>ERZ894244.944-NODE-944-length-17144-cov-13.695652_pt1 | contig 17144 bp, 10 predicted proteins | sample MGYA00380299_ERZ894244 | MGnify/ENA primary metagenome ERZ894244 (study PRJEB32331, sample SAMN06328444) | human gut metagenome | biome: human gut microbiome; feature: stool | host: Homo sapiens | collected 2014-06-26 ... | reverse complement strand
GAATATTTCAGCCACATAAGCTCCAGAGTTAATACCAAAGGCAAGTATGGCAACAATTATTTTGTTAACCTGGACAGAACTGAATATTACATAGTAAATAATAAGTAACTGAACCATAGTTGGTGTACCACGTATAACAGTCAGGTAAATATTACATATAAAGTTAAGTACTTTCATGCCACCAGTTTTATCGTGGTTAGATCTTACGACAGCTATAAGGAAGCCTATGACAATACCCATAATAGCTGCACACAAAGCAATGATTAAAGTGTTTTTAAGACCAGTCAGAAGATATTGATATCTGCCGTCTTTAATAAAATCAGTTTTAAACTTGTCTGAAAAGCTTATTCCCTGGTTTGCTGCATCATTATTTCTTACAATGATAACCTGGCTTGAAGTAGTGTATGGGATAGTAAAATCAATATTTTTCTTACGTTCCTCTGTTACAGTTATACCAGATATACCCATATCAGCTTTTCCAGAAGATACGGCAGTTATTATAGAATCGAATTCCATATCCTCTACAGACAGCTTCATTCCAAGATAATCAGCTATTGCATTAGATATATCAATATCAATACCACTTACCTTACCATTATTATAATATTCATAAGGTTCAAAATAAGCATTAACAGCTATTGTAAGAGTACCGTTTTCACCTGAACCTGTAGGTTCATATGGCTGCTTTGAAGCATTTTCACCAATATAATTACTGATTATGTTATCAATAGTTCCATTATTAATAAGTACATTAAGTGCATCGTTGACCTTAGATGTGAAAGAACTGTTATTCTTTGCTATACATATAGCATATTCCTCAGTTACAAAATCTTCATTCCGAAGAAATCAAATAAAGTGCTTCGTTCGACTTGCATGTGTTAAGCACGCCGCCAGCGTTCATCCTGAGCCAGGATCAAACTCTCATGTTAAAAAGTTGATCTCAGTCAAGTTAAACTTGGCTAATTCGTTCATTCAGATAGAATCTGAATTTACTGTTTTAAAGGTCTTCAATTTTCATTGAAGCGTTCTGATTGATTCTCAAAATCTTTCAAGGTTTCTCACTGTTCAGTTATCAATGTTCTTTGTTTTGCTCTCTTGCGACAGCTTGTTTATTTTATCAAATCGCTGTTCGTTTGTCAAGCACTTTTTTTATTTTTTTGAACTCTGTTTTAAGTTCTCTGTCTTGCGACAGCTTGTTTATTCTATCAAAATGTTTTGCATTTGTCAAGAACTTTTTTCATAACTTTTTCAACTTATTTTCAAAGCAATATCTATAAAGTCATGTCTGTAAAATGTAACTCACAAGCTCTACAACTCAATGTGTCCCGCGAGTCAGCTTTGATATAATATCATCCCGGCACACATATGTCAACGGATTTTCTGCAATTAATTAAAGTAGTAAAACTATCTTAAAAAACACAAATTTTCTAAATTGTCTGTTTATTATATACAATTCTCACAATTACTATCTGACAGCCTCTATCGCTTCCTTGATATTTGCCACACCGACAATCTCAATTCCACTAATATGCGACACTCCTGCAAGACACACTTTGGGAACAATACACTTTTTAAAGCCAAGCTTCTTTGCCTCAGCCACACGCTGCTCGGACATGGTTACTCCGCGTACCTCTCCGCTTAAGCCCACCTCTCCAAAGCATATGGTATCCTCACGCACTATAATATCCTTTTTGCTTGATGCGATTGCAAGCACTATCCCAAGGTCTATCGCCGGTTCGTTCATCCTTATACCGCCTGCTATATTCACATAAGCGTCACAGTCTGACAGTGACAGGTTGGCTCTTTTTTCAAGGACCGCCATTAGTAGATTTACTTTATTATAATCTGTACCATTTGCTGTACGCCTTGGATTATTAAAAAAACTGTGACATACAAGAGCCTGTATCTCGAGAAGTATCGGGCGGCTTCCCTCTATGGAACATGTGACAATTGATCCTGATGCTCCCTCGGGCTTACCGCTAAGCATATACTCCGACGGATTTTCCACCTCAACAAGTCCCTCCGCCTTCATTTCAAATACGCCTATCTCATTGGTCGAACCAAATCTGTTCTTAACGCCTCTAAGTATCCTGTACGACTCATACCTGTCACCCTCAAAATAAAGCACAGTATCAACCATATGCTCCAACGTCCTCGGCCCCGCAACCGCACCATCCTTTGTCACATGTCCTACTATAAAAACAGAAATACCCAGAGTTTTTGCAAGCTGCATAAGCACTCCGGTTGTCTCCCTGACCTGTGAGACACTGCCCGGTGCCGACGCTATCTCCTCATTGTACATGGTCTGGATGGAATCTATTACAACAACCTCCGGTTTTTTTCGTTGAATCACATCCTTTGCTATATCAAGACTTGTCTCACATAAAAGCTCCAGTGAATCCGTAAAATCACCAAGTCTGTCGGCACGCATCTTTATCTGATGCAGGGATTCCTCACCTGACACATAAAGTAATGGCACCTTTTTTTGTGAAAGTTCCCTGCATACCTGAAGTAGAAGCGTGGATTTTCCTATACCCGGATCTCCTCCCACAAGCACAAGTGACCCCCTCACAATTCCTCCACCAAGTACTCTGTCAAACTCGGCTATACCTGTCACTATACGCTCCTCTTTCTCGCTTTTTACTGCCGAAAGAGGCAGAACCTGTGCCGCCTTTGATTCTTTTTTTACTTTTCCCGACGAGCTTATCGACTTTTTATCTACGGTTTCCTCTACAAATGTATTCCATTCCTTGCAGGCCGGGCACTGTCCCATCCATTTTGCCGATTCATAACCACATTCCTGGCAGAAAAATACAGAGGTCTTTCCTTTTGCCATATTGTTCTCCTTTATAAAATACAAAAAGCCCGGCTTTCACCGGGCTAAAAATATGCTCTATTTTCTTGATACTTTGATATCGACTGAATCAACACCCTCAAGCTCTACGCTTAAGCTGAGCTTGCCGCCGAGATTTGTCTTCATAGTACCTGCAACAGCTCCAGCTATATCAATTTCGTACTCTGTCTCCTCTTCAAGGCCAAGAGTAATCTGAGCATCCTCAGGTCCCTCCACAGTAAATGTCACTGTATCAGCAGTCTCCTCGAAATCCATAACCGCTGTTCCCGGAACAGACTCGTATACAAAGAGTCCGTTTCTTTCGAGCTTTGTAATCTCCTTAAAGGTCTTTACCTTGTAGATATCTCCATCCTTCTCAAAATTGTCAAGCTTTGCCTTTGCAGCCAATGTATAATCTCCGAAGCTGAGCTTTCCGTTTTCCTCAGTGCGGATTAATTCACTTATTACAGCCATTTTTATCCTCCCGTAGCTATATTGATATATTAATTATAAATCCAATTCTACTCAACAGTCAATGAAATTTGTTTGTTTTTCGTAGAAATTATTACCTTATTGCCGCGCTTAATTTTGCCGGTAATAATATCCTCTGACATACGGTCTTCAATCTCCTCCTGAAGTTTTCGTTTAAGAGGTCTTGCGCCATATTTTCTGTCATAGGCTTTGTCCACGATAAAGGCTTTTGCGCTGTCGCGCACTGTGAGCTCTATATCAAGCTGTTCTTTACAGCGTTTCTTAAGCTCCTTTACAAGAAGTGTCACTATATGCTTCATGTCATCCTTGTTGAGAGCTCTAAATACAATAGTCTCGTCGATTCGGTTCAAAAACTCAGGTTTAAATATACGGCGGACCTCCTCCATGACACTGTTCTTCATACGCTCGTGATCCTGCTTTTCGTCATCACCTGCACCAAAGCCAAGGCGCTTTGGTTCTATAATAGAAGAAGCTCCTGCATTTGATGTCATGATGATTATCGTATTCTTGAAATCAACCGTGCGCCCCTGTGAATCAGTGATTCTACCATCATCAAGCACCTGTAAAAGTATATTGAACACATCAGGATGTGCTTTTTCTATCTCATCAAACAGTATAACAGAAAAAGGATTGCGTCTGACCTTCTCTGAGAGCTGTCCGCCCTCCTCATGGCCCACATATCCCGGTGGTGAACCAATCATCTTTGAAACACTATGCTTTTCCATGTACTCTGACATGTCAACACGTATCATGGCATCTTCTTTGCCAAAGACAGCCTCAGCAAGCGCCTTTGACACCTCCGTCTTACCTACTCCTGTCGGTCCCAAAAACAGGAATGAGCCAATCGGCTTCTTAGGATCCTTTAAACCAACACGGCCTCGTCTGACTGCCTTTGCGACAGCAGAAACAGCCTCCTCCTGTCCTATTACACGCTTGTGAAGTATCTGTTCAAGCTTTGCAAGTCGTCCTGCCTCTGACTCTGTAAGCTTATTTACAGGTATTTTGGTCCATCCCGATACTACATCCGCTATCTCATTTTCGCCGACTACAGGCTGATTTTTAGCTCCTGTGCGACGGTTCTTTCTGATAAGCTTCTGCTGTTTATTTTCAAGTACTTCCTTTTCTGACATAAGCGCGCCGGCAGCTGCGAGATCTCCTTTCGACAAAGCATTTTCCAACTGGTTCTGCTTATCTGTTATCTCTTTTTTCAGTGCAAGCAGCTCGTCAGATGATGTCAGATTCTTAAGCCTTATCCTGGCTGCCGCTTCATCCATAAGGTCTATCGCCTTATCAGGTAAAAATCTGTCATTTATATATCGTGCAGAAAGGTTTACTGCTGCTTTCACACCCTCATCTGTTATGATGACACCATGATGCTTTTCATAGAGTCCCTTTAATCCTGTGAGTATCTCTATTGTCTCATCCACACCCGGCTCCTCAACCATCACCGGCTGGAAACGGCGCTCAAGCGCAGCATCCTTTTCCACGTATTTGCGGTACTCTTCTATGGTAGTGGCGCCGATTACCTGTACCTCGCCTCTGGCAAGCGCAGGCTTTAATATGTTAGATGCATCTAACGAGCCTTCTGCTCCTCCTGCACCTATTATAGTGTGAAGCTCATCAATGAAAAGCAGTACATTTTTGGCATTTGAAACCTCGCTTATCACCTTCTTGATACGCTCCTCAAACTCACCACGATACTTTGATTTGGCTACAAGCCCGGACATATCAAGAGAAACCAGTCTCTTTCCCAAAAGAATATCCGGAACATTGCCACTGACTATATCCTGCGCAAGTCCTTCTACTATAGCGGTCTTGCCCACTCCCGGCTCTCCAATCAGACATGGATTGTTTTTGCCACGGCGGCAAAGTATCTGGATAACGCGCTCCATCTCCTTTTTTCTGCCTATAACAGGGTCAAGAAGCCCTGCCTCTGCCATATCTGTCAAATCTCTGGAATACTGATCTAACACAGGAGTCGCAGAATTGTATGATGTACTGTAGCTTTTCATCAGATCCCTGTATGCAGACGGATCCTCACCCATCGCACCAAGAATATCTATAAACATCTTCTGACTGTTAACACCCATGGTGTTTAAAAGTCTTGCAGCTGCACAGTCTCCCTGCAGTACTATAGCCATCAGCAAGTGTTCTGTACCTATCTCATTGCACTCAAATCTATCGGCTTCCTCCGATGCGCGCTCCAATACTCTCTGTGTCCTTGGTGAATAGCCATCCCTGTCCATCACTTCGATGTTATCCCCCGGTGAAATCAGGTCTTCAATCATCGAAATAAGCTTATCATATTCCACATTGCAGGCTGTTAGAATCTCAGCTGCCACACCGGTGCCCTCTTTTATAAGGCCAGCCAGTATGTGCTCTGTTCCAACATAGCTGTAATTCATTTTCTTTGATATACGTGCAGCCAAATCTATTGCTTTTTTAGCCTTACTTGTATATGGTTTCAAGTCATATCCTCCAGTCATATTCACTAATTTAAGTCGATGAACTGCAAATCATCATCTTCGCTGTCATCTTCATTATCATCCTTTGCACTGCTGTCTATAGTCTCAGACGGCTTATTTCCCTCATTGACAAAGCCATCAAGTGCCATTTGAAGCTGATTCTTTAAAGCATCCTCATCAGCATCGTTTTCTGTGTCAGAAACGTTTTCCTGCCTTGAATCGTCTTTTAAATCAAACTCAGAGTTTTCATTCTCAACAGCTTTCTTAGAATCAGGTGTAATTTCTACGGTTCTTCCGACATAGGATGCATTTGATATATTTTCATCCGTAGCCATCTTTTGCTCATCTGCAGCATCTTCCGCTGTTTCTTCTGCGACTTCATCTGCCGGCTCTTCTACAGCTTCATCTGCTGTTTCTTCTGCAGCTTCTTCTGCCACTTCATCTAACGGCTCTTCTGTAACCTCTTCTTCCAGCTCATCTGCTATCTCGTCCGCAGTTTCATCAGTTGTTTCTTCCAAAGCTTCATTTGATACATCTTCTGCTGCATCATCTACATCATCATCGTCATCATGATAGTCCATTGCCTTATATTTTCTGTTTTTCACAGCTGATACAATAAGCAACAGTAACAGAATAATGATAATAAGAACCAGTATTGCAGCCAAAACAAGATATTTATTGGCAATTCCCGGGACAAGCTCACTCTTTGTTGTATCATTTTCCTCCTGTGCCACTGTAGGTGTACTGAGCTCAGTTCTCATATATGTGCCATCTACGCTATCATATGTGTACCAGCCACTCTCACCATTGTCATTCATAGCGTATATGAGGTAAAAATCCTTTGTCTGATCATCGGTTTTTTCGCCTTTGGTCTGGTAGGCTGTTGCCACACCCTTGCCCTCTATGGAGAGCGATATCTCATTATATCCTTCAGGCACATCATCCACCTTAGGCAGTAAAACCACTATAAAATGCGACTCTGAATTGATACGGACAAACTCATATGCTGCATTCTGTGCTACATCATATACAAAAAGCCCATTGCCGCTTTCCGACTGTAAATACACAAGCGTGATATCACCAAAGGTGCCATGAAGGGTATTGTATTCAAGTCCGTCAATCACTGTCTTTGAGTGCTCAAAGCCTTCAGGAACAACATCCTCCGGAATGTCATTTACCATAGTCCACTCTGTGCCATTTATATCGAACTTCTTCCAGTTATCCTGCTTATCTGCATTCTCCGGATCATCCTCGGATCTTCTGGTAACAACTATATTGTATGTGCTTGTGCTGCCGTCCTCTGCTGTCACAACAACGCTGACCGTATTCTCTCCAACCTCAAGTGAATCATTGCCTGTGACGGATGTCACACTCGCCTTGGAATCAGCCGGATTTGCTGTAACCGCAAGGCTTGAACAGCTGTAATCTACTGTAGCTGTGTAATCCTTTGTCGCAGCAGAAAACTCAGGGGAAAGCGAACCTGCTGAGATAACAAGCGAACCAAGAGATGCGTTTGAGGATTTCTTTTCCTCTTTGTTTTCATTATCTTTATTTGCATTGCTGTCATTGCCGGTATTGCTGCCGGAATTGTCCTTGTTATCCTTGTTGCTGTTTGAATCATTGTTTGATGAAGCACTTGTTACCGTCACCTTCGTGCTGGCACCGGTAATTGTACCTCCGGCATCGTTGCCCTCTGCATCTCCTACAACTGTACAATATGCCTTTATAGTGCAGCTTCCTGCAGCCTTCGCCGTAAATGAAAATGACTGCGATGTGGGATATCCTGCGGCGTCACCAATATTGGCCACACCATCTCCTCCGTTACTCAGTACTCCCTCGTCAGAGCTCGAGATAACTACAGTACCAAAATATCCAGACGGCATGGAAACAGTCACCTTAACTGTTTTTCCAACAGCTATAGAGCTTGAGCTGACACTGAGACCAAGTCCCTGCGCATATACATGCTCGGCAGGTGTGAAAACAAGCATCACTGCCACAACAAGTGATAATATACATCCAAATAATTTCTTCATATCTTTCCTCACATTTCTAATTCTGCGATATCTTTGATTTGCCCAGTATGTGTCTGTTCATGATTATCATATCAAGGGCATTTCCACCATCACGCTTTCTGTTAGCATCAGCTGCCTCCAGATAAGCACCTGTGAGTGTTCCCTTTCCTAAAATATGTCTGTTGAGCTTAATCATATCAAGAGCATTTACAGCACCATCACCATTGATATCTCCATATATAACAATATCGTATGTCTTTTTCAGATTACCTGAAGCATCATAAACAGCCACTTTATTGCCTGTTGCAATCTTTCCGCTGTTTTCTGAGCCTGAGCTTGTCAAAAGCTTTACAGTACCTGATGCTGATACTGCTATATTCTTCACAAAATCAGCTGCACCGGTTCCAGGCTCAATGCCTGTAATATAAGTACCTATACTGTATTTACCTGATGTTATGTTTACATCTGTATTATTTTGGTTATTATTGTTCTGATTATTATTGCCACCTGCATTATTTACAGATGCCGCCTGCCTGTTTATATTGATAGTGTATGTTCTTGTATCACCGCTTTGCGACTTGCATTTTACCTTAATTGTATTATTTCCGACAGCAAGCGAATAGCTTCCTGTGCCTGAAACACCACTGTTTCCTGAAACTGCATCTGCCGAAACAGTCACTGAGCTTATAGCATTTGAAACAACTGCTGAATAGCTTGTTGTCGCTCCATTGAAGGCCGGTGTGAGTGTTACACCGCTTATCGCAAGCGACTGCAGATAGTTATTGGTATCGCCAGCTTTATCGAAGCCCACTGCTGACGATGGCATATTGTTGTATACAGGTATTTTAAATACAAAAGCCTGATTCTTGTCTGAATATCCTTTAGCCAGACTCTGTCCCTCAGTAAGAGCCGCTGTGGCATTGCCCATGTACTGATGGAAATACAGCGAGCTTGTATTTACTACATTAAACTTCTCAAAATACAGTGTATTTTGACCCTTATTTATATAATTGCTGCCCACCTTTACAGCTCCGCCGCTTATGGACTTTACTCTTGTATTCCAGCCCTGCTTCTTGGCAAAAGACAGACCATTTTTATAAATCTTATCCTTCGTGTTTCCGGTTGCACTAAAATTAAAATAATTATAATATCCTTCGTATCCGGAATATGTACCCGAAATAAGAGGGCTCGTTCCCTTTTTGCCCTGCTCCTGCTTTATACGCGATGCTATATGGTATGCACTTACTCCACTGCTCTTTGCCACATCCATGAATGTGCTTGCATAATTGATTTTCTCACCATTGTTGGAATATGTCTTTGTTCCCTCCATAAATGTGCCTTTTACTATGGACTTGACACCTTCAAGTGCCTCATTCGGACTGTATGCCAGACTCTGAAACTGAAAAATATTGGTCTCATCAAGAAAATTCCTTGGATCCATGAGATAAGCAATATAGGCACTGCTTGCTGACACCCATCCCGGTTCGTACTCAACCCACGTATTTGTTGACCAGTTATAGGCTCCGGCAGCTGTGGATTTCTTGGCATTGTCTGCTGATTTGGATACCAGATTAAGTCCGTTTACACTTTCATTTTCAATCACCGTATCCCAATTCAAACCTGTATTTACAGCCTCAAATGTCCAGCTTGGATACTTATTGTGAAGAGCTGTAAGGTTTGGAATATAGCTGTCAGGAAAGCCTGCATTCTTCATAGCCGTGACAAAATCGGTATTGTCTCCGCTATTATTGTATGTCACCTTTATGTATGTACTGATAGTCCAGCCCGTAAATGCCTTGCCGTTTAAAGTACCCTTGACATTGTACCAGACCACACCATTTACCCTGGTCTCTCCAATTATGTCAACCTGATGGTTCCAGTTGAGTGAGACAACCTTGGTAGTGCCGGATGTGCCTGCTGCATTGCGGACATACACATTGCCACCTGTAATCGTACCTGTAGCATATGCTCCCGATGCGGTTGCAAGGGCAAGCTGTTCCTCATTATTCTGCTGTATGGCATCCGCATTGCCGGTGTCTGCCGACGCATTCCCTGTCTGCGCATTGTCTGATGCAGCTGTGCCGGTACCTGCTGATACAAAATCAGACCTGATATAGCTGACACACTCCTGGTTATTTGCTGCCAGATTGTACTTTGCCTTGTACCACACCTTGCCGTCTGCACCTGTGGTCTGCTCAAGAATAGTAATATCCTTGCCATTTGAAAGCTTGTGCTCCAGTTCATACTCTGTGCCCGGTCCGCTTCTCGCCGCTACCCAGTATCTCTCATCACACACAACCTTAGCTGCCTGATCCGCATAGACTGCCATGCTGCTGTATGGTGCCAGGTCACATGCGGCTAATGACAATGTTACGACAGAGGCTGCCAGAAATTTATTTATCTTTATCATCAAATCCCATCTTTCTTATGTGCATTGTTTACATTAATCCATTATCCATTTAATTATAATAGAATATGACCTTTGTATCAATGTATTCGGCAGAAATTTATTATTTTTTTTTAAGGTATACATCGAATTGCATGCAAGCATGCATCAATGATACCTTTTGCCCCTTTAATCAAAAAACTCCCTTCAACGTGCAGCTCATGCTTACGTTTCAGGGAGTTGTCTGATTCATATTCTGCTTTTTCTTACTGTCTCCTGTATCTTTTTCTAGCTGAACAGGGATTTTATCTTATCCCATAAATCCATGAAAAAGTTACCAATCTTTTCCCAGAAGCCCGGGTCATTTATCTTATCGCCAAGCTTTGATGCCCAGTCATGTGCCTGGTTGATGACTGAATCCCAGTCGATATTGGCATCCTTAAGCTTCTTAAGAAGCGATGTCAGCTTTGCAATATCATCATCAGAAAGCTTCAGGTCGTAATCCTTTGCAGCCTCCTTTATCGCATCCTTTATCTGGCTCTCATCCTTGAGCCTTCCATCGGCAAGCTGCTTCTTTAGGTCTGCAATCATTGCCTCGATATCCTGCGAATCGCCGTCAATGCTCTTGTTTAGCTCTCCTGTTGTGACAAGCTCATCCATCGCTGCGTCTGTCACCTTATCGTCAAGCTTCTTGCCTGTCATCTCCTCGTATGCCTTTAGTGTGCCTACAAGTGCTGCCGTTCCGGAAATAGGGAAAGGTCCTGCGACTATGATTTTAGCATCAGCTATGCCTGCTGTGGCAAGCGCATTCTTGTACATTCCTACCGTACAATAATTGATATTGTGTGTGGAAACACTAAGACCCGCACCCTTTTTATCCTCTGTAATGAGTACTGAGGAAAGTGACCTTGTGCCAATCTCGCTCTTGCTGATGTATGAATCGAGGTACTTGTGCTCCTCATCATTATTTACATAGACCACATCGTATTTGTCCAGATCAGTGAGCTCGATTCCCATAAATCCAAGCACTGTCGCTCTCTGATCCGGTGTGAGGTCTGCTCCAAGACTTAAGTATGGCTTATCATTTTTGCTGATGGTCACCTTGTCGTTTGCCTCACTGCCGGCTGTCGTTGTACTGTCTGCAGTACTGTCTGTGTTACTCTTATCAGCTGCGTCACTGCCTGATACATCAACGCTTGAAACTGTATCAGTCTGCGTAGCTGTCTCTGTTGCAAATACAACCGGATTCATTGTAAACAGTGTCACCGCAGCAAGCACGCTACATACAATACTCTTTGCTTTTTTCTTTATTGATCTAATCATTTTTCCTCCAATCTACTGCTCTATATCATACGAAATTGTAAAGTTGCTTCCGTCGAAGCTGACATCGGCCATGCTTCCGCATACCACAGGCATCATCGGTGACATATGACCTATATCCAGATCCATGATGATTGGCACATTAAACTCTCTAAGCAGTGATGAAAGCGCCTGTCTGTGGTCTATGCCAAACATTTCCTCTCCGAAGTGCGCCGGGCGTCCGATAAGAAAACCCTTTACATTTGAAAACCATCCTGCATTTTTCATCTGCCACATAGCCCTTCTCATGCCCATCACATTAAGGTCACAAGCCTCAAGGAACCATATGATACCATCATCACTGTAGCGCTCATTAAATTCCCTTACATGGTCAAACGATGTACCAAGCAGATTGATAAGACAATCCATGCAGCCACCAAGCAGCCTGCCTCTCATGGTAAGCCTGCTTTCCTTTGCCACCGCAGGAATAGAGCTGATACACGACTTTTCAGTCAGGTTGTAGCCCACAAACGGAGCATTCTCATCCTTTATCGATTCCTTTTCCCACATAGGGTAATTGGTAAATGAAAGCTTCCTGCCACAAAGCAGATTAAATGCATCGGTAAGTGACTCATGCCACACCTCCATGCCAAAGCTGCCCGCACACGGTCCGTAAATACCTGCTGTATCTGCAATAGTAGCCTCCAAAAATGTGAAATTAGTGTTGTCAGAATAGCCCATGTACCATTTCGGCTTTGACTGCTTCACGCGCTCAAAATCAATATAAGGCACTACCTCGCACATCAGCTCGCCACCACCACATGATATAAGCACATCACTGTCAACAGAAGCATAACTCTCGTTCAGCTCTTCTGCGCACTTCTTTGGTGTATTGCTGATACCTATGCCACTGTCGCATCTGCAGTTAGGTCCCTCTATCGTCTTATAACCCATGCTGTGAAACCTTTTAATGGCATTGTCAAAGGCACTCCTGTACGGCTCTGTTGTACAGCCCATCGAAGGCGCCACAAAGCCTATTGTTCCTCTATCCTTTAGAAATTCAGGGTATCTCATGTTTCTATCATCCTATCACTATTATTTACATATCTAAGCTTCTGTCTGAAGTAAAATATGTAGGATTTTATCATTTCTGTCCAGGTCATTTTACTGTCATAATTAAATGTCGTCGTGTACTGCACATGCTGTCTGTTGCACCAGTTGTATATATCATGCAGACTTATCGAATCAACATGCTTTATATTGTTCATAAACACCTTAACCTTTGAAAGCTCATCCTCACTGTCAATGTATAGATGAAAGATAGTATTCGGACATTCAATTATTATCTGCTGTTCTCCTATATTTTTCATCAATGTATCCTCTATTGAATAATGTATCCTGTGTGATTAAAAACATTATCGTCTGTCACACCGGGATGTGAGTAATAACAAAATATCGTAACTGTTCAGTACCTTCACAGTTAAAAAATATCACATAACCATAGTACTACACCGGCGTCACAAAATCCAGTCATTTTTGCCTGCCAATTCTTACTATTTTATTAAGAAAAACGGTAAATATCATACCCCCTCACAGTCAAATGCCGGAATGAAGCTGTCCTTTGCCACGTCACCCTCCTGTATAAATGCATTCGTGATTCCTATTTCGAGGGCATAGTTAACAAGTCTTTCATACTCTCTCTTTGTCACTGTGCGGTTTATCTCAGGATAATCCTTTAGTGCAATCGGCGTAAACTGGCTCATCATGCTTATATATACGTGATCATGATATGTATCATACAGGTACTTAAGTACAGCCTTTGCATCATTCACATGTCCCGGCAGTAGAAGCTGTCGCACAATAACTCCCTTTTGTATGAGTCCTGTCGCATCGTCAATCACGACATCCGGCTGCTGCCTGACCATCTCTGAAAGCGCCTGCTTTGCGACAGACGGATAATCTTTTGCCCTTGAATACCTTGCCGAAAGCGTACTGTCCATATATTTAAAATCCGGAAGATACACATCCACTATGCCCTCAAGCAGCTTTAGCTCTGTCACATTTTCATATCCGCTCGTATTGTATATAATAGGAAGCTTCATGCCACGGCTTTTTGCATCGTTTACCGCCCACACTATATCAGGGATATACTGCCCTGGTGTGACCAGATTGATATTATTTGCGCCTTTGCCCGCCAGTTCTATAAAGATATCACTAAGCCGCTCTTTACTGATTACCTTTCCCTCTTTTCCGTCAGAAATCTCCCTGTTCTGGCAGAACACGCAGTGCAGGCTGCAGCCTGAGAAAAAAACTGCCCCACTTCCTCTTTTTCCTGATATGCACGGCTCCTCCCAGTAATGAAGTGCTGCTCGCGCCACCTTTATTTCAGACGAAACGCCACATACGCCTGTTTGTCCGGTGCTTCTGTTTATGCCACATTTTCTGGGACACAATAAGCAATTTTCGTATTTATTCATATTTTTCATTTTAACCCTTGCTAAAAATAATGTTTGATACTACAATCTATATGATTATGCGGTGCATATGCCATGCGCATTCAGTAGTCATTTTAAAATTATACCATAACTATTCTTACAGAAGAGAATAGTTAAAATACACAATAAGGAGATTACAATGAATCAGTCAAACTGTATCGTCGCCCAGTCAGGCGGCCCAACTGTTGCAATCAACGCAAGCCTTGCAGGAGTCATCGCCGGAGTAAAAAGCTCTGAGAAATACGATATCTGCTATGGCGCCGTAAACGGAATACTCGGCATATTAAATGAGAATTATCTCAATCTGTCAGATATTTTTGCAGATGATGCTAATCTTGAAAAGCTTAAGACCACACCTGCCATGTATCTTGGCTCATGCCGCCATAAACTCCCTGATTACAAGGATGATGATTCACCATATGTATACATCTTCCACCAGTTCGATAAGCTTTCTATAAAAGCTTTCTTTTACATCGGTGGAAATGATTCGATGGATACCGTATTAAAGTTATCCGATTATGCAAAAAAAATCAACAGTGATGTGAAAATTATAGGGATTCCAAAAACCATCGACAATGATCTGTGCATGACAGACCACACTCCGGGATTTGGCTCTGCCGCCAAATATATCGCATCAAGCATGCTTGAGATAGCCCATGACACCTTTATCTATGCTGTTAAGAGTGTAACAATCGTTGAAATCATGGGACGTGACGCAGGATGGCTCACTGCCGCTTCCGCTCTCGCACGTAATGAGTACAATACAGCGCCTCAGTTCATATATCTGCCTGAGGTGGATTTTGACAAGGACAAATTTGTTGCCGATATAAAAGAAGCCCTTACGCACACTAACAATGTAATAGTTGCCGTATCCGAAGGAATACATGACGCAGACGGCTCATACATTACATCATCAAATGCCTCATGCGACCAGTTCGGACACCAGCAGCTAAGCGGTGCCGGAAAGGCTCTTGAGTTCATTGTGAAAGAAAACATCGGTGTCAAGGTTCGCTCAGTAGAGGTAAATGTGCTCCAGCGCTGTGCCTCACATCTTGCATCATTAACCGATATCGAGGAATCTTTTGCTCAGGGTAAAAAGGGTGTCACTATTGCAGCAGAGGGTGTGACCGCATCGATGGTATGCTTAAAGCGCATCTCAAATGATCCTTATCAGGTAGAATACACATATTCTGCTATCAAGGATATCGCAAACGAAGCCAAGTCTGTGCCAAGAGAGTGGATCAATGATGCTGGCAATGATGTGAAGCCTGAGCTTATCGAATACTTAAAGCCACTTATTCAGGGAGAAACCGCTGTAGCCTACAAGAATGGTCTGCCTGACTATATGGATGTGTCACATCTTCACAAATGTAACTGATTTTAGCTGCCGCCTACACCCCGGTGTGGGCAGCAACAGCATATCTCCAAGGAGGTCGATTTACATGAAGAAAAAAGTACTTATAACCTGCGCCGTTGTGCTTGGCGTGATTTTGGCTGTTTATCTTGGCTTTGCCTTTTATTTTAGCAGCCACTATCTGTTCAACACAAAGATTAACTCTGTAAAATACGCAGGGAAAACCGCAAAAGAGGCAATAGAAAAAAATACAGCCCTAAGCCGCGACTACCTGCTCACAATCACTGATAGAAAAGACAACAGCTTCTCACTTAAGGGACCTGATTTTTCCTATGAATATGTCTCAAACGGTGACGAGGAGCAAATCCTAAAAAGCCAGAATGCTTTTACATGGCCTGTCAGTCTCTTCAAAGCTCAAAACTATACTCTAAAGGGTTCGTCCAAATATGACGATGCCGCTTTGGCGGAAAAGCTCAAGGCTCTTGATATTTTTAGTGATGACTACATTGAAAATCCGGAGGATGCCCACATCGAGATAAAAGACGGCAAATACGATGTGATTGAAGAGAAAAATGGCTGCAAGCCGATATATGACAGCATCCTTGCCGAGGTAAAGGACGCCCTTGACAACGAGCTCCCAAAGCTTAGCTTAAGTGATGACTGTTATGAAGCTCCAAAAATCACAAAGGAAAGTGATACAATCAAAAATGAAAAAGAAGCCCTCGACAAATACACTGCTTCAACCGTCACTTACAAAATTGAAGGTGCCGACGAGAAGCTTGACTCAGCCAAAATCCTTGATATGCTAAGCATCTCAGATGACGGCAGCGTGAGCATAGATGATGCCAAGGTCACTAAATATGTCCAGCAGCTTGCTTCCAAATACAACACCTTCGGCCGCAAGCGCTCATTCAAGACATCGTCCGGTGACACTATTGAAATAGGTGGTGGAGACTACGGATGGGTAGTCAGCAAGAAAAATGAGAAAGCCAAGCTCCTTTCAGATTTAGAGGGAGGCAAGCCAGTGGAAAGAGAACCTGTTTACGAGCAGACTGCTCTCTACCGCGGTGCTGACGACATAGGTAATACATACATAGAGATTGACTACACAAAGCAGCACATGTGGTATTACAAGGATGGTGCTCTCCAGATGGAGTCTGATTTCGTATCAGGTAATCTCGCCCGTCAGAACGGTTCCGTAGATGGTGTATACAAGATTGTTTACAAGCAGAGAAATGCTACTCTTGTCGGTGAGGGTTACTCTTCTCCTGTCAGCTATTTCATGCCGTTTGCCTACAATATAGGTATCCATGATGCCAGCTGGCGTGATACCTTCGGAGGAACAATTTACAAAACCTCCGGCTCACACGGATGTATCAATGTTCCGCCTGCTTTTGCAGAGCAGCTGTTCAACGCTGTGGATAAGGGCACTCCTGTTGTTGCCTACTATAGAGAGGCTGTCACTCTGACAAACAATGCTGCAAAGATGTCCAATGCATACTCGTATGTAGCTCCTGATGCAGCGCAGTAAGTGTGGATTGCATTGTATCTTTTAATAATATGTTAAGGCGACCGGCGCACGGGAAATTCACCCCCGTGCGCCGGTCGCCTTCTCTCACTCATTGGCTATATTCATGCAAACTGGCTATTGTAGAGGTTCGCATAAAATCCGTCCGCTGCAAGCAGGCTCTCATGATTGCCCTGCTCTATAATCTTTCCGTCTTTCATAACAAGGATAATATCCGCTTCCCTGATGGTAGACAGACGATGAGCCACTATAAAGCTTGTCCTGCCCTGCATCATGGTAA
>ERZ894244.943-NODE-943-length-17155-cov-9.862281_pt1 | contig 17155 bp, 17 predicted proteins | sample MGYA00380299_ERZ894244 | MGnify/ENA primary metagenome ERZ894244 (study PRJEB32331, sample SAMN06328444) | human gut metagenome | biome: human gut microbiome; feature: stool | host: Homo sapiens | collected 2014-06-26 ... | reverse complement strand
GTACCGAAATAATCGTAAATCCCGGCGAGAAAATCCCGATAGACGGCGTTGTTACAAACGGTGACACATCGCTCAATACAAGTGCTTTAACCGGCGAGAGCCTGCCGCGAAATGTCAAAACGGGCGATGAGGTTATAAGCGGCTGCATCAATATGACCGGCGTCATCAAGGTAAAAACCACTAAGGAGTTCGGCGATTCAACCGTATCAAAAATACTTGACCTTGTTGAAAATTCAAGTATGAAAAAGTCGCGCTCCGAGAATTTCATAACAAAATTTGCAAGATATTATACTCCGGCGGTTTGCTTTTCGGCACTTGCACTCGCAATTTTACCTCCGGTTATAAGGATTATTGCCGGTCACACGGCCATGTGGAGCGATTGGATATTCAGAGCGCTTACCTTCCTTGTCATCAGCTGTCCGTGCGCTCTTGTAATATCGGTTCCGCTCTCGTTTTTTGCGGGTATAGGCTGTGCTTCGGCGAACGGTATACTTGTAAAAGGCTCCAATTATCTTGAGGGGCTTTCAGATACGAAATATGTTGTGTTTGATAAAACCGGAACTCTTACAAAGGGAGTCTTTGAGGTAACCGGAGTATATCCCGAAAACGGATACACAAAGGATTCCATTGTACGCTTGGCGGCGTATTCCGAGAGTGCTTCGAGTCACCCAATAAGCCTTAGTCTTAAAAAATATTACGGCAAGGATATTGACGAAAACGGTGTTACAGATATAAAAGAGATTGCAGGCCACGGTGTTTCGGCTGCAGTTGACGGTAAAAAGGTCCTCGCCGGAAATTTAAAGCTGATGAAGGAAGAGAATATCGCTGTCTCAACCGAGCATAACGAGGGTACGGTTGTGTATGTTTCCGAGGACGGAAAATATGCCGGCTGTATTGTAATATCAGATGTTGTAAAGCCCAATACAAAGCTTGCTCTCAGCGAACTCAAAAAGCACGGTGTCAAAAAGACGGTAATGCTCACGGGCGACTCCAAGGCCGCTGCCGACAGGGTAGCCGCGGAAATAGGCATAGACGAGGTTCACTCTGAACTTCTCCCTGCCGATAAGGTATCGGAGGTTGAAAAGCTCCTTGACAAAAAAGAGCCCAAAGAAAAGCTGGCGTTTGTCGGCGACGGAATAAACGACGCTCCCGTGCTCTCAAGAGCCGACATAGGCATAGCGATGGGCGCGCTCGGCTCGGACGCGGCAATAGAGGCGGCCGATATAGTGCTTATGGACGACGATCCGGCAAAAATATCTCTTGCGAAAAAAATCTCGGTTCACACGCTGAAAATAGTAAGAGAAAACATTGCGTTTGCCCTTCTTGTAAAAGCCGTTTGCCTTGTGCTCAGCGCAGTAGGCATTGCAAATATGGGAGTCGCCATATTCGCCGATGTCGGAGTTATGGTTGTAGCGGTTATCAACGCCACAAGAGCACTTCGATTAAAGAATAAAACCGAATAATATTGACATAAATCGACTTTGTGATTATAATATTCAATGCTGTTAAAAGCACACCGTTCGGGGCTTCACCGAGGTGTGCTTTTTATATCGTAGGGAAGAAAACGCAGGAAGAAAAAATGACGGAATTTCAAAACAGTTTTAAAAAAGGCCTGAAGGACGGTTTGCCGATAGCACTCGGCTATCTTTCGGTTTCGTTTACATTTGGTATGATGGCTGTCGAGGGCGGCTTGCCCGTTTTTACGGCGGTGCTTATCTCTATGACAAATTTGACCTCGGCAGGTCAGTTTGCAGGGCTTGATTTAATTCTCGCCGGCGGTGCTTATCTTGAAATGGCACTAACACAGCTTGTCATAAACATACGCTATGCGCTGATGTCGGTTTCTCTGTCGCAAAAGCTTCACAAGAGCGTAAATTTGCTTGACCGATTTTTAATAGCGTTCAGCAATACCGATGAAATATTTGCCGTAGCCTCGGGTCAAAAAGGGGAGGTCGGCAAAAAATATATGTATGGGCTTGCCCTTTTGCCGATAGTAGGGTGGACTCTCGGCACTCTTATAGGTGCTGCGGCGAGCACCGTGCTTCCGCTGTCCGTGCGCTCCGCTCTCGGCATTGCGATTTACGGTATGTTTATAGCTATATTTATTCCGCCCGCAAAGCATAATAAGACTGTGGCTGTTGTGGTATTATTGTCGGCGGCGTTGAGTATATGTTTCAAATACGTGCCGGGTCTTTGTAAAGTCTCTTCGGGATTTGTAATAATCATTTGTGCCGTTCTTTCCGCGACTGTCGGTGCCCTCTTAAAACCCGTAAAGGAGGACGAAGCAAATGAAAACGGCTGAGAACATATTTATATATATAGCGGTTATGGCGCTTGTCACATATCTTATAAGAATGCTGCCGCTTGTGATTTTTCGCAAAAAAATCGAAAACAGATTTATAAGATCGTTTCTTTATTACATTCCGTATGCAGTCTTGGCGGCGATGACATTTCCCGCGGTATTTTCTTCCACGGGGAGCGTGTGGTCGGCTGTGGCAGGGCTCATAGTGGCGCTGCTGCTTGCGTTTTTTGAGAAGGGCTTGCTCACGGTTGCGCTGTCCTCCTGCGTCGCTGTTTTTGTAATAGAATTTTTAATTAAAATCATCTCTTGACATATCGGAAAAATGAGTATAATATAGAGCCAAAGTAAAAAGGTTAAACCGTTGACGGAGAATGACGGCAAGTCGTTTGCACATAAGAGAGCTCTTTCGTTGGCTGAAAGAAGAGCGTGCAGAGCTGCCCGATACCGCTCCCGAGCGCGCGTCGAAAACAGATGATTAAGGCGTGACGTAAGCTTGCGTTAAAAGCAGTTGAGCGGGCGATTTTTATCGTCAATTCGGGTGGAACCGTGGAATGCATAGCACTTCATCCCAGAGTACTGGGATGAAGTGCTTTTTAATTATAATGGAGGTAGTTTTTATGGTAAAAGTTACATTGAAGGATGATGTTGTAAAGGAGTTTCAAAGCGGCACGACCGTAATGGATATAGCAAAGTCTATCGGCATGGGGCTTTACAAAGCCGCCTGCCTTGCAAAGATTGACGGCGAGACTTGCGACCTTCGCACTCCGGTAACAAAGGATTGTCATGTAGAAATACTTACCTTTGACGATGAGGACGGCAAAAAGGCATTTTGGCATACAACTTCGCATATACTCGCGCAGGCTGTTAAACGTCTTTATCCGAGTGCCAAGCTTGCAATAGGACCGTCAATAGCAAACGGATTTTACTATGACTTTGACGTGGATTTTTCTTTCACTCCCGAAATCCTCGAAAAAATCGAGGCTGAAATGAAGAAAATCGTAAAGGAAAATATTCCGCTTGAGAAGTTCGACCTCTCCGCAGACGAGGCTTTAAAGCTTATGGAGGAAAAGGACGAGCCGTATAAGGTTGAGCTTATTAAGGAGCATGCCGGCAAAGGCGAGAAGATTTCATTTTATAAGCAGGCGGAATTTACCGAGCTTTGCGCTGGGCCGCATATTCCCGACACAGGCCGGGTAAAAGCGTTTAAACTCACGTCCATAGCAGGTGCATATTGGCGCGGCGATGAGAAAAATAAAATGCTTCAGCGTATATACGGTATATCTTTCACAAAGCAGTCCGAGCTTACGGAATATCTCGAAAGAATTGAAGAGGCTAAAAAGCGCGACCACAGAAAACTCGGTAAGGAGCTTGGGCTTTTTGCACTTCGCGACGAGGCTCCCGGAATGCCGTTCTTCCTTCCCAACGGTATGATTCTCCGCAATACTCTCATTGATTATTGGCACGAGGTTCACGAGAGATGGGGTTATCTTGAGATATCCACTCCTCAGATAATGAAGCGTTCGCTTTGGGAGACTTCGGGTCACTGGGATCACTACAAGGATAATATGTATACAACCGTTATCGACGGTGAGGATTTCGCCATAAAGCCGATGAACTGCCCCGGTAGCATACTTGTTTATGAGCTTGAGCCTCATTCATACAAGGAATTGCCTCTTCGCTACGGTGAACTCGGCAGAGTACATCGCCACGAGCTTTCAGGCGCGCTTCACGGACTTTTCCGCGTGCGTTGCTTCACTCAGGACGATGCTCATATACTCCTCGCTCCCGACCAGATACGCGACGAGGTTGTAAGAATATCACAGCTCTTTGACGAGGTTTATAATCTCTTTAAGCTGCCGTATACCATAGAGCTTTCAACCATGCCCGAGGACCATATGGGCACAAAAGAGGAATGGGACAAAGCCACAAAATCGCTTTCCGACGCAATTGAAAGCATCGGTAAGGAATATACCGTAAATGAGGGCGACGGTGCGTTCTACGGTCCGAAGCTTGACTTCCACATTGAAGATTCGCTCGGCAGAACCTGGCAGTGCGGTACTATTCAGCTTGACTTCCAGCTTCCCGAGAGATTTAATCTTGAATACACGGGTGCCGACGGCGAAAAGCACTGCCCCGTTATGATTCACCGCGTTGTTTTCGGCTCGGTAGAGAGATTTATAGGCGTTCTTATAGAGCATTTTGCAGGCGCGTTCCCGCTTTGGCTGTCACCCGTACAGGCCGTCGTTCTTCCGATTGCCGACCGCCATGCAGACAGAGCGCATGAAATCGAGGCAGAGCTTAAAAAATACGGTATCCGCGTAAAGGTTGACGATCGCTCCGAAAAAATCGGATATAAAATACGTGAGGCGCAGCTTCAAAAGACGCCGTATATGCTCGTTGTCGGCGACAAAGAAGTTGAAAACGGTACTGTTTCCGTTCGCCATCGCGGCGAGGGCGATATAGGCTCCATGGAGCTTTCGTCTCTTTGCGACCGCCTTGCAGACGAAGTTAAGACAAAAGCGATAAAGTAATAAAAGGGGGTCGGTAAATTTGGCAAAAACACCTCTTACCGTGACCGTGATAACGGACACGCATTACTATTCAAAAAAGACCGGCACTAAGGGTAAGGCTTACGATGCGGCAAACGCCAAAAGCCAAAAGCTTTTAAAATACAGCGAGGAGCTTTTAAGAGCTGCCTTTAAGCAGATAAAAGAAGATAAACGAACCGATATCGTTTTGCTTTCGGGCGATACCACCAACAACGGTGAAATTGAGGCACACGAGGAATTTATCGAAATGCTCCGCGATTTAAAAAAGAGCGGAAAACGCGTTTATGTTCTTACGGCAACCCACGACTATCAGGATGACGGCTTGACAGACAGCTTTGTAGGCAATGAAAAGGTGAAAATCCCTGCCGCAAAGCGTGAGCAGCTCTATGATATGTATAAAGAGTTCGGCCCCGATGAAGCGATTGCTGTTCATCGAGACAGTATGTCGTATGTAGTGCAGCTTGCCGACGGTTACAGGCTTTTTGCACTTAATGACGACCGCAATCTCTCGGGAAAAAGCGGCTTTTCGGAGGAGTGCTTCGAGTGGATAAAGGCTCAGGCGGAGGATGCACGCAAAAACGACCAGTTTATTTTGGCCATGACTCACCATCCGCTTATAGCCCCGTCTCCGATTTATGAGCTGATAGGCAAAAACGATATGCTCGGTGACTACGAGACGCGCAGAAACGAGCTTGCCGACTTAGGCATACAGTTTATTCTTACGGGTCATACTCACGTACACGATATAGACGTGATAACGAGCGACCGCGGAAATACGCTTTACGATATAGCAACTGCCGCAACCGTAGGTTATCCCGCACCGATACGCACCATTGTTTTGGACCCGGATGTAAAAATGGTTTCAACCACCACCGACCTCATAACCGAAACGGTGGACTTCGATTTGGAGGGCAAAACCCTTCAGGAGTATCTCAAATATCAGCTTATCGGTATGGTAAGGGATATGATAAAAGCCGCCGGAACGGATATTCCGACGCTTGCCGATATGGCGACGGCAATGAGCATAAAGAAAAAACTCATTTATAAAATCGGCTGGCTTATAAAACCGTTTGCCAAAAAGCTTAATGCTCTTACAATAGGTAAAGTCGCAAAGCTGACCCGTGCCGAAACAGGGCTGAAGCCCGAGGATTATGCCGATATTGCCGATAAAAGCGTTGTTGACTTTATCTGTGACCTTGTAGTTAATTTGTACGGCGGAGAAGACCTTTACAGTGTTGACGATAACGAATATAAAATAACCATAGGGCTTCTTCACATTGTAGATTCGATTTTTGCCGCACTTCATATAAAGCCGCGCAAGCTTATAAAGGTTGCTGATTCGTTTACCGATTTTGCGGAACCGCTTTTACATAATTCGGGCATACCGTCATATGACGCCATACTTCCTATAAGACCGTTCTATAAAGAGGGCGAGCAGGGGAAGAAGCCTCAAAAAGAGAAAAAGCCCGAATGCAACGTCAAAAAGAGCAAAAAAGGCGTTCCGATTGTCGTTTGCGGTATATTGGCTCTTATTATACTATTGATTCCGCTTCTGCTGATTCTCGGTGTAGGCTTTGTAGTTAACAGAATTAAATACGGCAAATACATTAAAGAGAATTCTTGATAAAAAAATGAGCTGTAAAATGCTGAGTGTTTATAAGGAAGTATTCTAAAAACACAGTAAAATCGGCATTGCAAGGGCGAAAATAGGCACTGACCAAATTGGTTGGTGCCTATTTTTCTGCAATCGGCACATTGGTTTTATTGAAAAATCTTTTGTAAAATGTAATTACACAAAAACAAAGGAGGATTTTCAATGAAATCTATTTATGAAAATCTTGGCGGAACTTATAAAGCAAGCGGTGATTACAGTCTGCCGACATTTGTACTACCAAAGGAAGAACCATTTGAAATTGGTGTGTGGGGACAGCGATATCTAAGACATCTGAAAGAAAATCACCGCATAATTTACTACAACTATTTAACAAAAGGCATACTTAACAAGCACATTACAGAGGTAGATATACGAGCCGAAAAAATATTTCAGCAGCTTGTGAAATCACTTGCCGAAAAAGAAAATGTTACAGAAAGTCTGAAAGCCAAAGATATGATGTTATGGGTTCAGAAGATGAATAACATCCGAAATCGAGCAAGTGAAATCGTTAACACGGAAGTGATATTTGTATGAGAAAGTATCATATTTATCTCACACCGGAAGAACGAAAACTAATAATCGAAAGCCTTATTTCAGAGAAAAACACGCTTATCTCAGCTGGCAAATATACGGACTGTATTGATGATATTCTGCTCAAAATTCTGCAAGCCAAGAAGAAAAAAGTCAAAGTAATTTATACATAATATAACGAAAAGGCACAGCCTTCGGAACAAAAGAATCCGTTGGTTGTGCCTTGTTTTGTATGAGCCGAAGTTTTCTGCTTAATCTTAGCGAGCAGTGTATTTGGATAACCACGGTTACCAAATACCTCGTTAGGGGGTGCACCCTAAGACCTTGCTGTACACTAAATGGTTTTAACTTAACTCTTATAGCTAAACGACACTGTTTTCAGCAATAGCGGTTTTTCCTATTTCTGAGATATTCAAATCTACAATTTCCTTTAGCACAAGATATGCATTTTTGAAAATCAATTGCCATTCTTCGTTTAATGGGTCGATAATTTCGTGAAAAAGTGCATTCCTTAAACGATAGACAAAACTTAAAAACCAAATTACGCTATTTTGATTTCTTGTTTCGTATAGCTTTTTATACCACGATTCTTCGCTGGCTGTCAAAACTCGATTAGGCTGTAAATCAACTTCCATATGATATTCAAAATAATTCAAAGGGTTTTGCCTTATAACTTCGTATGAATTGCGTGACCGAATCATTTCATCGTACGTTTTATTGCTATCATCCTTTGCATTAAGCGTAAATATAGACCATATAATTGAGAGTGCTCGTTTTTCCAAACTCTGAATTTTGGTTAATTGTCTTGAAGCATATGTCGTATGTTCATAATGTTCTTTGAATGCCTGAATTATACTATGACTTACTTCGCTGTTAATTTCCCTTAGAATCCAAGACAAATAGTCTTGTTCGCTTGTCTTTGGGTGCTTGCTTATGTAATCGGTTGATTGAGATAAAACATCTGAAATATTACAAGCAAATTGTACATTTTCATTATATTCTACGCCGTAATGTTTACCGAACAATCGTACGAACCCAGTAATGACGAAACTCCATTTTGTACCGCGATTTCGGTTCATCTTCATACCGACAATCAAACACTCTGATTTGTCAGGCGGAACATCACGATAAGTATACTCGAAGTCTTCGTTCGCTCTGTAAAAATCCCAAAAATAATATTCCGGATAGTTCTCCATAATCATCTTTCTGCCTTCACGATACAAAGCTTCAATATGTCCCATTATTGTATCGTCTACTATAAACTTCTTTCTGCCTTCTTGGAGGTAGAACTTATTGTAGGCATACAAATATTTGCCGTCTCCTCGAGTGTTTTGTGCTTCAGGAAACATTACTCGTAATGTAGAAATATAGGCAAACCAAGTCTTGATAAAAAGTGACACGAAATCAGCTTCAGTAACAGCCTTCCAATTCTTATATGTTTGTATCTCTGACATAGTTATACCTCCGCATTTTTACCTTTCAACCATTTCATAGCTTTTTCTTCTCCCAGCTCAATAGCAATCTCAACTGCTCGTTTTGCATTTTCAAGAAGTTGTTCAGATTGATGACGCAGGGCAAAGGATTCTTGCACTTTCGTGGCAATCTGTTTTTGTACGGATTGCTCGATTTTCGGCAAAGGCATACTCAAAAACTCGTCTTTTGTAATAGCAGTCAAAATTGTGCCCGAGCAGCGTTGCTTTAATAACGCTTGAATCGGTTTAGATTTAAACAAAACAAGAAGTGATTCCGGATTGATATAATCAGAGTCAACCACATAAAACCCTGTAGAGCACAATGCACCACTATATTCATCTGTAATTAGCGCACAACTTTGTAAGGAGCCTTCAACAGATGCAATAATAACCTGACCTGATTTTACCTTTCTACGAGCTCTTGATGGAAGATTTTTCCCAAGCACACTATCAACATCATTTATGTCACCAGAATTGCCCACGTTTGCAAGTTCGATGTAAGCATATTCAACGTCGTCTTTAGGAACAAAATTTTTATCATATAGATTACACAGGGTATATACGGTATCTTCCGTTTTCAAAGCCGCCTTATAGTCATCGTATATGGGTTGGTAGTATTCTGCGTCCAAACGACCACTTGTCAAAAAACTTTCCGAAAGAGATTTGAGCGACGTTATGATTTTAGTTGAACTTCGATCTACCATATCAATAGTGGAAACCAGCATCTTTTCGGCGTAACGGTATTTTTCTTGAGATGCTGCAATTAAATTCTCACTATTGATTATGAGATTACTTATTACTTTATAAAAAGCATCTGAAAAGGTGGGAATCGGAATTAAACACATATCTCCAACATTAAGTTTAGGTTGAGCATTGCCACTTGTTCTTCGAGCTACTAACTTTTGAGCAAGTGAGCAGTTAAGATAAGCAACTAAATAATGCTTGAAACTTTCTTGATACTTTTCTAACTTAATACCAATATTGTTTTCACTAATATTACAATAGGGTATTCGCTTATCTATACGTGCAAAATATCCAATGCTATTTCCTACTTTTGACAATACTATATCGTCCACCCTTAATGCGGAATTTTTAATACGATTATTGTCTTTTTCAGAAATATACATAATGTTTAATGTATTAACATAAAATCCACCTTTTATATTTTCAATTCTAATAAATGGAACAGGTCCCTCAGACAAATAAGATGCACTCTTTAATGTTGAACCAAAGGGGCCACTTACAACATCTTCTTTATTTAAACAAAGATGTGACATTTTTCTAATCTGTGTATCAATAGTGATAGCTCTCTTGTTGTAAAACTCTGCATCAATCCTAAAGATTGGATTCCAATTGTGAATTTCATTAAAACGAATTTCACTGCATTCCAGCCCATCCATCAAAGCCTTGTACTTGGCTTCATTAAAAGGTTTAACAGATGGGCTCATTGAAAAAAACTTAAACCTTCTTTTTTCGCAAATTCTATAAAGGCTTCTGCGATACCGTCTTCTGTCATTCCATCGTGATTGTATAAGTCGTGGTCAACAATAAAGTGATTATGGTGATCGAGTAGAATTTCGCCGTTTTCATTTTTTACATAGATTTTTTCACCAGAATTATCCTTGCTTGGCTTTTGCATTGTTGCAAAGAAAATAGGATAATCTTCTTTTTTAGGGCATAGCTCATCATCCCATTTCTGCACAAACAAAACCGAGGTTTTAGTTCCAGTATGGGGTTTAAAAACATTCCCGTGCAAACCTACGACAGCAAGAATACGGCAACGTTCAGCGATAAATTCACGAATATACTTATCACTGGAATTGTTAAAACGACCTTGTGGGAGAACAACAGCCATTCTTCCGCCCGGCTTCAAGAAGTTTAGGTTGCGTTCAATAAACAGAATATCTCTGCCAACTTTTTTCTGCCATTTGCCTTTATCGTTCTTTGCAAGTTCGTAATGGGAAAGAATAGTTTGCTCTTTGATATCTCCTGCGAATGGTGGGTTTGCCATTACAAGGTCAAAATTGAACTTGCTAAAATCACTGCTGCCCTTTGGCTGCAGCTTTTTCAACTTTTTAAAACCTTCATTATATGTATCGTTCCAGTCTTCTTGCTTTGTTACCTCATTCCAGCGAGAGTAATCGAGTGTATTTAAATGTAAAACATTAGTCTGCCCATCACCAGCAATAAGATTAAGGGTGCGAGCTACACGCACAGTTTTTTCGTCAAAATCAATCGCAAATACATTATCACGTACAAAGTCTCTTTCGTCATTTGTTCTTTCTGAAGCGGTGAAATCTTCGCCAGGTTCAAGACCTTTAGAAAGACGAATTTCTTTCCATACCTTAAAAATGCTGTGAACAGTAAAGCCGGAGCTACCGCAAGCAGTGTCAATAATTTTATCATTGATTGTTGGATTCATCATTTTTACGCACATATCAATGACATAACGAGGTGTAAAATATTGCCCTTTTTCACCTTTTTGCGCTTTGCTCATCAAATATTCAAAGGCATCATCAACAACATCCAAGTTGTTATTAAAAAGCTTAATATCTTGTAAAGTTGATACACAAACTGCAAGGTGAGAAGGAGAGAGTAGTATTTTACTTTCTTCAGCAAACACACCTTCCCACTTCTTTTTTGCATCGTCAAACAGGCCTTGGATTTTTTCTTTCAATTCAAAGTCAGTATCACCACTATTACGGAATTTTAAATATGCCGTTTTATCGTTGGCGCAAATCAGCTCGTCATACAATTTTGCAAAAATGAGCTTGAATATTTCCTCGAAAGAATCTACGCCGGCACTTGCAAGCACTTCATCTTCCATTTCTTTTATAAGATTTCTAAGAGAACGTTTCTCTTTACTGATTTTATCTCTGCTGCGTAAATCGTCATAAGTGTATTTCTCACTTAAAATCTCTGATAATTTTTGATTAGCTTGCGGAATATCACTAATCATTTCAAAGAAGTTTGGATCTTTGCGGTTATAGCAGGAAACCTGCTCACCGTTTGTCCAAACGCCAATAGGTGCACCTGTTGCATTGCAGTATGATTTGAGTTGTTCTTTTCCGTCAGTTAATTTAGGCTTTTTAAGTTCAACAATTATATACGGAACCATAGGACGGTCTTTGTCCATAATTGTAATATCTGCACGCTTAACTTCACGTCCAAAATGTATAGGTGTTTCAAGCTGAATACGACTGGTTGGATAACCATAATCGTGTACTAATTTCCAAATATATAATTGACGAATCGCTTCTTCCGGTGTTAATTTAATATCTTTTTCTCGAACAAGGCATTTGAAATAAGGAACTTCTTTTCCTTTTATATTTTTAGTAAATATCCCTTTTTCAATGGTTGTGATTGCTTCGGAAGAAAACAATGTATCATCATAAGACGTGTTTTTGAAAAGTTCATTTAATTTCATTATATATCCGCTCCAGTCTTTTTTAATTCTAAATAACGCTTATAGGAAATAACAACATTCTGTGGTTTATTTTGTTTTTGCACAATTAAAACTTTATCGTTATCAGCTACTTCTTTGAAAATTTTTGACGCTTGCCCTTTCAAGAACGGCGTAACCGATTCATAATCAGGCAATACAGGCTTTTTTTGAGACAATCGCTACGCCTCCTTTAAACTATTTATATTAGTGTATAATACCACAAAGTCATTACTTTTGTCAATATAAAAGTAATGACTTTATGGATGAACCTTGCTCTCTTATATTTAAATGATATGCTTCAACACGCTGAGGTGTCGTCAAATGGCGACACCTCACTACGAATTTGAAAATAGCTATTGAAATTCAGAATTAAATGATGTAGACTTGTAATATCAAATGAATATTTACGATTTCTAATCGAGCAAGCGGAGATAGTTTTTAAGAAACTAAGCTACCAAGCGCCGTACGAAACCGGATATACGAAGGGATAATTGTACCCTTTTGTGTATCTGTTTCTGCGGTGCTTTTTTGTTGCTCGATTTTGTTTCGTACAGTGTTAGGGCCTTTCCTGCTTGTTCGGGAAAGGACCTTTTTGTGTTTTTTAATGCATTATAACGAACTGATTTTGAAATATCCTTGAAGGAAAATATTATTTTTTGAAAATGAGAATATGTGATTCTCTTTCAGGTCTTAGGGTGTCCCTAAAGAATAAAATTACCGTTTGGATATACAAACGGTCTGCTCGCTAAGATTGAACATAATAGAATTTCGATTTAGATTTCCGAGAGATTTTTTCGGGGATCTTTTTTTATTTCACGCAAAAAATTGAAAGTTTTTAGAAAAACACCCTGACTATTTCCTCTCACAGTTCAAACAAGTGAGAGGAATTTTTTTAGTTTGTGGTTATTTTGGGTGTGCATTTTGGCACCCTTTGTCCAAATGAGTAGAGAGGCAAATATTAAAAAATATAAATTTTTCAACCCCCAAAAAAGCGTTCCCGCTTCTAACAAGTGAAGGGGTAATAAAAAAATATTTGGCAGGGGTTAATTTTTGACCGTTTTCGTTGCCTACCAAGTGAAAGGAGTTTTTATAATGTCGAGATTATCAAAGAAAGCAAAACAAGAATGGGCGTTCTTCCTAAGTCCCATCACCGACAGAAGAACTTACAACAATCTATGCCGTAAATGCTTAAACCAATGCAAACAAAGCTTTCGAGCGGTTGTTGTCAGTTGTCCAAAATATCATTCCAAAAGAGGTGTCAAAAACGCACCCAACGGCAACGATTTTAACGACACAGGATGAGGCGAGGAATTACACTTATTCAAAAATCAAACGGCTTACAGAGGGAAAAATCAGAAAAATTAGCACCTTTTTCATACAGAAAAAGTGTGACTATAGGTTGGAAGTTAATTTCGGAAAAAACAACACAGAAACCCTTCCCCTATAACTATATAAATAAATATATATTCTCTCTACCAGCCGGAAAAGAAATTACTGATTAAGAGAAAGGAAACATTATGATAGCAAATAAAGTATATAGCTGTGCAGAAATGTGTGAGGAAAGAATTTACACGGGAGATTACAGATTTATAGACAAAGAAGGTGAATATATCGCCACATTGATAATGCGAGCAGAAGCCGGTTCAGGAATGCTCCGCCTATTCTTCCGGCTGGTAAACGGAAATAAAATCATCACTCCGGTGTTCTGGTGGCAGAAATATCTTGGATTTTATGACATAGATAACGGAACAAAATTAAAGCTCATATACGAGAAAAATACCAAAGGCATTTATCTGAAAGCCGTAGAGATTTTGAGCTAAAGAGAGGTACTTACAATGACAGAAAGAATTGAAAAGATAAAAATAGACGCCCTTATCCCCTTCGAAAATCATCCGTTCAAGGAAAGAACCGGCGAGGAACAAGCGGAACTTGTGGAGAGTATTCGTACAACAGGTATGTTGGTGCCGGTAATTGTCCGCCCGCTTTTAAGGGGCAAATATGAAATCATCAGCGGACACAGACGAGTGGCAGCTTGTAGGGAGTTGGGCGTTGATACCATTCCCGCAATAGTAAAGGAACTCACAAAAGAAGAAGCGGTTATCACAATGGTGGACGCAAATTTACAAAGAGAAAATCTGCTACCCAGTGAAAAAGCTTTTGCTTACAAGATGAAAGCTGCGGCGATGAAGGCACAAGGAAAAAGGACGGATTTAACTTCGTCGCAAGTTGCGACAAAGTCGGATACTGCAACTACAATCGGTCAGCAATTAGGCGAAAGCCGTGACCAAGTTTACCGATATATCCGTCTTACTTACCTCATCCCCGAACTGCTAAAAATGGTGGACGAACAGAGGATAGCGTTTACTCCTGCTGTTGAAATTTCATATTTACCCGAAAGAGAACAACGAGTCTTGATTGATGAAATTGAATATACCGACGCTACTCCGTCACTCTCACAGGCTCAGCGTTTGCGAAAATTCAGCAACCAAGGAAGATTGTCTGTTGACACGGTATTTGCTGTGTTAAGTGAGGAAAAGCCAAACCAAAAGGAACAAGTCAAATTTATGACGGAGGATATACGAAAGTATTTCCCAAAGAATTATTCCAACAAAGATATGCAGAAAACAATCATAAAACTATTGGAGAACTGGCAGAGAAAACGAGAACGCAACGCAAGGGAGGAACGATGATGAATGACAAATTTATTGGATTAGAACATAGTGATATATTTCCGTTTCAATATGAAGCCAACAAACCTACTATCCATAAAATCGGCGGCAGATATTTTGAAGTAAGCTCCCGCTTTGATGATAAAGGAACGGAAAGTGTTCTGCATCAGTTTATCGAACTATTAAAGCAGGAAAATCTCATATAAGCAAAATTACACATTCGACAACAATGGCGTTGCAGTATATACTTGCATTATCTTGCAATGCCCGGTTGTCGGAAAGGAGCATTTAATTATGACAACTAAAAACAATAATAACGGGCAGGAAAAAGAGAAAATAACAGCACTCTATTGCCGCTTATCTGTTGACGATGATAAAAAGGATATGGAATCCAACAGCATAACCAATCAAGAGTTAATATGTAAAGGGTGGTTTCTGCCACCTAATACATATGACTGCGGCTCATTTGTGGTGAATGGAACAGCAGTTGTAGGAAAGGAGTAAAAACACCTTATAACCGCTGGAAATCAACACGCAAAGGAGCTAATTTTTATGAAATCACTGTTTGAGCAAATGGGCGGCACATACCGGCAAGAGGGCGATTACCTTATCCCAAACCTCTATTTGCCAGATGAGCCGGACTACCAGATCGGCAAGTATGGGCGTATGCGCCGTAGCTATCTGAAAGCTCATCGACCTGTTCTCTATGCAAACTATCTTACGAGCGGAACACTGCACCAGCATCTTGCCGAGATCGACCAAGCCTGCAATGAGCGTATGGAAATCATCGTTTCTGCTATGGCAAAGCAAGAGGGTGTGACCGAAGCGCTCAAAGCCGCCGACCAGATGGAATGGGTACGCCGGATGAACAACATCCGCAGCCGTGCCGAGGAAATCGTTCTGACCGAGCTTGTATATGAATGACAAATGCCCGTTATTGGCTGTATGGCCGATAACGGGCATTTCTGCGTTTTAATCCTTTTCCTCGGTGCTGGCTACAAGTCGGTCAAAATCGCTCTGATACAGCTGATCCTGAATGACACGGTACTGCTCAAACTCGCTTTCGGCAAAGGCTTTTGCAATGGCAGCGGTGACTTTTCCCTTATTTTGCAGAATCTCTGCATCGTTGAATTGCAGAAAAGCGTCCAGCTTGGAAGCCCAATCTGCCATGGTCATAGGGATATGCTGTCTGGCCTGCCGGGTGGCGTAGTCCAGATACATGGTGACGATTTCGTTCAGCTCCTGCATTTCATCCATGGATAAGTAATTTTTTGCAACGGACACATCTGCCTTGACAATCTTGCCGTCAGGAGCATTCTTCCATGAGGTCAGCCCCATGTGTTCCTTGGTGTGATCGGCTCGTGCCATAATGACCTCTGCCGCTGTGCCGCCATGGACGGCATAGTGCATCTTATTCTGAACTGTGGCAAAGAAATCCTTTGTGGTCTGGCTATCGAGAGAGTAGTCCACCGCGGTGGCGTAAATATCCGTGATTTTCTGGTAAAAGCGCCGTTCGCTGGCCCGAATCTCCTGAATCTCGGAAATCAGGTGATCGAAGTAGTCCTCATCAAAAATCTGCCCATTGATGAGCCTGCTCTTATCCAGCACATACCCCTGCTTGGTGAAGGTGTCCAGCACCTTGGTTGCCCACTGACGGAACTGCGTGGCTCTGCCGGAATTGATCCGATAGCCTACGGCTATGATGGCGGGCAAAGAGTAAAACTTATAGTGATAGGTTTTTCCGTTATCCGCAACTTGTGCAAAATTTGCACAAGTTGCATCTTCGGACAATTCACCGCTTTCATATACATTTTTCAGATGCTTTGTCACAACGCTCCGGTCTACATCAAAAAGCTGTGCAATGGCCTTTTGGGTCAGCCAAACATCGTGATCCTGTACCCGTACCTCAATGCCATCCTCATGAGCATCTTTCGTGAACACAAGGAAATCCACTGTGCTGTTGCGGATTTGCAGTTTATCCTTCTTGGCGTCTGCCATATCGTTTCACCTCAATCTTCTTCGCTGGTTTTCTTCCCCCGGCTCTTATAGACATTATACTGATTCTTGCACCGGGCGCTGCAAAATGCGGAATTGGCCCGGCTGCCGAGGAACACCTTCTGGCAGTGCTTGCACAGCCGCAGGGGTTTCGCATCGTCCACCAGCATGAAGCTGAACATCATCTGGATGCCCAGCAGCAGCGAATGAAAGTCCCAATAGATGGTCGGTTTCTCCAGCAGTTCGATATGATAGGTAGGCGCAATGCCGCCGAAGGCAGCCATGGCCTTGCGGTAGAGATTTCTTGTATCCTCGTCAATGCTGTCGTAGTCATTGTAGTACAAAATAGAGGTAGTCAGCGTGAACGCCCAATCCTTGAACTGCTGCGCCATCCAGTCATACGGCTCGGCATACTCCCGCTGGAAGCTCATGTTCTTCGCCATGGGTTCATCCGCAAAGGTCATGGTCAGCGCCACCATTGTTCGGTCACCGGACACGCTCCAACTGGACTCAATGCCCTTCTTGACCAGATCCAGCT
>ERZ894244.929-NODE-929-length-17351-cov-10.717391_pt1 | contig 17351 bp, 12 predicted proteins | sample MGYA00380299_ERZ894244 | MGnify/ENA primary metagenome ERZ894244 (study PRJEB32331, sample SAMN06328444) | human gut metagenome | biome: human gut microbiome; feature: stool | host: Homo sapiens | collected 2014-06-26 ... | reverse complement strand
CTTTTATATGAGGTATCTGTCACGCCGAAGCCCGGTCTGGTCGATCGCAGCAACTCAGGCTCTCATAGCGACATGGACTTTTTCTCGTTTCTTGACAGCACTTCGGCGCTGACCCCATGGCTGCGCGAGATGTTCCGCACGGGCTGGAATCATGCCCATAAAGAGGCCGCCGAAATGTTTTCCGCGCTGCGTCTGATCGGTCTGCAGGCTGAGGATGCCATGCTGCGTGCAACGAACGGCGTGAACACCCACAAGGGCATCATTTTTTCTCTCTGTGTATTCGGCGGCGCATACGGCAAGGTCTCCGCCCTCTCTTTTCCGGTCCAACCCGCACTTTCAGACATTTTATCCGTTTGCCGCACACTGGGAGGCTGTGCGCTGTCAGAGCTTCCTTCCCTCCCCGGCGATACCAGCGGTGAGCGCTGTTATCTTGCTTACGGCGCAGAGGGGATACGCGGCGAAGCCGCGCGCGGCTTTCCTTCTGTCATGCAGATCGGTCTGCCCGCATTGCGCCGTGCGCTTCAGGCGGGGCATTCTATCAATGATGCCGCAGCCCTTGCACTTCTTGCCCTCATCGGCGGGGTCGAGGATACCAACATGATCCACCGCGGCGGCTATGAGCTTGCGCAGATGCGCCGCGCCGAAGCAAACGCCCTCTCCGCCGCAGACATATCGACCGACACGCTCTCCGCATTGGATCGGCAATATATCCGGGAGAACCTGAGTCCCGGCGGTTGTGCAGATCTGCTGACCGTCAGCCTCCTGCTGCTGTTTTTGACAGGGTAGAATCGGTGCACTTTTGGTGCAGACTGGCCTCTCGGCCGCACGAAAATAAAAAATCCGGACCTCAAAAAGCCCGGAAACAGTAGATGCGCCTGGCGAAAAGCCAAGCGCATCTATACTGTTGCGATCATATGGTACGCCCGACTGGATTCGAACCAGCGGCCTACAGAGTCGGAGTCATCAGGCCGTCAAGCCACAAACCGTTGTGGTACAAGGGTTTGGTAGGAATTGCACAAATTTGCGGCATTTTATGAGAAAACCTCAGAAGCCTTGCGCCACAAGGCTTCTGAGGTTTTTCGCAGTAGTAGTCAAATAGTAGTCTGAGCGCCATCATCCTGGGAAGGCAGCAGACCTCGTTGGACATCTTGCAGAGATCACTTCTCTGCCGCCTCGTTCTGTTTCTTATACAAGCTTGTCAGAAAAGTGCTTTTTGTGTTCGTTTTGCCTGCGCGGACTCTGCTCTTTTTCAGAAAGCTTTCAATACAGCTCCGCGATGATGTCCACGCACTTGTCGATGCCGATGACGCCGCTGTCCAGCGTCAGGTGGTAGTTCTGGGCGTGGCCCCATTTCATATTGGTGTAGAAGCAGTGATACGCCGCGCGACGCTTGTCCTTATCCCGCAGACGCTCCTCCGGGGATTGCTCCCGCTCGCCGTAGACCTCCACGATGCGCTTGGCGCGGAACGCCATGTCCGCATGGATAAAGACCTTCAGGCAGTCCGCCGTGTCCTGCAAAATGTAGTCCGCGCAACGGCCCACGATGACGCAGGGTCCTTTTGCGGCAAGGTCTGTGATGACCTTGTACTGCCGCTCCCACAGGATATCCTCGTTGGTGGGGCCGAACATCCGGTTAGAGAAAGCGTTCGAGAGGAAACCGCCGGGGGCGTACTCCCCCGCCTCCTTCACATAGTCCGGCGCAAAGCCGGTCTCCTTTGCCATCTTCTCAATGATCTCCGCGTCATAGCAGGGGATGCCCAGCTTTTCCGCCACCTTTTTGCCGATGGTGCGTCCGCCGCTGCCAAACTCGCGGCTGATGGTAATGACTCTGTTTTTCATTTAGTTTTCTCCTATTACAATGTCCGTGGTGGTGTCAGAAAGCTCACGATAAGTCTGTCGGATGAAGAAAATCACAATGATAAAGGTAAGCAGATCCGCTGCCGGGAACGACCACAAAAGGCCGTCCAGTCCGAAGAAAATTGGCAGGATAATGGGCAGCGACACGCCAAAAATGATCTCTCGGGTCATAGAAACAGCGGTCGAAGCAAATGCCTTGCCCAGTGCCTGCAAGTAGATAAAGGTACCTTTGTTCAAGGTCGCCAGCGGCAGCAGGCAGAGATAAATGCGGAAGCACTTCACGGTGAAGTTCGCATAGCAGGTGCTCTCATTGGCCGCGCCGAACAGCATAGCGATCTGGAGCGGGAAAACCTCGACAATCACCAGTGCGACAGCACCGACGATAAACTCCGCCAGCAGCAGCTTCGAGAATAGCGCTTTGGCGCGATCTCTCTTCTTTGCGCCGATATTGTATCCGGCAATCGGAATACAGCCAGCCGCCATACCGATGGCGATAGAAATGGCGATCTGGAAAAACTTCATCACGATGCCGAGGACGGCAAGGGGGATCTGTGCATACTCCGGCTGTCCGAAGATGGGGTCTTTCGCACCGTATTTCATGCACATATTCTGCACGGCTGCCATGGAAATGACCAGCGAGATCTGCGCGAGGAAGCTGGTAAGTCCCAGTACAAGGAACTTCGGGATCAGCTTCCCGTCCAGCCGGAAGCTGTCCTTTTCCAGTGTAATGACCTTCATGTGCCGCAGATACCAGATGGAGAGAGCCGCTGTCAGCACCTGACCGATGACCGTGGCCACTGCCGCGCCCATCATGCCCCAGCGTAAGTCGTAAATAAAGATGGGGTCGAGGATCACGTTGGCGATGGCACCGGAAACAGTCGCGATCATAGCAAATTTGGGGCTGCCATCGCTGCGGATTACCGGGTTCATGGCCTGCCCGAACATATAGAACGGGATGCCCAGCGTGATATAGAAGAAGTATTCCTTTGCGAACGCATGGGTTTCCTCGTTGACGGTGCCTCCGAACAGGGCAAGGATGGGTTCGCTGAAAATGAGGTAGACTGCCGTCAGCACAAGGCTGCTTACTATACAGAGTACAACTGCATTGCCAACGGACTTGTGGGCGTCCTCTCGGGCGTTTCGCCCCAGCGCGATGCTGACAAACGCACAGCAACCGTCACCGATAAATACAGCGATGCCGAGCGCCACTACCGTCAGCGGGAACACCACCGTATTGGCGGCGTTGCCGTAAGAGCCGAGGTAGCTGGCATTGGCGATGAAGATCTGGTCAACGATGTTGTAAAGCGCGCCCACCAGCAGCGAGATGATGCAGGGGATGGCGTACTGGCGCATGAGCTTACCGATACGCTCCGTCCCCAAAAACTGATTTCCGGTTTCCAAAAAAATCACCTTTCTTTCAAAAAATAAAAAATGCGTAAGTCCCAATACATCCGGACTTACGCATTTCTGCTACACGATTTGCCTATGAAGTTTTCTCCCATCTTGCCATTTCTCACCCGATTCCGCAAAAAAGCGTGTGGCAATCTGCAACCGGATTTACGCAGAAACGCCACACGCTGTACGCCTATTATAGCAGAGGCAAATCGGAATTTCAAATGATTTTTCTCATCCGATGCCGCTTTTTATTCCATATTATTTCGAGAAGACTGCTGCGATGTGATGCCGCACAACAATGCTTTCTCGATCATGTCCACCTTCTGAGGCCGTCCCATCAGCCGATAGTATTTGCACCATCACTGCGGCGATTGCAGCGGGATGACTTCTGTCCCAAGCGGCATTTTCTCCACGATCTGCTCCTCACGCAGAGAACAATCATAGACCGTTCCCTCATGCACGATGGCAAAGCCTGCCATGACATCGACCTCGATCGATTCTATGAGGAATTCCATAAAGCTCTTCGTCCGGTACATGGGATTCGGCACGGGGTCAGATGGGCGGAGCTCGCCCATTTCCAATAAAATCGTGCGGACACATTCGGCGTCATGGTCAGCAACCATTCAATCAATATTGTGGAACGCAGAGGTGATGCCCTTGAAATACAGCAGCATCGACGCACCCAAGGCCCACTGCACATGGGCCTCGTTCAACCGCTGAGCGATCCTCTTTAGCAATTCGATTTTCTTTTATATTTCCGTCATGATGCACCTCGTTCATTAGTCTGTCATAACCATTTTGAGATGCATGTTGCCGAAGCTGCGGCTGCTTTTCATGGCGGCACGGCACAGGTACAGTTTACTCCCGCTGCCCGTTATCCTGTAGTCAACGACGAAAAAATGACCGCGATCGGCAGAGAGGCAGCCGAGGCAGTTGGGTTTAAGCATTTTGATGTGCCAAATTCTTCTGCTTCAGATAATTTCGCAGAATTTCTGCATGCTTTCCCAGGATATTATTGCTTTGTTGGCAGTCAATAAGGAACCCAAGACCCGCGCAGGTGACCACTATGTGTACTTCTCAGCCGAAATGGAAAGTCTCCTGCGGGAGTACCAAAAAGAATACCGGTATATCACCGAAACCTATGACCAGCGGCAGCTGACCGCCGATGACTTCCTGTTCCGCCGTCAAGGAGCGCAGCTCCCCATGACGCCCACCACCTTCACCTACCGCTTCAAGCTAATCCTCAAGAAGAACGGCCTGCCGCAAGAGCTGAACGTCCATTCTCTCCGGCACACCGCCGCCAGTCTGATGATCGCGGGCGGTACGGATGTTGCCACGGTGGCGGGCATCCTCGGCCACAGTCAGCCCTCCACCACGCTGGACATCTACACCCACGCCTTCGACAAGAACAAAAAGGCCGCCAGCGCGGGATTGCAGGAAATCTTGGAGATTTGAATCACACATCCGCACACATATATCGAAGCTCACAAAACTGCATGGTTGAGATTGTTACATCTTTATGCTATAATTGATAAAATACCACACATTACAACTCCCATTCGTGCTTTGATTAATGTGTAAGGTGGGTGGATATTATGCGCATGAGCGAAGCAGAGTTTCTGAACCGATTGAACAAGGCATTCCCGGAGAAGGTGATATTTGCTGAACAAGCTCGCCTTAGCGTATATTTGTCGTTGTTTGTGGAAATCCGCAGATACGCAAGAGGCACTGGCGTATCATCTGTTCAATGGCTTACCGGCAGAGGCTTTATTTGGAAAGAAACAGGGTATATCGAACCCGATATGCACAGTGGAGATAAATGCGGACTCTCTCCCGATCCTACCGCCTTTGAACTGGCCGACTATGTGTTTCGAACCTATCCATTAGCCGGAGAGTACCAGTTGACCGATGCGGAAGACGCACTGCTCTATCAATCCGCAAGCGAAACCGTCAAGAAAGTGTTGATAGATGGAGGACGCACTTCCGTAAGAGAGGACGCTGTACTCGTACTTGAAACAATAAACCTGTTGAAGGGTTGGTCCTCAGAATTAGCAGATGAGGAGACTTCCGGGTCTCTTTGGAATTATATTTTCCTTCAATACGGATTTAATCCGGAAAATTCTGAGGCCGCAGCCAATAGATTATATAATTATTTCAGAGGTGCAATCAAAGTTACACTGGCACACTACAAGCGTTTTTTCGCACCTGAGGGAACGCAGCGATATTACACCTCTCTGCTGCTCCATGCTCTGGCACCAAAGCAAAGCATAGAATCTCTCTACTCCATTCTATTTGATTTTTATGTGAAAAACTTAGATTTCCAATATGTAACGGAGGATATCAGCTACAAAGTATTTACGAAAGGCATGCGTGCGCGTTGGGATTCCCGCGTTGCCAAGAATGATGAACTGCAATTAAGGGCAGATGCCATATTTTCCGGTTTGCAGACATTGTTTAAGGAACGTCCCGGATATATGGCAGTTCTCTGTGACTCCATCGTAAAAAAGATGGACGCGATTCTCCGGAATGAAAACACCGACCTAATTGATCCCGACCGAAATTATTGGGACACTATCCTCGTCGAATGGTATCAAAGGAAAAGCAGTACCGAACGGGTACAGGCACAGGGAGAACAGCGGCAGCGGAAAACAGAATATGTTGCAACGACGACAGACCGCATCTATGCTCAATATACGATGGAGCATTCCTCCGTTGGCATAGCAATACCTAAAATCCGCTTGTCTAAGATAGCGCAGCAACGTCCTGTAATTAAAATCTACCAAAGTGAAATTTGTATCTATAACGCTGAACTTTCGGTCACTGGGGATGAATTGTGCTTAACAACAAGAAGTCGCTTCATTCCGTTTGAGGAAATGTCGTATGATTTTTCAAACACACCGGCTATACGGGTAGAGATCCACTATGACGGAGAACTTCTCTATAATTCGGCTGAAAAGCTATATCGCCAATATATCTTATTGGATGCATCGGGGGCTGAAAGAACTCCCCACTGTGGAACAATTTACTTGTTTGCCAGCAACTTGCAGGAAGTAACCTTTCCCGATGATACAGACGGAATATATAGCTACCCATATCCGGGGCAACTGTATCGCATAAATTTGGACGAGGTGTCATCAGCTGCCATTGATGGCCGAGAGATCTTCGTATGCGCATCGACTGCGGCACAGTTCCGCCATCATACCTCCCTGCGTAAAGCGGTCTCTGCTCAAGTAATACATCAGGGTGTATCCTTCGATATTTTTCCTGCCCCCTTCCAGCTTTTTATCGTTCTCCCCGAGGGAGAAAAAAGCATACGATACCAATTCTCCATCGACGGAGTGCGTCACAATGCAGATGCTTTCTGTGATGGCGGAAATGAATTGGAAATTCCATCAGAAAATGATGGCCTTTGCCACTGTGTCCGTATAATCGACCTTGCTACTGACTTGGTAAAATATGAATTCAATTACATAGTTCTTGCAGATTTCAATGTTACTTTAAACGCACCCATCTACTATGCAGACGGATCACAAGCAACTGCCAATATTTCCTTTGCCGCCAAGCAGTTCCATTATTCCCTGGTCTTAGAAGATACCTCTGACAGTATAATCGTCCCCGTTTCCGGAATGGTTTGGCAGCTTGAACTGTACATTCCTTTGGTTCACTGCGCGTTGATGGGGCATAATGCATTCAAGATTCCGGGTATGATTTGGCACAAATCCATTCTGCACGACGAATTCGTAAAGCTGGAGTTGCCAGAGGGATGGAGTGGACAGCTCATGCTTGGTATAAGCCCTGTTCCAGAGGTGAGTCCTTCCTATTTCGAACTTGGCAATACGCTCCGTGCGATAACGGCGCCGCAGGCAGAGTATGATCTGTGGATTTCTCTGGAGAATATAGCTGGAAATCATATAAACCGAAAAATTACCACCATCGCCTGTAAGCCCACCTTTGCTGCACCGCCAATCGAAGTAATTGACAGCACCCTGCACTGGCAACCGGAGGGCAACTATGTTGGCGATCCCGAAAGCACCTTTCAAGTCGAAGTCCAACGCCCCGGCGGAAGTATCGACACTTATGCGACATCAACAGAAAGCACCGCCCTTGCCAACACCAGTTCCTACGCCTTGGGAAACTATTCTTATCAAGTTTTCCTAAAAAAGAAAAGCCTGTTTTCCGGCGGAATGAATGAACTTATTTTCAAGGGTTCATATTGCGTTGGAAATCCACTCGAATGGCTTTATGACGGGAAAGAGCTTATTATAGGAGATGCGCTCTACTGGGATTTTGAGACAGAGACCCTGAAAGCGTTGCTTATGAAGTACGGATGCGGAATCCTGACAAATTTGGACTACCAAGGGACAACTGTCGCATCTGGTGAAACAATGCCCGCACCGTGCTATTCGGCAACGCTATCCTTTATTAGCAGTACAGGGCGACGCATCCCGTTTAACTCCAAGCCGTCAAATGACTTTGAATTGGTCAACCCTGTTAAGGTTTGGATTGTCAACGAATACTTGCTGATCCTACGGTGTACAACGGAGGATGCAGTATATGTTGATAAGGATTTTTCCACAATAGTCAACCGTAATCCGGCCACTTATATGAGCAAAGCTGAACAGCATCATCGATTAAAGACACCCGACTATTTCAAGTACAGCATTAGAGAGGGCTACCAATATGTTTGATCCCATCAAGGCTTCTAAGGAAATCAAAGATAGTTATATCGATTATATCACGACCACATTTGATATGGCTGACACTGACTATGAGCGAGAATTTCGGAAAGAGTTGCAAACGGACGGTATGGTAGCCAGCGGGCCATTTCTTGATATTGGCGGCTCCTATGAAACAGGGCATACATTGCGGGAATTGATCCAAGCACAAAAAGCGAGTGTCTTGTTTGAAAGACTGGAGCCTGTTGCAGAAAAAGAGCGCGAGCTAAAGCTGGACAGGCCTCTTTATCAGCATCAGGAAACAGCCATGCTGAAAGCGGACAAAGGGGAAAATCTGGTCGTTACGACAGGAACAGGTTCTGGTAAAACAGAGAGTTTTTTGCTGCCCATCATCAATCATCTATTGCGGGAGCAGGAAGCCGGAACTCTTTCCGCCGGTGTCCGTGCGATCATCATTTATCCGATGAATGCGCTGGCCAATGACCAGATGAAGCGTATGCGCGCTCTTTTCAAGAATTACCCCCAGATATGCTACGGTGTTTACAATGGCAATACCGAGCATACACAGTCCAAGGCGCTGGCAGAGTACCACCGCACCTACCACGATGAAGCTGGGGAGCCGATAGACCCTGCTCCCAATGAAATCATCTCCCGTGAGGTCATGCAGGAGCGGCCTCCCCATATTCTTATAACCAACTATTCCATGCTGGAATACATGATGCTGCGGCCAAAGGATGACGCGGTATTTTCCGGTGCCAAGTTAAAATTTATTGTTTTAGACGAAGCACACATCTACAAAGGTGCAACAGGCATGGAGACCTCCCTGCTGATGCGCCGACTCCGGGCGAGGATCAGCGAACCCGATAGTGTTCAATACATTCTGACAAGTGCAACACTTGGTGGGCCTGATGCAGATGGTGATATCCTGAGCTTTGCTGAAAAGCTATGTGGTGTTGCATTCCAACGCTCTGGAATTATTCGTTCCACAGAAAAGCGACCTGCCATGGAAGATTTTTTGGACTTTGCACCAGCACTTTTTGAGGAACTGCAAAGAAGTCCTGATATTTCCTCCGCGTTAGCCCGCTATCACGCTGACTTCGCTCCGGGAGGGAGCGAGGGTGAAAAACTCTATGCGCTTTTCTTGCATTCCCGGCTGTTTGCTTTGCTTCGGAAGGTCGCACACCAGCCAATTACGGTCGCACAGCTACGTCAGGCCCTGTCCGAAATATGCCCTATGACAAATGAACAGGTCATATCCTTCATTGCAGTCTGTGCTCGCGCCGAAAAAGATGGCGCAAATCTGATCAAACCCCGCTATCACTTTTTTGTGCGAGCCTTAGAGGGGGCATATATCACACTCGCTTCTCCGAAGCACCTGTTTTTACATCGGAAGCACTCGTTTACAAGCGAAAACAACAAAATCGATGCCGCGGTATTCGAGGCCGCTGTCTGCACAGATTGTGGAAGAATGGCTATTGTCGGCAGAGAAGAAGGCGGAGCTTTACACCCATCAGCGCGGAAGGGGCTGGACGACCCTTCCGACTTCTACTACCTTAAGGACAGCGCAGAAGATGTACTGATTGACGAAGAAGATTGTGCAGATGACGCCACAAACGATTTTGTCATTTGCTCGGTTTGCGGGGCTATCTCTACGGAAGCAGACACAAAATTTAAGCCACTATGTGAACACAGCGAATCTAACTATCGCAAGCTTCGCAAAATAGAACAACACAAAAACCATGTTGCCAGATGCCCTGCCTGCGGCTTTGGTTCGTTCCGCCGCTTCTATTTGGGAAGCGAAGCAGCCACCGCTGTATTGGGAACCGAGCTTTTCGAGCAACTTCCCAACGAGGAAGTCACCATAACATCAGCACTAAAGGAAAATCAAAATTCTGGTCGGCGCAGCATCTTCGCTGCCACAGCGCAACCACAGCAAATACGTAAAAAGCTGATGCGGCAGTTTCTTTGCTTCTCTGACAGCCGAAGTGAAGCGGCGTTTTTCGCCTCCTACATGGAGCGTTCCTATGATGAATTTTTGCGTAGACGAGGTATTTGGCACATTGCGGAGAAATATCGCAATAGCGGCATAGAAAAAGTAAGCGTATTTCAATTCGTCGATGAACTCAGCCGCTATTTTGAAAACAACAGATCTTTTGCCGAGTGGGATGCTGGCGAAAATCAAGATGTGGGTAAGTTATCTGCTGCGAGCCGCAGTAATGCGTGGGTGGCGATTCTGAATGAAATGTTCAATGCCCGCCGCGGCACCAGCCTTGTGTCAATGGGTGTACTTTCTTTTGCATACAGGCGAAACGCTCAGGTAGCTACGGCGTTTCAGGGCGACCCGTATAACCTCTCACCACAGGACGCCATTGCCCTGCTCGAACTTCTGACACAGGACGCAGTATTCTCCGGTGCCATCGATGCAGGAAAGGAGTATACGCTGACAGCCGCTGAACGCGAGTATATTTTCTTTACGCCCTCGGCAAAGAAGTTGGTATTGCTGCGTACAGGAGACTCCGCAAAGCAAAGCTGGATCTCCGGGTGGCGTGGTCGAAAGCGTCCCAACGGGAATTATTATCCCAACAGTCGACTCGTGCGGCTGACGCGGGCATTGGGTATTTCCGATGATGAAGCGGACGCCATTTTGGAAGATTATTGGACTAATGTGTTCAAAGCGGAAACGGAGGAATTTGTACTCGATGCGAACGATTTTGATATTTGCATCGGCGGAACGGAGGGCGCGAAATTTTACCGTTGCAAGAAATGTGGTCGGGTCACACCGTATAACGTAAAAAAACATTGTGCTTCCGTAAAATGCGCAGGAATGTTGGAACCCTGTGATCCTCTAAAGGATTCTGCCATGAACCACTACGCCCGTCTTTATAGCAGCAGTCACTCTGAACCGTTATATATCAAGGAGCATACGGCGCAACTTGCAAAGGATCAGCAAACACGGTATCAAGAAGCCTTCGTACAAAAGAAGATCAATGCGCTCAGCTGCTCTACGACTTTCGAAATGGGTGTTGATGTGGGCAGTCTGGAAACCGTGTATATGCGTGATGTCCCGCCCAGCCCATCCAATTATGTGCAGAGGGCAGGCCGTGCCGGTCGAGCAAAGCATTCTGCGGCATTTGTTATGACCTATGCGAAATTATCCTCTCACGACTTTACATATTATGACGACCCGACGGCCATGATCAGCGGAAAGATCAAAGCCCCAATTTTCGAAATTGAGAACGAAAAGATACTAAATCGCCATATTTTTGCTGTAGCTCTGAGTTCCTTCTTCGCACAGCATAAGGAAGTCTATGCGGGTGATAACCAAACTGTCTTGTTGAATGAAGGCGGCTATGAGCTGCTGAAGGAGTACTTGAATACACAGCCGGAAAATCTCCGACAACTCTTACTGCGCTCGATTCCAACAAAAATGCATCAGCGACTTGGGATTGCTGATTTCGGTTGGATAAATCGACTTTGCGGAGAGAATGGTGTTCTTGAAATCGCCGTACAGGATTTCCGCGGAACAGTAGCGGAAATGGAAAAGGAACTGTTGGCTTGCCGCCGCAGGCACGACGATGAAGCTGCCGGTGTCTGGAGCCGCACCCTTAGAAATTTCAGGTGCAGCAAGGATGACAACGCTGGGAAAAAGAGTCTTATCGGTTTTTTGGTTCGCAATAATGTACTTCCCAAGTACGGTTTCCCCGTGGATACTGTTGAGTTGATTCCGGATATCAACGCTGTGGGGCGAGGAAAGGCTTTGCAATTAGCCAGAGATCTACAAATGGCCATCGCAGAGTACGCTCCCGGTGCAGAGGTCGTCGCAGATGGCAAAATGTATGTCAGCCGCTATATTCGCAAAATGCCGGGCAAAAATGCAGACGCCGCATGGGAGAAAGGCTTCTACTGCCCCAAGTGTCCTACTTGCGGCCAGCCAAACTTCACTAAAGATCCTGTTGCTGGCAGCGGTCGCGAATGCGTTTCCTGCCATACTCCCATCAAACGCCTGTCTTGGAGAAAAACGTTGGAACCGCGCATGGGGTTCTGTGCAGAAAAAGAAGCCCGGCCTGTTCCTATGCACCGCCCCGAACACGATTTTAAGACAGACGATTACTACATTGGAGACCCGCATCGTAATCTAATCACCAAGCAAATATTTGAAGTAAACGGTCAAGCTTTGCAAATTGAATCTACTTCAAATGACTCTCTCGTAGTCATTGGCCAGACTGATTATAAAGTTTGTCCTGCTTGCGGATATGCAAGCGAAACCGGAATCCCCCTTGAGCACAAGAACTCCAGAGGATACCGTTGTGTTAATAAAGAGGGCAACTCGGCAGAATACCGTTTGTCGCATGATTTCAAGACAGATGTGGCAAAAATTACCTTTGTGACACAAGAGGCGGCAGATATAAATGTGATGCTGTCAGTGCTCTATGCCCTGTTAGAGGGATTGTCCCGCGAGATGGGGATAGAGCGCACCGACATCAAAGGATGTTTGTTCTACACATCTGTGGATGGGTGTATGATCTTTTCTGTTGTTCTATATGATGCAGTTGCTGGTGGCGCAGGCCATGTTCGCAGAATTGTGACAGCGGACGGGCAAGCATTCCAACGAGTTCTCGCAAAAGCAATTTCCGTTGTAGACAACTGCGATTGCGACTCGTCTTGCTACAGATGCCTAAGAAATTACTATAACCAAAAAATCCACGACAATCTGAATCGAAACCAAGCTTCCGCGTTTTTACACCAGTGGGTGGGAAACATGAACCCATTACCGGTGGAAACAATTGAATAAAATATTTTCCCCCTGCCATAAGCAGGGGGAAAATATTTTGTCGGGTGTTTACAGAAAAGATTCAATTGTAATATCTTGCCCGGTGCCATCAATTTTTAGGCGGCTCAGCAGCTTTGGTCTCATATCATCCTCTATGTCAGGCTTTCGGAGCATCCCCCCTCAATTCGCAAATCTCATCAACTTGTTCGAACAAGGTGGGGCATTCAAATTATTTCTTGCAAACATATTTGCAGTTAAGTTCAGCAATACGGCATAATGTCTTTAGTTGATTACAATAAGCTGTCATTATTTTTCCTATATCTAAATTTTTAATAAACTCTCCCGTATTGTGACCTTTTACATAAATTTTCTTAGCATCCTTGAAAAGTTTTTTTAAAACTTCCTGCCCCATTCCTTTTGGACGTTTAGTGCTCTTCGGCAAGCCTAAATATGAGATAACACCATCAAAGTCCGCCAAAAACCAATCTTCAATTGAGTGTTCAGCCTCTATATAATATACCTTTTTTGCACCTGCTTCTTGTATTGCTGTTTTGACTGCACGCCTATCAACCGGAGGCTTTTTTGAAAACTGGAAAACATCTGTGTCAATACAAAGAAGTGCATAAATATCATCATGGGGATACTTTTTTCGTAACAAGTTAAATTTTCTGAGTGCATCTTTCTTATAATTTCCTATGCCGCCCATATCGATCCACTCAAATATGCAACTAAAAGGCATCCCCATAGAATCACGAGAATACTTTATAATGGCTTTGTAAAACTCTATTTCAGTGGCTCCCTCCACAAAAAGAGCAACTATCTTTCTATTTGACACCTTCAAGATACTCCTTCAGGTATTCATCAGAATCAGAAGAAGAAATCAAATTGAAGATATAGTCACCAACAGACCTATCATACTCAGCAGCATCACGGTAGAGACTATTTACCTTCGTGGGAGCAATTCTCTTGAAATCTACTTCACCCGTTTTATTAGACATGCCAATGTAAATATTATGCGGTTCCAAATACTGAACTACATAAGGCGAATGACTTGTTATAATGATCTTGCAATCTTGAACAAGTTGGCTTATCACATCCAGATAACTTTGAAATAGGCTAGGATGAATTGAATTTTCCGGTTCTTCAATCGCAATTACCGATAAATGCTTAATATCCGCAATTACTGCGAATGTCAACATTAAAAACACGCGCTTCGTACCATCTGATAAATGTTCAAATCCTACAGGTTGAAGCAGTCTCTCATCCATTATGCTCATCGTATAAATGCTATCAGAAAAAATAATAGGCGAATCTTCAGAAAGCTTCACTGGAGCACTTTGGGTACTGCTGTTAAGTTTAATTTCTTGAACATTAATATTAGCAATATCCGGAAACAGCTGTGTAAAAGCATTAATCAGCAGCTCATATTTGTTGGGATAGTCTCTCTTTAAGAAAAAAATCGCTCGGGGTATGCTACTGATTCCTTGAAGTTCCAATTCTTGAAATCCTTTGATAACAAAGGGGGCTGGCACAAACGATTGGCTGGCGTCAAGGTGTCTCTCAACAAAAAATTGAATGTTATTAATCTGTTGAATGATGTCTTCGTAATATAGGTCGTCAATTGCTAGCAACTTATTAATAACCAGTCCATTGTCTTCAATTTTAATTTTTTTGTCACATCTACTAGATATCGAACTTTTATAGCACGCACCTGTTTCATTCCTGCTGATAAATGTGCTGAACTTTTGATTCTTTTCGTCCTTTCGGATACGTAAGTTTTCATATATGATCTTGGCGCGATGCGACTCTACTTCCCACGCAAAAGAGTAACCATAAATAATAAAATAATCATCATTCCGAGAAGTAAGTTTGAGTTCTACTTCAAATTCAAAGTTCTTGCCAGCATTTGCCCTTAAAAGTGGAATACTGTTTTTAGAACTCATGAGAGCAGTTTTCCCTTGTGGAGGGAAATGGATAAAATCAAATCCAAAATCGATTGCATCCATTATATTTGACTTTCCATATCCGTTCAGTCCAACTAACGCAGTAATCTTTTCAAATGACAGATTTATTTTGCTGATATTTCTAAATCCACCGATTCCAATTTTGTTAATTTCCACATCAATCACTTCTTTCGCATTCAGCATACCGATCAGGCTTGTCCTCATTATAGCACCTCTTAACTAAAATGCAACATTTTTTTGCGTATTACGACAAAATTTGTATAAAACATGTGTGTTCAAAAGGCGTTACGAAAAAATATGTTTCGCCACGCATTATATTATCTTATTTGTGTTGCTGAAATTAGTCGATAATAAAAGACAGCACGGAATATCTGCAATGTGCTTTACAAGCGAGACAAAATCATATATTGATGGCATTACTGCGATGCTTTTTCCTGGTGCAGATTACAGCTAAAATAGCAAATAGAGGCACACCGATCAATCGTTCGGTGTGCCTCCATTCGTTATTTCAGCCGCATGATTTGCTCATGCAGCCTCACAAATTTCTTCTCCGTCACCACGTTTTCATGGTAGTGTCCGAAGAACCAGTATTTGAAACGGCAGCGTTCCCGAACTTCATCGAAAAAGTCCGTCAGGGCATCCCGCTGGTACCGTCCGCCACCGAATATATCCTGGATGTTGCTGGGGCAGCAGTGGGTTATGATATAGTCCACATCCCATCTCACCTCGTCCAGCATTGCTCTTGCGGTTCGGTATTCATCCTCGCTGGGCAGTTCCTCTTTCCACCACGACCTGTGGTTGACACGGAACAGCGCGCCTGCGGCGTTGAGCTGCCGCAGCTTTCGCTCATAGTCCGGATCATCCGGCTCCAGAATACCTTCCCGGATGTCATGGCTACTGGCCCCACCCATGGTGAAAATCCGCTTTCCGCAGATGTCATAAAGCTGGCCCCGCATCAGGTGCAGGACACTGGGGCGAATGGCCTGTACCAAGCCGCCGTGCCATTGGCTGATTGGGTAGCTGCGGAGCAAATCGAAATTTTCATGATTCCCGCTTACGAACAGCGTGGTAAACGGCCTATCCTCCAGCCAATCCAGCCATCGCTGCTCCGTATCACTGCCATTCCAGACGCCGCCAAAGTCCCCGCAGATGATGAGACAATCGTCTTTCGTCAGGTTACGTTGCTCATGGAAGGCCGCAGGCTGGAGCCTGCTGAAATCACCGTGCGTATCACCAGTTATAAAAATTGCCATTTCCTTTCTCCTTTTCTATTCATTCCACTTCCTGTTCGAGCACCACGTCCAAGTCCCGAAAGTGGATGCGGATGGTTTCCGCATCCTCCACCGTGATCTTCTGGATGATCTGCCGGACGAATTCATCATCAAATTCCGTGTACCCTGCAGAACACGCCATCAGGCTGTCCCACATCTGCTGACGCTTCGCCGCCTGCTCTGCCATGCTTACTTCTTTTTGTTGGACTTTTAAGATCTGCGCCTTAGCCTCGGTGTTCGAGTCACACCAGTCCATAAGAGCGCTCTGCTGCATCTCTGAAATGTCGCCTCTCGCGTGGAAAAACTGTTTTTTTAGAAAAGCTCGCTTTTTCTAACTTTTTCGCCACAAAAAAGCCTATAAGGATGCGAAAACGCCGCACTTTCGTGCGGCGTTTTCTGTGTTGCATCTCTCATCAACACATCTTGGTACGCCCGACTGGATTCGAACCAGCGGCCTTTAGAGTCGGAGTCTAACGCTCTATCCAGCTGAGCTACGGGCGCATGCATGTCGATTTCATCCCGACTCATGAATTATAGCAGGTTTTTCCTCGGTTGTAAAGAAAAATTTTTCAGAAAGATTGTTAAAAAAGTTGACAAGTGGGTCTGTTTGTTGTACAATATCAGTGAGTTTTGTGGAGGGCGTCCGGCAGAGGAGGGTTATATCTGCCGGACAACCCGGTATAAAGAGGAAGATTATCATGAAAAAGCAAAAGATTTCTGACGCCGTCATCCATCGGCTGCCCCGGTACTACCGGTATCTGGATGACCTGTATAACAAGGGCGTGGTGCGCATCTCCTCCAGCTCGCTGGGGAGCAAGATGGACATCACCGCCTCCCAGATCCGGCAGGATCTCAGCTGCTTCGGCGAGTTCGGCCAGCAGGGGTATGGCTACAACGTAGCCGAGCTGCGGGCCGAGATCGGTCACATCCTGGGCATTGACAACGGCCACCGGCTTATCATCATCGGCGCGGGCCATCTGGGTCACGCTCTGCTCCAGAACTTCGATTTTGAAAAGGTGGGCTTCCAGGTGGACTCCGCCTTTGACGTGTCCCCGGCGCTGATCGACACCCAGATCCGGGGCGTTACCATCCGCGCTATGGATCAGCTGGCGGACTATGTAGCCCGGTATCAGCCCAACGTGGCGGTGCTGACGGTACCGCAGAATGTGGCCCAGCCCCTGGCGGATCAGTTGATCGGCCTGGGCATCCGGGGCTTCTGGAACTTCACCAATGTGGAGCTGTCCACCGACGTGCCCGGCGTGTTTTTCGAGGATGTCCACTTCGTGGACACGCTGCTGACGCTGAGCTACCGCATTTCCCGCGGCTGAGCGCACCTTTTCCCGGCCCCGGCATACTATGGGAATGAGACCCCACCATGGGTCCATATTCTTCATAGGAGGCTAATAAATATGTGCAA
>ERZ894244.925-NODE-925-length-17420-cov-11.838468_pt1 | contig 17420 bp, 16 predicted proteins | sample MGYA00380299_ERZ894244 | MGnify/ENA primary metagenome ERZ894244 (study PRJEB32331, sample SAMN06328444) | human gut metagenome | biome: human gut microbiome; feature: stool | host: Homo sapiens | collected 2014-06-26 ... | reverse complement strand
GCCGAGCCGAGCCGAGCCGAGCCGAGCCGAGCCGAGCCGACAATAATTGTCGCATTTCCGTTTGCCATAGTCAAGTCCTCCTTCCATAATTTCTAAGGCAAAAGGATATAAATTCCCCTACCCCATAGATATACAAAAGTATTTTAGCAGATTTTCTCCAAAATCTCAAGTAGTTTTCAGAATATTGCTCTCATCTTTTTCTCAAAGCATTGCCTTCTTCCATTACTCACGAAACTTTATGACTTCTTGAATACTACCTGAAAAGGAAAAGCCGCCGTCTGTTGACAGCGACTTTTCTCTTTATCGGGTAAACCGTATCAGCAGTTCATTTATAGCATCCACTGCGCCGTGTCTTTTCGCCTGTATCTCTCGATTTCGCCACTCCATAAGGCACTGACAAATTACTCTGATTTCTACCGGCTCAAAGGAGATTTTCTTCTTTCGCCCCGGCTTCATCGCTTCCGCAATGTCGCACAGGCGAAGGGCGAGGGCGTCAATCTGACCGTTGGTTTCTGCGTCATAGCTCCTGTGCTGCTGTATTAAGCCGTTTATCAGCACCCGCACCTCATAATCGTCCAGCTTGACATTCATAGCAGTCCTCCTAACAGTAAATCAAATCGTTTGTAACGATTTCCATAGCAGCACTGCGGATGTTGTTCATCCTCTGTACCCACAGCATTTGGTTTTCCGCTTTGAGGGCTTCCGTTACGCCCTCCTTTTCGGAAAGCTGCTTTACCAGCCGAGAAAACAATGCTTCTGCCTGCTCGTTAAGGTCTGCAAGGTAATCGTTCAGCTTGCCGGTGGTAAGCAGCTCGGCATACAGGCCGACCTTGTGTTTGCGGATATACCGCAGGTGTCGCTGTCCCCAAATGCCGATGGGTCTGCCCTCCGTCTCGTCCTCTCCGGCGATCAGGTAGTAATCCCCGACAAGCTCATAACACAAGCCTGTCCTTTCGTCTGTGATGAATTTTTCCATTATGTTGTCCTCCTTGAATTATATTGCTTCTCCGGCTTTCTGCTCGGATTGCTTACGATGATAATAGGCAAGCTGTCTTTGGTTGCGATTGATGGTTTTGCATTCCTCGGAGCACAGCACCTCCTGACCGTTGGACGGCCAGAAGGGCTTGCCGCATATCTTGCAGACCTTTTGACGGAAGGTGTGCTCTCCCTTTTCGGCAAAGCGTTTCTTCTCTTTTTCTGCCTGCTGATGGGCTTTTGTGCAGTCAGTATTGCAAAATCTCTGCCTTGTGCTGCTTGGATAAAACTCTTTGCCGCATTGTTCGCAGATACGCTTCGGGTACTTATGCCCGTCATTCGCCGCCCAGCGTTCCGCCTTGGCTTTGGCTTGATGTGCAACATTGCTCTCACGCTGCCGGTTCTTCTTGCGCTTGGCTTTTTCCGCCGCTTCTTGCTCGGCTTTTTGTCTTGCTTCGGCAATTTCCTTTTCGGAAAGTGGCAAGTCGAACTGTCCTATGAAGTTATAGTAGATGTCCACCTGCTGCTGCCGGTTCGGCTTCTTGCCTATGGCTTCGTGAACAACGATTTTATCAATCAATTCACACGCCATCTCTTTCGTCAGCTCTGCGGGCTGTTTATACTTCTTGATGAGCCTGATAAACCGTCCGATATGAGCAGAGGACGCTTTGGTTTGCTCCAGCTTCTCCTGAATTTCCGATACTTGGCTCTCAAGGCTGTCCTGTTCAGTCGAGTATTTTTTCATCAGGGACTTGTACTGCTTTTCGGGCAGCAAACCTGAAATGAAATTTTCATAAAGGCTACCAATCAGACGGTCAAGCTCGTTCAGTCTGCGATTGATTGTCTGAAGTTCATCCTTTTGCTTTTGCGGTTTGCCATTCGCCCGTGCTTCCAATTTGCTTTTCAGTTCTTCCGCAAAGCCACGCTCATCTGCGATAATGTGGCTTGAAAGGCGTTGGATAGAGCGCAGTACCAACTGATAGAGGACTTTGTCGCTGATATGATGGATGGTGCAGTTCACGGTTCTGTTCCCGTAGCTGCTGCATCGGAACGAGTGGTAGGGGGCACCGCTTTTGTAGTAATTCGTCTGATAGGACATCTTACTGCCGCAATCAGCGCAATACACAAGACCGGGCAGTAAGCATTCCTCTTGGTGCGTCCCTTCCTTTATACGGCGTGTAGCGTGTTTCAATCTTCTGTGCGCCTGCTCCCAAAGCTCGCTGTCAACGATAGGCTCGTGGGTGTCCTCAAATACAAGGCGTTCCTCATCGGTGGCAAAACGGCGTTCATCGGTCTTAAAGTTCGTTCCGATGGTCTTTCTCAGCACAGTATGACCGAGATATTCCTGTCGGCTTAAAATCTCTCTGACCGTGTTTGCGTTCCAGTTTGTGCAGCCGTACTCTGCTTTTCGGTTGCACTGTTCGGGGTGGTATTGGAGGGTGTATGCCGATGGAATCAGCACCTTTTCCTCCGTTAGCTGCCTTGCGATTGCCGGAGGCGTCAAGCCCTCTGCCGCAAGCTCAAAGATGTGTTTTACCACCTGAGAAGCAACAGGATCGACCACTAAGGTCTGCTTATCTTCGGGCAGTCGATTGTAGCCGTAGGGAATGCTGCCGGAGCAGCGTTTTCCATCGTTCATACGGGACAGGAAGATGGACTTTATCTTGTTGCTGGTGTCCTTGGCGTACCACTCGTTCATTATGTTGAGGAACGGGGTAAAGTCGTTATCCTGTGGTTTGTCGCTGTCCACGCTGTTATTGATTGCGATAAAGCGTATCTGCTTCTTGGGGAACAGAATCTCGGTATAAAAGCCAACTTCAAGATAGTTTCTGCCGAAACGGCTCATATCCTTGACGATAATCGTGCCGATTTTTCCGGCTTCGGCTTCTGCAAGCATTGCCTGAAATCCGGGACGGTTAAAGTTACGCCCTGTATAGCCGTCATCGGTAAAATGCTTGATGTTCGTCATACCGCTTTTGCGAGCAAAATCTTCGAGAAATCTCTTTTGATTCAGTATTGAGTTCGATTCGCCCTGCTGCTCATCATCCTTGGACAGCCTTTCATAGAGGGCTGTAACTCTATCAAAATCCCTGATTTTAGGCACTTTCTGACCTCCTTTCCGTCTTTTATTCGCAGCCATATTCAATGGACTGCTTGCAATATATATCCTAAAACTTCTTTTCCGTTCGGGTCAAGAATCACGAAGCTGGTATTTGCCTGCATCAGATTTGGTTTGCAGTAAAAGCGGGTCTTACCGGCACCGGAACCGCCGCAGACAAGGGTGTTCAGATTGCGGCGGTGTTTCTTGCCGTTGAGTCCGATACGGACTGCCTGCGTCATCAGCTTGTTTTCGGGCGGTGGGTTCTGCCGGTATTTCTTGTCCACGGCTTTGGCATTGCCCCATTTTGCGCTGCCGTGTTCCTCCCGGCGTCGGTAGTTCCTGCGTGTCGAGAAATAGATGCCGATGCCCATTCCATAGCAGAGAAGCAAAACGAGGACAGTTTTTACGCTGTCCTCGCAAAGCTCTATATGAAATGGGTCGCTCATCACATTCATCAAGCTCGGCAGTATCTCCGGCAAGCCACCCTTAACGGATGGTGCAATGAGAAGTCCGAGCCACACAATCGGCAGGATGCCGAGTACGGCGAGAATGATGGAGGTCTGTCTGTCGTTATCTCGATTCACGACAGGAGCAGTCCTTTCTTTCCACTACCTTGAACTTTTTCTTTGGGGCATACCCGACCTTGATGATAAGATCATCCACGGCATCGGTGGATTTACCCTCATTCATCAGTTCGGTTTTGGTATCGTTCAAAGCTCGAATCACTACGCCGTGTTCATAATCGTCTAAGGCGATGTGATAGCGTTCCTCTTTCATCGCTCACACCTCATCTTTCCTGTTCCTTGTTTCTGTCAGCACGGCGACGGTAGATTTCCTCCGACACACGGGAGCCGATCTCGCTCATCGCAGAACGGGTCTTGGAAAGCTCCGCACGGATTTCCTTGGGGGACTTGCCCGCCAGCTCCTCCGGGATACGGTCAATGGCGAAGTTCTTCACATCCACTCCGAACTTGCGGCAGAGCATATAGCCAACGCATACGGCAGAGAAGCCCATATCCCTGCGGCTGTATGCTTCGCAGTTCATTGCAAGCTGAGCGTGACCCAACTCCTGTGCCACGCACTGGCAGAGCGCAACGCTGTTCCCAATGTCCCTCTTGATATAAAGGGTCTGATCCTCGTTCTTATAGAACGCCCCCATATTGGGAGAAGGCAGCTCCTCCACAGTGCTCACATCAATGGGAGCCGTGTCGAGCATAATCGCAACGAGCTTTCGGGGGTCACGGTCAAGAGTCGGTGCGGCAGGCTTCTTGCCGCTGGTCTGCGCCACATCGAATACCTTCTTGACATTGTAGGCAATGCCGGTAGAGCCGTCATTCTTGGTGTATTCAACAGGTTCAAGAATGGACAGGCTCTTAGCACCCTTGTTGACCTTCACGCCGTCCTCCTGCCAATCACGAAAATCCTTGAGCTGCGTCGCCTGCGGCTGCTGCTTATAAATGAGCAGAGCGTTGGCGGCAGAGTAGCGATCCATTCGTGCCTGCGTATCGAGATATGCCCTGAACTTGTCGGGGTCGCTGACGATCTCAGTAGCGGTATCGTCGATCATCTGATACACGGCATCCTTCTCCGCCTTTTTCTTGGCGGCGTATTCCTCCGGGGAGAGCTGCGGACGAGCCGCAGTCCCGGACTTCTTGGGAGTGAAATTGTTCGTCATAGCTGATTACCTCTCTTTCGATTTCTTATGCTTTTTCGGCTGGGTGTGAACCGTCTGACGGTTCGGTTCGGGAGTCTTGCTTTTCTCCTTGGAAAGCGCAGGCTCGGTACGGTCTGCTTCCTTGTCAGCTTTTGCAGCAGTCTTGTAGCGCTCCAGCTTTTCTCTCACGGAAGGCTTCTTGTCTGCCTGCTTTGCTGTACCCCGGTCAATAGCCGTACCGCTGATCTCGGAGCTTCGCTCGGACGGAGGGCTTTTTTCCGTCTTTGCGACCGTAGGGTTTTCGTGGGACTGACCTTCTTTCTGCAAAGGCTTTCCCATTGCTTCCTCCACGATGATCTCGCCCTTGGTTTTGGTCGGAACTTCCCGTGCCACCGCTTCACGGTCAGCTTTGTCCTGCTCCGCCTGCGTGATAACACCTGCCTTATCGACCTTGCCGATCTCAAAGCGTTCCACAATGCGCTGAATTTTGGAAGCTCCTCTGCACGGGCGATAATATCCACGGGTACATCATCTCCCTTGGCGCTCTTATCTCTCAGGACACAATAGAGAACGCCATAGCGCTTTGCCTGTTTGGTGAACTGTGCCAAGTCCTTGTTCGGGATAGAAAAGACTTTCAGTTCCTTGCCGGACTTGATCATATTGGTGAGCCGTGCCTTGCCTTTGGTCTGCTGTTCCTGCTTCAGCACGGACACGAGAAGCAGGGCGACATTCTTTGCCGCTGAGCCTGTGAGTTTTGCGGCAACTTCAAAGCCTTCAAGCGAGAGCCTGACGACCTGCTCAGCCGCATCACCGCCGTTGTTCATAGTTGCGGTTCTCCTTTCGTTTTGATTTTTCTTCCTCTGCTCGGACTGCATCCACCTTTTCCTCGATAACCTTGGAACGGACAGCGATGTCCTGACAGAGTTTGACCTCCTTGCGGAGTTCTTTCAACTTCTCGCCGAGAAGCGAGATACTTGCCTTTGCCTGTGACAGCTCTGCATCTGTGATGTTCACTTTTCGTATTTCATTTCGGAGGTGCGTTCTGTCGGCAGTTAAGGTCTTGATCTGCTCCTCGACCGAGTGCTGATATGAAAAAAGCTGCTCGTCTGTACCGATGTGGTGCTTGCCGAGCAGCGTGACTTGTTTGGTGAGTTCATCTATCTTCATCAGATCTTCTTTGAAAAGATAGTGGACTCGTGCGTGATTCTGTTGTCCTGCCTTGTACTTCGGCAAATAGCCGAGCCGGTAGCAGTAGTAAAGGTACAGCCCATACAGACCACCGACCTTTCCAATTCTGTCGCTCCGTGTTCTGAGCCGGTATTGCTTCGGTCGGTAGGTTTTAGGCTGAAACGGCTCGAAGTCGATGTTGTCACGGTTTTCAATGAGCCGCTGTGTAATGCGCTCTTTGGTGTATTCCTCACCGAGCCTGTGCAATCGGATGGGGCGTTCATCGCCCTTGCCCCTAATTGTCCAATACTTCCGCTTGGGATTGGAGCCAAGGGTGTAGCCCATCTCGGACAGATGATATTCAAGCTGTCGAAGGTTGTGGCTCATTGCGATGGCTTCATCCAAGGCGGCACGGGCGAGGTTATAGCGTGTAGGCATCCCGGCTTTGTCCTTTTGCGTCAGGTACTTTGCGTCGGGATAACGCTCCGGCTCCTTGATCGTGCTGATACCGTACTTTTCGCAGATGCGGTCAGCTTCCTTATAGAACTTAAACCACGAGGTATCCCGGCAACGCTTCCCATCGACAAAGGATACTGAATTGATGACAAAGTGGCAGTGCAGATGCTCCGTATTCAGATGGGTCGTTACCAACACCTGATATTTCTTGCCCCAAACGGAATTTGCGAACTCCATTCCGATATGTTGGGCAAGCTCCGGTGTGATGTCAGTTTCCTTAAAGCTGAGATAACCGTGGTAGGCTTGAATGCCGTCCGTCTTGTCGAACTGTTCCTTGACAGTGACAAACTGCTCACGGGCAATCGCCGGAGTGCAGTTGATCCCCTCACAGAATAATTCCTGTTCAGTTTTCTCGCCGTCTTTTACATAGTTGACGACATCACGGAGCGCCTGATAATCGGCGTCGCTGTACTTCGACTTTGACTTTGTGGTTTTCTCAGGGTTGGAAGCGTAGTCGAGAACGGTCGCAAGGCGAACCGTGACCGGCCACAGCTTACTTACTGCCATTTCAGATTGCTCTCACCGGGGCGGAGAAACTGGCACTCCATATCTGCCTGAAACTTGTGCAGGCGCTCCAGCTCGCTGTTCAGCTTCTGTGTGTCGATAAAGCCAAGGGCATTTGCCTTGACGGAGATCTGATGGATGTTATTGCCGATGGCGGAGAACTCCCGCATCGCATCATAGAAACGGTCGTCGGGTTTTTCCTTTGGCTCATAGCCACGGAGCAACAGACGGACGAGCGCCGCTTCGGAGAGGCAGGTTTTCTTGGCTTTCTTCTGCAAGTCCTGCGCTTCGTCACGGGAAAACCAAAACTGCTTCTTGATCGTTCTTTTCATAAATGGACTTCATCCTTTCTATTGAAATGTGTGGTGCTTCTTGCACGGGGTATTAGGGGGTCCCCCTAACGAGGACTTTTTTCGGTGCTTTGAAAAAGCGGAGTAAAAAGGCACTGCTCGTTAAGATAATACAGAGCGTTCGGGGGAACCCCGTTCTCGTTGAGATCAGCGTTCTTTGTCCGCCCTGACGGGCTTAAAAGGCACAGCTACGATCTCATTGTTGACTCTCATAAAGCGTTCGGGGTATTTGAATTTCTCACGGTATTTCTCCGCAAGGTCAGGCGGGAGGGACTGGAACCTCTCTGCTTCAAATGGAGCATAGGCAACAAAAAACTTCCCGCAAATGATGTCCTGCATCTCACGGGAAGGCTCCATCATATAGCACTTTTCAATTTTCCAAGCGTTCTCGCCAAACATATAACCGTCCAGTCTGACGCACGGGTCAGTTCCGTCAAGGCACGACCCGAAGATGGAATAGCCACCCATTCCAGCCTGAAACGCCTTGTTGTTGGAGCTGACGCCATAGGTTCTTGACCTCTCATCGTATGGCTTGTCAAAGCTGTCCTGCGTGAAAACGATATAGCCGGAGAGGTGTTCTTTGCCCTCATTTTCCGCGTCACAAAAGCGGCTACGCATCTCGGCAAAGGTCATTTCAACGGCTTGTGGCTCTCCATAAACCGCCCGATTCGGGGTCAGCCCATTGACCTTGCCCTCCTCATTGCAGATGATGGCGACCTCATCCTCAAAGGGCATATATTCCTCAATGTCGCCGCCGACCACCTCCTGCATAGCTTCCAAGGTGTCGTCGATCTCGATCATCTTGGGATACTTGTTCGGCTCCACAAGCAGGACGGAAATCTTCCCGCTGCCTGCTTCTACCGGCTCCTTGCAGAGCGATTTGTCGAAAGAAATCGACTTGAACCCGATACTGTCTACGAAGTAAAAGCCGGGACTCAGGGTGTCGCTCTCCCTGATTTCGACTACATCCGACACAGCAAGAGAGCGTCCCTTGTAGTCGGCAGGATGGTCAACATTGAACTTCTGATAGATGTTTTCGAGAGAGATGCAGTCCATTTTGCCGTCATAAACTCTGTCGTAAGCGGCTGCGTTGACATCCTTAGTGTCTTTGATTTTTTCGAGGGATTCCATTCCGATGAAGCACACATTGGCGGTATCCCTGTCCACATTGATCTGATAAATGCTAAACTCAGTCATCGTTCATTCGTCCTTTCTTTGGTTTTGTTGCGGTGGATACCGAGCTGGAAACAAAGAAAGTCATTGTAGTCCTTTCCGCAGGGCGGAAGACTGTCAATGACTTCATACTTGCTCGGCAATATGGTTTTCAGCGCAAGGCTGGCTTTTCTTCCGGCATTATCGTTATCGAAGTGCAGGAAGATTTTCTTAATCTGCGGCTTCTCATCGAGGTACTTCACAAGAGCCGCAGGGGTAGTGCTGTCCTCGATTCTCTCCTTGGGCAGATACACACCGGCGAGGGAAACGAGGTTGTCTTTCCGCCAATCTCTGCCCGCCATCTTTTCAAGCGTCGCATAGGAAAGCAGGTCAATGGCACACTCAAAGAGATGCACCGTGCCGCTGTCGCTGTCTGCGATCCGAAAAGAATAGTGCTTGTCGCTGCCGGAGCAGTCACCCAAAACACGGCGGTCATTGGTCGCTCGGTAGGACGCATAGCGAGGGGTATTTTTCTCATCAAAGCCCACGCATACAAGATTGTGATACGGCAAGCTCTCGAAAATCAGCCCCTTGTCAATGCAGCATTGGATGATGGCATAGTCGATGCCCCTGCCGAAAAGATACTCTGTAATTTTATCTGTGGAAGCACTTTTATCCGGCAGAAGCAAGACCTTCGGCTCTGTTTTCTGCTTTGGCTTGACTGTCGTTGACGGCATTACTGCCGCTTTTCCCATCAGCGTTTCGACCGCTTCTACAAAAGAACAGCCCTTGACTTTCACAAGATAGTCAAGGGCATTGTAGCCGCCGATGCGTTGTGACCACCACATCCACTTGCCATTAGAAATCTTCAAGCTATCGTGGGTGCGGGTGGTATAATTATTGCCGGAAATGCGGACAAGCTCCTGCGGCTCACAGCTTTGCAGATAGGTCAGCAGGTCGATTTGCCGTGCCTGTTCCACCACCTCCGGTGAGATATACGGCATAAAATCACCTGCTTTCCCGTTGCTTTTTCTTCTCCTGTCGTTGCAAGCTCTTATCCGCTTCCGTTTCGATGGAGTCCCGGATGGTATCCATATGCTCGGTTTCTTTGTCCCGGAACTCCTTATACACATCACTCAGAGGGCAAGGGGAACGAAGCAAAGCCCTTGCCTTTTCCGGCTCAAGCCCCAGCTCCTCCATACACATTACGATGTCCTCCCGCATCGTGTATTCGTAGGTATGATTGAGGATTTCGGACGGCTCCTGATGCAGTAGCCAGTCCCGATATTTGTCTTGCTCGGCTTTCATTTTCTCGTAAAGGCGAGCATTGTAATCTGTTTCGCTCATAGCGAACACCTCCTTCAAAATAGAAATAGCCGCCTGATTCTTTGCAAAAATCAGGCAGCTATGTATAAAAAGAAAAGGAACATTTTACCATCTACGCATATCTTCAATAGCGTATTTAGTAATATCTTTCAAGAATACTAAGCTGAATTTCTTGAAGTGTTTTTCAAACTGTTTAAGCGTCAGAGATGGCACCTCTCCAATTTTTACGGTTTCCCCTGAAAAATTAAATATTACTCTTGGGGTAGGGAGTATCTCAACCGAAACACTTTCTATTTTTTTGCTATCCATTGAAATCACCGAGCTTACAGCATCCTCCGAGCAGCGCAGCAAATATTTCAGTTCTTTCCAGTCCTGCTTCTCCAAAGAGTCATCGATATTTCTTAAAAATTCTCTATATCTTATAACTGGCCCTTCATTTTTTAAGTGAAAAGCGAAATCTACCGGAGACATATTGTTGGTAGCCATATCAACGATATAGTTTGCGAGAACTGGCATCTTTAATTGTAGATTTGAAAAATCACCGAGGGATTTATAAGCATCCGCATAATATGCCTCAACTGTTTTCGTCAGGGCATCTTGTAGTTTAAGCCTTGTAAGCATTCTTATCATACTACTTTGGCTGCAATATTCTTTTAAGAACTTTTGTCGTTTGGCACAAGGTAAGTAGTCGAGGCCATTGTTGCTACTCAATGCCAAATATCTTATTGCACCACTACCGATAACATCAGTGACATCCAATACTGCGTTATTTTTCCATTTGAGCCAACTGGAATCATCTTCTGCTATACCTTTATGTTTATGCAACTCACTCAGTGACTTTGAAACTCCCCTTTCGCCACAGTCATCTAATGGGATCAAAGCATTTTGAACTTGGCTCGGTATACTATTCCACCAATTATAGTTGTTCTTGGGATAGTAAACCTCATCCCATAATACTATTGCCATTAGTAGCTCACCATAGCAACGAGATCTATGAGTTTTTTGTTCTTTAATATCTGCAATGACTTCTTCCATGAACCAATTATCGACCATTATACTATTCATTTTAACCCTTCGTCTCCCCCTTATATAGTTAAAGCAGCCAACTAAAGTCTCTTAATAGGACGCGTAGCCATAGTAAGAGATTGATTGATGTGATTATATCACGACCATTTCCTCTTTTCTACCACAGAAATCGTGATATGCATCTGCGGCATGGGATTATTCCCATACCGCATCGGTCAGCGATCCAAATCTCTCGGCTTGCGGTCAAGGAGTTCTTCACCCTCATCGGGTGCATCGTCCGCAAGCTCATTGTCACGCTTATCCACATTCAATAGAGCGTTCAGAACATTCAGCCTGTCGGTCTTTTCTTTCAGCTCCTGCTCCTTGGAGAAGGGCTTTTTCACTTCCTCCTTGGCAACCTCAAACTGCTTTTCCAAGCCTTCCAGCTCAGCTTTCACGGCTTCGAGGTTATCGCTGATCTTCTCGATTGCGTTATCAATGCGGGTGATGTTGCCGGCAGGATCGGTACCCAAAGAGATGGTGCGTGAAGCGGCACCTCGGATTTTGACCTTGTAGGTTCGTTCCATCGTATCGAACGACAGCTCCAATCCAAAGCCACGATATGTGCCGAGGGTTATCGGGTCAGGTGAGTTCATCTGCTGGCAGGCATCAATGATTTTCTGTCCACCTTCCGCCTTTTCCGAGCAAAAAGCACCTTTTACCTCAATGCCAACAAAGCGGTCATCTGTGGGTTTCGGGTGCTCCTGTGCGGTGGCAAGGTCGCTTTCCAGTGCCGAAATCAGCTCCGTTTTTACAGCAATCTGCTGAGGGAAATACTTGATGATCTTGTCCTCCAAGGCGTAGATTTCGGAGAGGTAGCTGGACTTCAATAGACGCAGCTTCTGCACCTGAATATCCAAATCCATCTTCTCCTTGATATAGGGATTTCCGGTCGCTAGCATCTTAATTTCGGCGTAGGACAGCGCCGTTTCGTCGATGTCATCGGCGCTACGGACAGGTGATTTGCTGGTCATAATCTGCGACGCAAATTTTTGCTTGCCCTCAACGAGCTGATACAAATATGCGTCAAAGGTTTCCTCCGTCACATACCGATACAGCCCGACAACAGGGTTCTCATTGCCCTGACGGACGGTTCTGCCGGCTCGCTGTTCAAGGTCACTGGGTCGCCACGGGCAATCAAGGTCGTGAGACGCAATGAGCTTATTTTGCACATTGGTTCCGACACCCATCTTGGCAGTGGAGCCGATCAGCACTCGCACCTCACCACGCCGAACTTTTTTGAAAAGCTCCTGCTTTTTTGCCTCGGTATCGGCTTCGTGGATAAACTTGATCTCTTCAGCAGGGATGCCACGGGCAATCAGTTTCTTTCGGATGTCGTCGTAGACATTGAACGAGCCGTCACTTTTCGGCGTAGAAAGGTCACAAAACAAAAGCTGGGCAGACTTTTGATCCGCCGTTTCGCTCCATATCCGGTAGACCTCTCCGACACAGGCGTTGACCTTGCTGCCGTCCTCATCGGGGAGCAGCGGGTCGATCATACGCTGGTCGAGAGCCAGCTTTCTGCCGTCATTTGTTACCTTCAGCATATTATCAACGCTGGCAGAAACACCGCCGCCACGAATACGCTCGGCTCGTTCTCCAAGGGATTCTACCATCCGCTTTTGGATTTCGGACGGCTTCACGGCAATGTTGTGGTACTGCACCTCCGGCACGGGGAGATGGAGCATATCGGCGGTTTTGATGTCTGCAACCAGCTTGAACATCGCCATCAGCTCCGGCAGATTGTTAAATCTTGCGAAGCGTGTCTTGGCTCTGTATCCCGTTCCTTCGGGTGTCAGCTCGATTGCCGTCACGGTTTCTCCGTACATTGCCGCCCAAGAGTCGAAGTGTTGCAAGTCGTACTTTTGGAGTGTGGAATACTGGAGATAGCGCTGGATGGTATAGAGTTCCACCATCGAATTGGAGATGGGTGTGCCGGTAGCAAAGACTGTTCCACGCCCTCCGGTCAGCTCATCAAGATAGCGGCACTTCATAAAAAGGTCGCTGGATTTCATTGCCTCGGTCTGTGCGATACCGCCTACATTTCTCATTTTGCTATAGAGATAGAGGTTCTTGTAATAGTGGCTCTCGTCGATAAAAAGCCTGTCAATGCCAAGCTCCTCGAAAGTCACGGTATCGTCCTTTCGGCTCTGATCGTTCAGCTTATCCAGTTTTAATTTCAGGGAGCGCTTTGTCTTTTCAAGCTGTTTGACCGAAAACCTATCACCACGGTTGCGCTTCAAGTCGGCAATACCCTCGGTGATCTCGTCCATCTGCTGCATCAGAATCATCTGCTGACGCTCAATGCTCATCGGAATCTTCTCAAACTGGGAATGACCGATGATGATGGCGTCATAGTCACCGGTGGCGATTCGACCGCAAAAGCGCCTGCGGTTCTTTGCTTCAAAGTCTTTTTTCGTGGCAACTAAGATGTTGGCGGAGGGGTAAAGCTGCAAGAACTCTGCCGCCCACTGCTCCGTCAGATGGTTGGGGACGACAAATAGGGATTTCGTACAAAGTCCGAGTCTTTTCGCCTCCATTGCAGCAGCGACCATCTCGAAAGATAGCGATAGGTAATCTTTTGGGCGAGGTATGCAGCCGCAGGCTGCATACCCGTTCCTCCAGATTTTCCCCCGCTCCAAACCGTGCGTGACAGTTTCCCATCACACGGCTTTCCATCGTCAGCATTTTTTATGATAATCTATACATCAAACAGATTTGCCCTTTAGAAAACGAGTTCCGGCATTTCTGCCATCACACGAAGTTTATTGAGCTTTGCCAACTGCTTTTTATCCGGGTTCAGCACTTTCAGGTATTTTCGGATGGTGCGCTCATTACTGGAATGAATGAGAATGTGAACCACATCGGAGACAATAATCAGGTTTTGGTAACTGTCATTGCCCCCAAGCACCAACGGCTTTTTGTGGTGACAGTCCACTTGATTTGCTCCCAGTTCAGCACCGGAAACAGCACATTTTCCTTTCTGCGCAACATAGAGCGCAATGCGGTTGTCGTTGTACTCTACGCTCTGCTTACCGCATGGATTGTTCATCAGATGATAGAGTACTGCCATATTGATACCAGCAAGATTCTTATGAATCTCAACCCGTCCTTCTGGCGTGTACTTGTTTACCCGACTTTTCTTATCCATAGGTACTCTATGCTGAACATAGGCAATCGGGACGATGGCATGACCATTCAGATAACGCACCTCCCGGCTTGTGCCGTATTTCTCCTTGATATACCTGTTTGTGATTTGACCTTTCTTTTGCAGTCTGTGCTTCAATCTGTTGTAAAGGCTCTTTTTGACATCGAAAGCGATTTTGTGAAAGTCAATATTCACATGGGTTGCAATGCTGTAATAGTTATGAACGCCCATGACATAGGAGTTGTATTTCTGTATCAGACGATATTCCATTCCTGGGTCATAGGTCTGCCGTATCTGCCCAATAATTTCCTTGCTTTTCTCCCGGATTTTCTGCAATGCTTTATCCTTGATATGCGCTTCTACTACATACCTTGGTTGTCCATCTGGCTTCTTTCCTTTTGTTCGAACTTTCAGCTTAAAGCCAAGAAATTCAGAGTAATGGCGTTTCAGATTTACGATCTTTGATTTCTCCGGGCTGATTTTCAGTCCCAGACGATCTAAAAGCCATTGTTTCGTAGCCTCGAACAGCTTGATTGCATCCGACCGCTTTTTGCAAAAGATTTTGAAATCATCTGCATAACGGACAACATAGCACTCTTTTAGATTCGTGTAGTTACGCAGAGTACGGATGGTACTGCTTTTGTCGGGAGTTCCATTCGCATAGATTCTGTGTACATAGTTCCTTTGGGTGGGCATTTCCTCCCACTGGCTGACAATCCACCAATCCAGTTCATTCAGGACGATGTTTGACAACAGTGGGGAAATGATACCGCCCTGTGGCGTACCCTTTTCGGGAAAACCGATTCCAGCCACTTCTGCCTTTAGCATGGCAGAAATGATAGACAGCAGCTTTTTATCCCTAATTCCGAGTGTCCACATCTGCTTCAGCAGTTTTCCGTGGTTCACATTGTCAAAGAAAGACTTAATGTCTATATCAATGACATAGTGGCAACCGACGTTCTGTATCATTCTCTCCGCTTGGGCAATGGCATTTTCTGCACTGTGGTTTGGCCTGAAGCCATTGCTTCGCTTGAAGAATTTTGCTTCACAGATAGGTTCTAATACTTGCAGAATACATTCCTGAATGAGCCTGTCCATAATCGTAGGGATTCCAAGGGGGCGGGTTTTACCGTTGTCCTTTGGTATCTCAACTCTGCGGACAGCATTAGGAACATACCAGTCCAGCTTACGCTGAACATGGGCGACCAGAGCATTTTCGTTCCATTTGTTCAAATCGCTTATTGTCTTATTATCCACACCCGCCGTTCGACTGCCGCTGTTCTTTCGGATATTTCTGTAGGCCAGCTTGATGTTTTCGGGGCGTTTTATTAGTTCCACCAGATTGCAGAACCGTTGCCCCTTGACACTTGCGGCATACAGTTCGTCAAGAGCGAGCTGCATATCGTAGTATTCGGAATTGCGGATTTTTTGTTTCTTCAAGGGTTTCTTCTTGTTTGCCAAAGTCAGGTACTTTCCTCCTTGTATGGGGGATTTCGCTTTTCTTAGTCATACTCGAACCTTTGTGTCTGTATAGTTTTCAATTTATTGATTGCTGACGACTAATGGCCATCCCTCCACCGTATTTCTACGGCTTCAACGGTACTGTGCCATCTCTCTCAGCTGGATAAAGGATTGTTATACGCAATGCGCTTTCCAATCCAACACCTCATAGCCTGTAACTGGCTCCGTGTTCCAGCCTTTCCACGTTCCAATATTCCTATCTGTACATATCTGCCCTTAGGTGTCCCTCTGAGCCTGTATGCTGGGCGGTGCCTGTAACACCGCAAGGACTTTCATAGTAAAAATTCTTACTCATCCTCACATACTTCCGTAATCGGAAAGGAACATTTCTGCTCCTGCGCCTTTTAGACCCGTACATTCGGGATTTCGTCAGTCATCGTGGCATTCTGACCATAGGCAGTTTTTAGACCTCCGGCGTATCATGCACACATCCCACCGCTGAGATGCTTTCCACGGCATAACCTGTTTGGGTACATTTCCGCCGACTTTAGCGAGCGTTATACCGCAATCCTTGTTACAGAGGACTGCCGCATATCGCAGTTTATAAGGTAGGCGTTTCAGGGCGTTACCCCATCATTCCACCTTTCAAGGCATCAGTTCATAACAACTAATGGTTATGGCTGACCTTTTTAGTCAGCAACAAGTCGCACCGTGGTCAACGTATCCCCTTGTCATATTGATATACATTTCATCAGTATCTATTTTAAGAGAGGGTATATGGATCGTTTTTCCATTCGTATAGGCTGTAGTTCCTCCTATTTCCACGGTGATGTTGTATTGCTTTCCCAGAATACAGGCCAACAAAGGCAGACAGGACATGATGTCTTTGGTCCTGAGCATGGCTCACCACAGTCCGATGTTGGGGATATTTGCGGAATGGTTTTGCGGGACGGACACAAAGGTACTTCTGTAGGGATGGCGGATTGTTGGCATACGGTGAACACGTCATTGGCGAGAAGCGCGTTCATGACGTCCTGAGGGGAGTGCCCTTCGATGAGCCTCTGGCTGTGTTGCAGCATTGAGGACGGATCACGGAACATGGAGACAACGCCCTGCAAAAGGATGAGTTCCTTTCCGGTGATGTTGCCCTTGGCGGGGATGCTGTTGATGGCCGTCTGGATGAGGCTGGCTACCGGAGCGACGTGAGGCTCGACGAACGTCAGCCCGCAGAGCTTTTGGTGCAGGGTCTTAAGCGGGGAAAGGGCCTTGTGGGTCACCGTATCCTTTCCGGCGTAGACCTTTTGCCATATCTCGTTGTCTAAATTGGCTATTTCGTTGAACAGCGTTCCGGCAAGCCCTTCCACTTCCTCATTCAGCCCGGATTCACATACGGCGTTGGGGTTGTCGTGTTCGGTGAGCGGTGTGACCTTGTAAAGCTGCCACGAGAAGGCAGCCTTGAACGGACGTAGTCCGGCCCTACCGTGGACTCCCTGATGATATTTCTCCACTTGCAGTGCTTGGCGATCCAGTTCTCAATGGACAGGTCGTAATAGGCGAGGAACGCTTCCTTTTCCTGAAGGAACGCCTCTCTGATCCGGATCAGTTCGTCGATGATGTCCCCAGCCTTATCTTCCGGGATGTCCCAGCCGGACATGAACCGGATGCCGTGTCTGTCCAGATAGTTGAAGGCTCTGGCCTTCAACGTGGTGAATATCTTGAGGCTGTCGGGAACGACGATACGCTTGCTCCCCAAAGAGGCAAGGTCTTCCGGCGGAAGTTCCGCACCGCCAAAATCTTCAAGACACATCTTCTTTCGGGCGGACCATACGCTGATGTTGAGGTTCAGGGCCAGAAGGCTGTCGAGAATCCTGATGTCGGAACGAATGATGGTATTCATATTTTCCTCTTTCCGATTAGAATGTTACCGCAAAAATGCGGTGTACGAGTTCATGGAGCATTACTCTCGTTGACCGTGTGGCCTTGAACGTGAGAGCACGATCC
>ERZ894244.914-NODE-914-length-17628-cov-7.716725_pt1 | contig 17628 bp, 15 predicted proteins | sample MGYA00380299_ERZ894244 | MGnify/ENA primary metagenome ERZ894244 (study PRJEB32331, sample SAMN06328444) | human gut metagenome | biome: human gut microbiome; feature: stool | host: Homo sapiens | collected 2014-06-26 ... | reverse complement strand
CTTATTGATGTAATGTATGAGAACCAGAAGCTTAGAGAGGAAAATACTACATTAAAGGAACTGTTGGAGAAGGCGTATGAGTTTATGAAGCAGTTTGTAATTGATGGGGTTAATCTGTTGGAGAGGTTTCTGGAGAGTGTGGGGAAGATGGTTGTAAAGAATAAAAATAAGTGAAACAGATAATAAAAAAATGATATTTTAAAATCTAAATATATGTGATATAATTAATGCATCGCTTAGAGCTTGAAAATACAGGAGACCAGTTAAATGGGTATTAAATTATTATTGAATGATTATTATGATTTACTTAAATTAATGCATGATAATGAAGCTATTATATTAGATGAAAAGGTGATACCTTTGACACAGCAACAGATAGCAACGACATTAAATTACAGTAAGATGAAAGTTAATAGCATGTTTGGTGTGCTTCAAAAAGAAGGTTTTGTTGAACAAAAAACACGGGGCAAGTACGTTTTAACGGACACTGCGGAGAGTATAATAAAAACAATAGAAAAACTATCTGATTGACGAGTTAGTAAAAACAGGAGGACAAGATGGATTTAGATAGATTGAAGGATTTGATAAAGAAATATCGCGAAAATATGAAATATTATCACGATACAAAAAATGCCTATAATGAAACCGAATGTAGAGATGAATATATAAATCCATTGTTGGAGTGCTTTGGGTGGGATGTACAAAATGTACAAGGAAAATTACCTCAATATAAAGAGGTAGTTGTGGAAAGATTTTCTAATTATTCTGAAAGACCAGATTATACATTAACATTGAATGGAGTATCTAAATTATTTGTAGAAGCCAAAAAACCGAGTGTGGATATAGTTGTGGAAACAGAACCTGCTATTCAGGCAAGAAAATATGGTTGGAATGCAAATCATGCTATGGTGATACTAACAAATTTTGAAGATATGCTGATATATGATACAACAATAAAACCAGCACCTGGGGATAATGCAAGAACAGCTTTGTACCGAAAATATTATTTTGAAGAATACGCTAAAAAATTTGATGAGATCAATGCACTCGTTTCTAAAGAAAGTGTCTATAGTGGAGCATATGATGATTTTGTAGCCAAGAATTTTCAAGAAAGTGAAAAATATCATACAAAGATCGATAACATTTTTTTAGAGCAGATTAATTCGTGGCGGTTAGAGATAGGAAGGTATTTGTATTCTAATAATGTTAGGTATCATGATGAACGTGTATTAAACGATGTGGTTCAGGAATTTATCAATCAGATTATTTTTTTACGTATATGTGAAGATAGAAAACTCCCGCTGTACAAGAAATTATATGAAATGACAAGCGATAAAACAGAGCTACAGATGATATTAACAGAAACATTTAGGGAAGCTGATAAAAAGTATAATTCAGGCCTTTTTAAGGGAGAAAATCCTATATTCGACCTAAGCGCAGATGTTATATTTGATATGATTGAAATGTTATATTATCCTAAGACACCATACTTATTTAACATAATAGAACCAAGTGTTTTAGGAAAAATATATGAATCATTTTTGGCTGAAAGTTTAACAATATCTGGCGGAGAGGTTTTATTAGCTAAGAAAAATGAATATAAAAATAGATCTGTTGTTAGTACCCCAGTTGAAATTGTTAAATATATGGTAAAAAATACCTTAGATCCAATATGTAAAGGAAAGAGTCCAAAAGATATTGCTGAACTAAGAATAGCAGATATTGCGTGTGGTTCAGGTGTCTTTTTAGAAGAGGCATACCAGTTTATTATTGATTACTGTGAAAAGTGGTATCTGGAAAATAATCCTGATTATCTTCTTGAAATGGAAAATGGTAAGAAAAAATTGCCAATTGTTGATAAGCGCGAAATTTTAAAGAAGTGTATTTATGGTGTTGATATTGATATTCATGCAGTAGAAGTTAGTAAATTTTCTTTGTTGCTTAAGTTATTGGAGAATGAGACAGAACCATCAGTTAAAGAGGTAGCTCCTATTTTGCCAAATCTTGACGAGAATATTCTATCAGGAAATTCTCTCATATCTGATAAAGATGTTGAAAATATTGAATTATCAGTTGATGAATTGGTAAAGATGTCGCCATTTGATTGGAACAGTATTAATAATGGTGGAAAGTTTGATGCGATTCTTGGAAATCCACCTTATGTAAAGACTGAGGATATGAATGTGTTGTCAGGTGAAGCTGAATTTTCGATATATAAGAATAAGTACAAAACAGCATTTAAACAATTTGATAAGTATTATTTGTTTGTAGAGCAAGCATTTGAACTGCTGAAAGAATCAGGGGTATTGTGCTACATAATCCCAAATAAGTTTTATAAAATTGCATCGGGACAAGAACTAAGAAATCTTATTTGTGGCAACATATCTGAAATTGTAGATTTTGGAGATACACAGTTATTTCCGGATAAGACAATTTATAGTTCAATTGTTACCATTGTAAAAAGAGCTAATTCAAATGTAAAGTACTCATATGTTAAATCTGTAACTGATTTGTGGACAGGATATAATGTTAATAGTGTAGAAGTCAAAAATACAGATTTAACGAAAAATCCATGGAGTCTTACGACTGATACGAACTTTATGCACCTTATAAGTGATATTCGGGATAAGGCGGTGCCTCTTTCTAAGGTGGTTAATATATTTAATGGTATTCAGACAAGTGCAGAAAGACCTGAAAAATTTTCGGATAAAAAGGAAGTATACTGGTTCGATTATTCTTGCATAGAATCAGAAGATGAAAAGTGTATTAATATTGAAAGATTCGGAGAACATTACAGTATTGAAAAAGATATCTTGAAGCCATATTTTAAGCCGACAAAAGCAAGTGAAAAGGGAATGAATACGTATTCTGTATTATCGACTGATAAAAAAATTATTTTTCCATATGATACAAAAGGAAAATTAATTGATATGGATACTATGCAGAAAAAGTACCCAGGAGCATTGAAATATTTGCTGGATTGTTATGACAGACTAGTTCCGAGATGTTTGAATAATGGAGTAGGCAGAGATATTCCAGATGCAACAACAGATACATGGTATAAATATGGAAGGACTCAGGCTTTAACAGCATTTATTAATACACCTAAACTGATTGTTAGAATATTAAGTAAAGAGCCAATGTATGCATATGATAAAGATGATATGTTAATTGCATCTGGTGGAACAGCAGGATATTGTGCTATTAGTGAACTAGAAGATAAAGAGTATGATTTGGAGTACATCCAGGCATGGTTAGCACATCCATATACAGAAAAATATTTTCAAATGCAAGGAAGCGATTTTGAAAATGGATTTACCGCCAGAGGAACATTTTTGCTTAAGAAGTTGCCATTTATCAAATTAAATTTTTCAGATGCGAAACAAAAAAAGCTATATGATGATGTGGTACTAAAAACAAGAAAAATATATGCTTTAAATGAGCAAATGATAAAACGTCCCGATAAGGCATCTGTTAGAGTATTAGAAAAGGAAAAGAACAGAATAATTGTTGAGATACAAGACTTGATAGGAAAAGTATATCGACAGGAAATATAAGGTGATCAGATGAAACTAAAAGAAAATAATTCTGCTCAGAAATTAAGAGGGGCATATTATACACCATTACCGCTTGCGGAGATGATGGTGAAATTGTTTTCAAGTGATGAATCAATAAAGACAGTTTTAGAACCTAGCTGTGGAGATGGTGTGTTTATAGATGCTCTTGACGATATGAAAATGCTGGAGCAACTTAATGATGCAACAGCAATTGAGATTGAGCAAGATGAGGTAGAAAAGTTAAAACATAGATTTGCCAATTCAAAAAAGATAGAAATAATTAATCGAGATTTCTTTGATTATTATGAAAACACATATGAAAAGAAATTTGATTTGATTCTTGGAAATCCACCATATATAAGATATCAGTATCTTGAAGAAAATCAAAGAATACTTATGTCAGAAATTTTAGTATCGCAGGGAATGAAATCTAATAGGCTTGTAAATACTTGGGTTGGATTTATGGTGGCTTGTGTAAATCTTCTTTCGGATAATGGAAAAATAGCATTTGTAATTCCGGCAGAAATTTTGCAGGTTGCATATGCAGAAGATTTAAGATTATTTTTGGCAAATCATTTATCGAAGATTACGCTTATAACTTTTGAAGAATTAGTATTTCCAGATATAGAGCAGGAAATAGTTGTTTTTATTGGAGAAAAAGGGACAGAAGAGAAAGGCATTAGAATTATTGAATTAAATAATCTAGATGATTTGAATGATTTTGATATTGATACAAATGGATTTCAGAAATTACAGCATGTGCATGAGAAGTGGACAAAGTATTTCACAAATAACAAAGAAAATGAATTGATATCAAAGATTCGTAAAGATAATCGTTTTCAGATGTTATCAGATACAGCATTGATAAATGTCGGAATAACAACAGGAAACAATAAGTATTTTTCAGTTAATGATAAAACAGTTAGACAATATGAATTAGAGAAGGTTGTTCGACCATTAATAGGTAGAAGTGCACATGCACATAGTGTTTATTTTAATGAAGAAGACTGGAAGGAAAATGTTGATGCTGGTAAGGCTGCGTACTTGATTGATTTTCCAGAAGTTGAGTATGAGAGGTACCCAGATAAGCACAAGGAATACATTCATTTGGGAGAAGTAAATGGAGAGAATAAAGGGTATAAGTGTTCTATTAGAGATAGGTGGTATAGAATTCCATCTGTGTGGGTGCCAGATGCGTTTTTTCTAAGAAGAAATAATCTTTATCCTAAGTTTGTATTGAATTGTTGCAATGCTGTATCAACGGATACAATGCATAGAATCAAATTTAATGATGGTGTTGAGCCAGAAAGAATTTTATTGTCCTATTATAATAGTATATCTTTTGCTTTCACGGAATTGTGTGGCAGAAGTTATGGCGGAGGTGTACTAGAAATACTTCCTAGAGAAGTAGGAAATATATTAGTGCCTAAACTAGATGATATACCTATTGAAATTGTAAGGCAAATGCTTAGAGAGGTAGATCGGATTGTAAGAGAAGATGAACCGATAGAAAATGTATTGGATATTGTCGATAAGGAAATATTAATTAATGGTATTGGAATTGAAGAAGAATTGTGTAAAGATGCAAGAACTATTTGGAAAAAGTTGCAGAGAAGAAGATTGAAAAGAGGGTAAATTATGTCATTACAAGATGAAATTGCAAAGAAATCTAGTGAGATTTATCGAGAGGCATATCAAATGTCAATAGGAGAACTAATAAATTTATATAGAGATGAAGAATTGGATATTCATCCGGAGTTTCAGAGAGTATTTCGATGGAGCGATTATCAAAAAACTAAATTGATAGAGTCAATTATGTTAAATATACCTATACCTCAAATTTTTGTTAGTCAAAGAGAAGATGGAACATGGGATGTGATTGATGGAGTACAGAGGCTGTCAACGATATTTCAATTTGTAGGTATTCTAAAAGATGAGGATGGAAAAGATATTTCTCCTTTAGTTTTAGAGGCTACCGATGATTTACCATCATTTGCTGGGATGAAGTGGCAGGGAAATGGTGAGTTGTCTTTTACAAAAGAACAACAACTAACACTTAAAAGAGCTAGGTTAGATGTTATTATTATAAAAAAGGAAAGTGATTCAAATACTAAATACGAGTTATTTCAAAGGCTAAATACAGGTGGTTCATTATTAAGTGATCAAGAAGTGCGAAATTGCCTGGTAATTATGAGTAATAGGGATATATATGAACTTATAGAAAAATTATCAAATAATATATCTTTTGAAAAATGCTTAAAGATTAGTGAGAGAAAATCAGGCGAACAATATGACCAAGAAATGATAGTTAGATTGTTGGTTGCAGATCATATTGATTGGAATTGTATATCTAAATATAAAGATTTTTCTGAATTGTTAGATAAAGAAGTGCTGAAAATATGTGATGATACAAACTATAATATAGAAGATATAACGGATAGATTTGAAAAGTCATTTGATTTGTTATCTGGTTTGTTTGGAGAAGACGCATTTAGAAAATTTGAGGATGGAAAATACACAGGCCCGTTTTTAGCGTCTGCATTTCAAACAATTGCATTTGGGGTAATGACTAATATTGAAGCAATTCTTAAAATAGAAGATAAAAATAAATGGTTGCAGAAAAAGGTTAAAGCAATCTATTTAGAGGAAACGTATATTAGAAATACTGTACCAGGAGTTAGAGCCATACCTAGATATAAGGAATTATCAATTTGGGGGAGAGAATATTTTAAAGGATGAAGATAAGAACTGAGGATGAATTTCAAGATGCAGTGGATAGTGAAACTGCATGGAGGAAGAAAGAACTTTCATCAATTTCATCTAATATTGCTACTTCAAAGAAAGCAGCTAAAATAACAGCTCTACGAGCTGGAATTGCTTTATTGTATGCTCATTGGGAGGGATTGATAAAGAATCTTGCTACATATTATTTGTGTTATGTATCATTTCAAAATTGCAGATATGATGAATTGAAATGTAATTTTATGGCGTTATCAATAAATAAGGAAATTAAGTTATTTAAAGAAAGTAAAAAGGCTTCTATACATAATCAAGTAGTTAATAAAATAAGGACAGAAGGTAGTTATAAAGCAAAAATTCCTTATGAAGATGTTATCAAGACAGGCAGTAATTTAAATTCAGAGGTTTTTATTGAAATAATGGAAACCATTGGCTTGGATTATGCAGAATATGAGCCAAGTTTTGTTATGATAGATGAGGTTCTATTAAAAATGAGAAATGAAATTGCACATGGAGAGAGACTTGAGAGTATAGATTTAGATGAGAAGCGCTTTAAAGAGATATATGATGTAGTAACAGATTTAATGAATAAATTTGTAGCGCAAATTACTAATGCGGTTTATTTAAAGGAATATAAAAATGAATATTGTACAACAAATAAAATAGATAGGAAAGGTTAATTATAGATATGGATGAAATGTATGCAAACGAGTTGATGGAGTTAGGAAGATCATTAACAGAATTAGCAGTTAAGGGAACTGCAACAGCTATTTCAAACAAAATTAAAACTATAAAAGATGAAAAAAATGCGGAGAAATTGCGAGCCACATATGATGAAATTATAAATGAATTATTAAATGAAAGGGAAGAAGCAGTTAGAATTGCTCAAGCATATAAATCTGAATTAGATAAAGTAGTGATTAGCGATGATGATATAGCACATTTGCATAATACAGTTTCTAGAATATTGGAATTGTTAAAGAATAGTGGCTCAGTAGAACAAAGTGGAGTTACCAAACAATTGGAGACATATGAGCAAATAAAAGAATTAATTAGTGTAGACACGCTTAAAACAATGCAATTATTAGGATTTAATTATAAGTCTGCAATTGGAGAACCATTAACAATGATGCTTAGAAATTTTATTTTATCAAAGGTGGCTGAACCTGATTCGCTAAAGGCTTTTGAAAAAATGGTAACCCCAGAGATGGTTGAAATCCTTAAAGATGATACGGCATATGCTAATTTTAAGAAAATAATGGGAATGGATAATAACCATAATTAAAATTTAAGTATCATATGTGTGATACCCATATGATACCTGAATTTTTGAAAATATAAAATAACTGTGATAAAAGGCGAAATAATCGCCATTTAAAGTTCCAAGAATCAAGCTTTAGCAGTGATAATAGTTTTTTCTGCGCCGATAGACAGTTGTCTTTGATGTTAAGTACAAAGACTATACAAATGGCGATTCAAGGAATGACAGATTGCAGCTTCTTGCGTACAGTATGATGATGAATGCTAAAAACGTCGGAATAATCCTACCAGCCCAGGTTGATGTCGAAATATTTGATGCCAGAAGAATTAATTCAATGGAGAAAAGAGTTGTTAAGTATAACCAAATGCTATTAGGTATGATGAAGGATAATCCTACTATCGCGAATTACATTAAGGATAATACTTTTGAAAAGAAGGAATAGGTATGGCTGATGTATTAACTCCAGAACAGCGACACAAGAATATGTAGCACATCAAGTCAAATGATACTAAAATTGAGGTGCTGCTCAGGAAGACTTTATGGCAGAAAGGTTACAGGTACAGAAAAAATTATAAGGAACTTCCTGGAAAACTGGATATTGTTCTCACAAAATATAAGATTGTAATTTTCTGTGATGGAGAATTTTTTCATGGCAAGGATTGGGAAGTACTCAAGCCACGTCTTGAGAAAAGCAATAATAGTGAATTCTGGATTAACAAAATATCTAGAAATGTGGAACGGGACGATGAGATAAACAAGAAGCTCCTCTTTATGGGATAGACCGTGATTCGGTTCTGGGGAAATGATATTAAGAAACATACCGATGAGTGTGTGCGAGTTGTGGAAGAAACTGTGTTTGATTTAATGAATAGTGATTGCGAATAAAAGAAGAAAATGTAAAATGCATTTTTTGTTGGATTATGGAGGAGTTGTAATGTCAAAAGAAAATCCAGGCGTAATCTTTGATGCCTCCAATAGTTGGAATGGTTATAATCATCAAGGAAAGTTAGCAATATTATTTGCCATAAAGCAAATATTAGAAGTATATGATAAATCTCTTTCAGTCAAAGAGAATAAACGAATATTGGAAGAGTATTTTGTGGAAATAGAATATTTGGAAGACTTTTCGATAGGGAAACAAGTTAATGGTGAAAAGGAAGAGTATTATTTTGTTCATCAAGTAAAAAATCACGCCACAGAAGTTGCTTCAGATTATGATAGTGCGTTATTAGGATTAGCTTATCATGTTGAAAAAATGCCAACTCTTAAGAACGCATATTTGCATGTTACGACAGATATTGATTTTAAAGGAGAAAGTATTCACGAATATATTAAAAAATTGATTTCTATGCCAACTGAGTTAAACAAAATCATAACCAGAATAGAGGCTGTACGTAACGATAAAGAACAGAAAGAAAAACTATATTCGAAGAAAAAGGGAAGACCAGAGAATTTTATTTCAAGATTGAAAAGTGCTCTTGTTGAGGAAGATGATACACAAAAAAGATTGACTGAAAGCAATATAGATGTAGCGTTAGACTGTTTGGAAAAAATAACGCGAAAACAAATAACAGATATTAGTGCATTGTCTGATGAACAAATTAGTAAAATTGATTTATATTCGTATGATATATCGGGAGTACAACAGCCATTTTGTGAGGTCGACCAAATTGAAACGCTAGTTAAGGATGAGATAAAAAGAAGTATTAATAAATTAGGATTACCTAAATTGTGGTTGAATTCGAAATACATAAACAATAGGTACTTGTTTCTTCTTGGAAAGCTTGATGAGCATATTGTTGAGAGAAACTTGAATTACCCTCTTTATATGAATCGTACAAAGGATAGAAAAATCAGATTAGATGTTGTCTTAGAGTGGATTATATGTGGTGACATCGAAACTTCTGATGATTATTTTTACCAGTATAAGCTTAAGGAAAATTTTATGAAATATTCGAATGAATATTGTCAGAAATGTAAGGTTGGGAAGTGCGAATCTTGTCTGATTGTATCTGCAATCAACAAAATTGGACAAATGACATATGCGGAGATGCACGATTTTCTTGTTCTCACATGTCCAAGTAATAGTGAGGGTCTTTCTATGGAAACTATTCCTAAATATTTAAGCAGAAGAAATATTGGCAATCCTTTTTTTCGAGGAATTAGAGATATAAGTATTCCATTTGAAGCAGATAAACGGGCAATTACATATATTGATAAGGATACATTACAATACATATTGACTACTTTAGTTATAGACGAAGATTTTGATGATAATGCAAAAATATGTTCAGATATATATAAGAATAAAGCATTGTATGAACTGCTCATGGATTATGACTGTTTTATTAGTGAAAATATGAGTTGCTCATCAGTTCTTGACGAGGTTAAAAAAATAGGAAAAAATTTGGGGTATGATGAGGTGTTGGAAGAAAGAAGAAAAGAACATATCGCGCATTTGAAGGATGTGAGTATTATTAGGTTAAGTGATTTTGAAAAGAGCATTTGATGGAAGGATTAAAAAATGAAAATTATTTTAGATGTGTTTAATGAGTTACATTTCGTTTTAACAGATGAGTTTCTAGTAGAATATGCCATTAATGAAAATAATAGTATGGTAGTTAATGTTAATGTGTTGATTTCGAGTGAAAATGACAGTCAAGTTTTCTTGATGATTGATTGTGAAAATGCACAATTAAAAAATATTGTTGATGGAATGTTAATAAAAGAAATGGCCTTTCAATTCAGAAAAAAAGAATATCATAGGGCTGAAATGGATAGAAATACTGCATTACTCATTGTAAGTAAACATTCTACGGATGAGGATGTTGACTTTTCTTCGAAAGTAAAAATAGAAGATGACCCATACTATTTTAAAAAATATGTATTTTCATATGATGAAATAGGATTAGAAAATGCCAATAATTGGTTAATTGAAAATGTTCAAAAGGAGACAACTATTTCACTTATTCAGGATTATATTACAGATACCAGACAGTTTGCAAAATATAAAGAAAATAATATAAATGAGCCTATTTATACTTTTTTTATCGAACTTGTTACAAAACTCCATTGTTTTCCAATGAAAACAGCAGAAACGAAGAATATTAATTCTATTGATTACTTCTTGAAAAATGAGTTAGAAAAACTGAGAGCTAAACCTAGAAAATCAATAGATATAAATCAAAGCGGTGTAGAGACTTTTGTTGATATGGACATTGATTATGGAAATATAAAAGAGGTTTGTGAGAAATGGAATTTTATATTTAATTCAGAAAGCGAGGACAAAAAATGATTACTATTAATAGATTATATATTGAAAATTATAAATTGTTTTCGCGAAAGGAAATTGATTTTAGCGGAGCACTTTTATCTGTTTTTGATGGACCTAATGGTTATGGTAAGACAAGTATATTTGATGCTATAGAATTATTAATTACTGGTAAAATTAGCAGGATAAAAGAGTGCGAATCAATTGATGGAAAGACTGGATATAAGACCATATTCTTTGCACAAAATAGCGAAAAAGATGTGATTTTCAAAGCAGAGTTTGAAGATGAGGCAGCTGATAGATATTTTGTTTTAGGCGCTAGGGTGATATCGGCAAATGTAAAAGGAAAATTTGCAAATCCTAAGAACATTTTTGAAAATATTGATTTTTATTATATGCCTTCATATAGTATTTCAATTGATGCTTGGGACAACTATATTAAGAGTAAAGAGGAAATAGATCGGATAAGAAAACATGAATTTGGACAGCAGAATATTGAGCAGTTTACATTGTTTCATTATATCAGACAAGAAGATCGGTTGGCATATTTCAAACAGAATGAAATATCACGTTCATCGACAATAGAAGATCTTTTAGGTGTTGAGGCTGCAAGAAAAAAGCAAAAAAGTATTCTTGAAAAAAGTAAAGCGGTAGAAAAATTATATAAACAAGTTGATGGTGAAATAAAAAGCAAAAAAGCTAGATTGGTTGAGAACACAAGTAAAACAGATAACGATACTGCATATGTCCCACTTCTTGATGGAAAACAACCATGGGATATGGAGAATGTTTTTTTTGGAGATTCAAATCCAGAAAAGTTTTTGTCACAGTATAATAGTGAACTTGAAAAACTTGAAAAATATGTACAGTATGTAGATAATCATACTACATATTTTGCATTTAGAAAGTTTATGGACGTTCCGGAAGATATAAGAGATAGTGTAATCAAAGCATTGGTAGTGTTGCAAAAGAATCCTATACCAGTAGATGATATCGAATTGGCGTATCAGAATCTAAAGTTTGTGCAACAGCAAAAAGACGAGATAAATTCACAGGAATATTTATCTATTGATGTACGGAAAATTTGTAATGTTTTGGATATAGAAGAGGATAAAAATCTTATAGATGCGATTGCAATATTGCGAAGTATTTCTCAAAATCAGAGTGAATTGCAAAAAGTACTTAATAATGTGATTCAGATTAGGGAAAATTTGCATAAAGAGCATTTGCGAATACATGATTCTGGTGTTTGTCCGTATTGTGGTTATGATTGGTCTGGTAAGGAACAATTAGAAAAGCACTTTGATTCTACAAAAGCTATACTTCAGGGGCTTTTGGCACAAGATGGTGAACGATTTGCAAATCAGTTGGCTGCTATTAAAGAAAAAATAGAAGCAAATATTTATAAATTGTTATTAGAAAAGGAAAAAGAACTTCTACAAATAGAGATACTTAATATATATCAAATATTTGATTCGAAGACTAAGTTTATTACTTTGATAGAAAAAGCAAAGCCTCTATTTGAAATTGTTTCTCAAAGAATTGCCATTAACAAGAAGAATTCAGAAGATGATCAAAGTGATTTGTTATTGGAAGAGTGTCAAAAGATAGGCAACTCAATTCCGGCTGAATATTTAACGGCAAATGAGAAGTATAACTTTGAAGATATAAAGAACAGATATGTAATGAACGATGATATTGTTAGTAAAATAAGCTTAGAGACCATTGTACTTAAAAGAAAATACATACAGGAGCAATTTTACAAATCATTTGATAATCTTAGGGATGAGATAGCAAACTTAGAGAAACAGTCTGAAACGCTTAGTGTAATTAAGACACAATTGAAGGAATATGCTGGTGCATTTGATACATCTATTGAATTGTATAAAAAACAAATTATAGATGAAATAGAAATCCCTTTTTTTGTGTATTCTTCTCGTTTGTTGCAATCATATCAGGGAGGTCAAGGTGTATTGATGGATAATAATGGTGAGTCTATCAGATTTACAGCGCCAGGCAGTGAACATGATATTCTGTATACAATGAGTTCAGGGCAATTATCTGCTGTGTTGTTATCTTTTTCACTAGCTTTAAATAAAATTTATGCAGGTAAAGGAATAAAGACAATATTAATAGATGATCCAATACAATGTATGGACGATATCAATATGATTTCTTTTGTCGAATTATTGAGAAGAGAGTTTTCAGATTGCCAAATTATTTTATCCACACATGAAGAAGATTTTTCTAATTTTATTAGATATAAATTCAAGAAATATGACTTGATAGCACAAGCAATTACATTAAAAGATGCTTAAATTTTAAATATACAATGATAAAAATATAAATTAAAACGCAAATTTTCCGGCTGTGATGGACTTTGCTATGGCATTATCCCGGATTGCTAAGCGAAACTTAGTGGTTTGTGTTAGGTCGTATAATTATAGATAGTATATGTAGGAATTATTAATAATCAAGGATGAAATCGGTTTAAAGGAGTGACATTAAATGATAGATATATATACAGGGAAAAAAGAGTCAAAAGACTGGATATTTCAAAACGATTTGTATTTCAATTTGAATACAAGTAATGAAGAAATGTCTCAAAATGAAACAAATCTTATTCAACAGGTGGATGAGGCAAGGCTTACACCAGATAAGCATATTGAAACAAAATATGGCTTAGGTACAATCCGTAATTTGTCATCCGGCTGTAAAACATTACTTAATATTGTAAAGCATCCTGATAAGGTGGTGAATGTAGAAGAATGTGGTCCTAATGTGCTTAAAATAATTTTTACTATGGATAATATAAAGATTTATATGTCCAGACCATCGCTTTTTGATATCCCGGATGATGTGCAAATCAGATTCAATGATTCTGATATAGTGACCGGAGGGAGAGGTTATAATGCCTGGTGGCGCAAGGAGTATGAAAGGAGAGAAGCAGATGATTTATAAGAATATCACATTTAAAGCAGATCCATTTTCATACAATCTTGAATTGAGATTTCATGTATTCCAAGGAATTTAATAATTGTTATATTTTATTATCAAATATCTCTCAAGCCCTTGAAAACACTAAGTTTATCGCATGTTAGCTTTCCCTTAGCCTTTCCCTTATGTTATATCTTCCCATATGAATTTACGAACTCTGATAAGGGCAAGAAAATTATATAACACATTATAACACAAAATAAATTTGACATGGTGAACTGATTGAAATGCTTCTGATTTTTGTAACGAATAATTGATTCAACGATAAGAAGAGATAAGTTACGATGAGAACAATATTTGCAGAATACAATCCACAACGCAACAGCATTGATGTGTATACCAGTGCTGGCTATATGCTCCGTATTGACTGTTGGGAAGCTGAGAAGGATTTATAAACCACACCCGGATCAGTCTGTTCATTAAACGCACTTGCCATTGATGAACCACTTGAATATGCAAAATTATATCTTGATGGAACGATGCAAATATGGGTGGATGCAGATGACACTCTTTATAATGTTAAATAATCCCCAAAAATTCTAAAATTTTTCGGGGATTATTTTTGGCTTATATTTATTATTCAATTTAACTGATAATGATTCTCATATGAGATTTATCTTTAGAAATCATATCATCAATCACGCCAGTCTGCATCTGATTCCCATTTACATTCCGTAATCTGCATATTTGAAAATGTTGCCTTATATGAGCCTTCTGTCGGGCTGCATGCATATATTCCATAAGTAATTTTTTCTGCACCTTCCCACATATGGAAAATACGCATTTGTCTGAAATTTATGCCATCCTCACTGCATTCAATACAGTAGTCACTGTCCCTTCGTGAAAAACGATACCACATACTTTTAATATCAGAGGATATGTCTGTTGTTGCCCAGTCAGAATATCCATGATTGGTTACAACGCTTCCCAATCGCTGTATTTTTTCATTCTCATATTCTATAGATGCCTTAAACCAATTATCACTATTTAAATACATAGCCACACCACACTGGTCAAAACGACAGGTACTCTCGAATTCTGTTTTAACAATAAAAGAAAAGTACTTGTCCGTTGTTTCAACTTGAAATACTGGAGCATTATCATTTTGAAAACCATAATAAGTGCGTGCCCATAAGTCGGTACCCCTTTCTGTAAGAATTACAACTTTATCCTCACTAATTTGTACCTGCTTTGGTTGACGTATCCATTTAGGATTGTTTTTCAAAAATTCCATCTTTTTTCTCACTTTCTTTTTTATTTTAATAAGCAGCTATATTTAGTGCCTGCTTTTTACTGTATTATAATTAGTAATTTTCTTTTGTCTTCTGCAAAGAATGACTCCTATAAGTAGCAACACTGGAAAAATAATTCCTGCTAAAATTCCCATCTTTAGGTTATCCCCAAAAGCTCCTGATACCATTCCAACCAATGTAGGACCTTCTGAACAACCTATATCTCCACCTAATGCCAGCAATGCAAACATGGCTGTTCCCCCTTTGGGCAAAGCTGCTGATGCCTTGCTGAAAGTTCCAGGCCACATGATTCCCACTGAAAGCCCACAAACAGCGCAGGCAATCAGATTTAATAGCGGAATCGAGAATAATGAAATCCCTAAATAGGATAAAATACATAAAAAACTACTATAAATCATAAAGTGTTCCAAATTGATACGGTCACCATACTTACCATAAAACAATCTTGATATTCCCATTAGAACCGCAAATGCCATCGGCCCTGCTAAGTCGCCGGCTGCCTTTGAAATTCCAAGACCTTTTTCTGCAAAAGCAGAGGCCCATTGACTTACTGCTTGCTCACTTGCTCCTGCACATATCATCATAATCAACAAAATCCAAAAAATTTTCATCCGAAACAATTCCTTTAATCCAAGTCCGGTATCTCCATCCTCAAGCAATGGTGCAATGGGAACCTTTGAAAAAACAAAAGCATTTCCAATTGGAATAACCGCCCAAATAATGGCTAATATTTTCCAGTTATCTATACCGACTACATAAAAGAACACTGTTGATATGAGTACAACTCCGGCATGTCCCCAGCAATAAAAAGAATGCAACAGGCTCATTGCTTTTTCCTTATTGTCGGATGGGCAAGCCTCAACAACTGGACTGACTAGGACTTCCAAAAGTCCACCACCTACCGCATAGATCATTACAGCAATCAAAATTCCAATAAAGGAAACTGGTAAAATCTCTGGTAAAACTGTAAGAAGGAATAATCCTGCCGCTGCTAGAACATGAGCTATAATCATTGATATCCGATATCCTATTTTATCAACAAATCTGACAGAAAAAAAATCAACCAGTAGTTGTATCCCAAAATTAAAAGTCACTAACAATGTAATTTGGGAAATTGGAATATGATAGCATTTCTGAAAAAACAAAAAAAGCAGTGGTGTAAAATTATTAACGATAGCTTGTACAATATAACCTACAAAACAGGCTGTAATTGTCTTATTATATTGGCTTTTCATTTTGTCCTCCTCTAATAAATGTGATTATATCGTAAACTTTATATCTAGTCATTGTATAAAATCATATATTTATGGTACAATATAACAAATTTTATTATTTATGAGGAAATATAGCATGGAGACTTTTAAGATAACTACAGATGAAACACTACGAGAAACCATCCAGCATGGCAACAATCGTTATCCATTTGCATACTATCCTGATAATATTTGGAAATTTGACTTCCATCGCATTGACTGGCATTGGCACCATGAATTAGAATTTCTTTATACTGCTGAAGGTACTGCGCTCTGCCTTATAGGTACAAGTAAAATAGAACTACATAAAGGTTGCGGCATATTTATCAATAGCGGTGTCCTGCATCGTTTTGAAGCACAAAGCAGTACATTTGCACCTAATATTGTTTTTTCGCCAACCCTATTAGCACCCGAAAACAGCCTCATTTACGAAAAATATATTCTTCCTGTGATAAGCTCGTCTGTTCCATATCAAGTTTTCAGTCCATCCAACACATTTGGAAAACAGGTGCTACAACTTTTGTCGCAAATTTGTACTATTCAGGAAACTAAGCCGGATAATGAATTATGTACTATACAACTTTTATTTCAGCTTTGGAACATATTGCAAAAAAATATGGACTGGACTTCTGATTCTAACAGTATTCATCGATTAAATCACAAACAAGCAAGATTACAAGCTATGATGCAGTATATTCATGATCACTACATGGAAGAGATTACATTGGAGACGATTGCGGCATCGGCATCTATTAGCAAAAGTGGAGCTTTACACATTTTTCAAACTGGCATCCACTGTTCTCCGGTAGCATATCTAATTCAATACAGACTAGCACAGGCTGCTGAACAACTTTATATCACTCAAAAATCGGTTTCTTCCATTGCAGAAGAAACCGGATTTACAAGTTCCGGCTATTTCTGCCGGAAGTTTAGACAATATTATCATATGAGTCCAAATGAATACAGAAAGAGGAAAACAGAGGAAATTTCTTAATTTCTACTTTCTGTAATCATACAATATTTGGAGATGATGTTGTTTTTCGTTATATTATCTGTATCAATTATGCTGACAATATACTATTTATGCATCATATTTACAATGTTCAAAAGATAAAAGTATTCTATATGCAAATGGATAGATTTATATATTTTATCTATCTGTTTGCAATTTTAATAATAACTCCTTGTATCCCGCCAGCCTTTTATATACCACCTGATTGCAACATATACCAGTTGCACGAATAATAAGAGAAATAGCAGATTACCACAATGAATGTCTATGCACACTCTACAAGAA
>ERZ894244.910-NODE-910-length-17720-cov-11.450382_pt1 | contig 17720 bp, 9 predicted proteins | sample MGYA00380299_ERZ894244 | MGnify/ENA primary metagenome ERZ894244 (study PRJEB32331, sample SAMN06328444) | human gut metagenome | biome: human gut microbiome; feature: stool | host: Homo sapiens | collected 2014-06-26 ... | reverse complement strand
CACCGGCGTGTCGAAAACACGTGGAAACAGGCGGCGAACGCCACCGCACGGCACAAGACCACAGGAAAAACCCCACCACAAACCAACACCCGGGCGTGTCGCAACCACGGTGAGTGAATGCGCGCGGCTAAAGAACAAATACAAGACGACCAGCAGTCAAAACATCCAGCGGGAAAACAACACGACTACGCTTGGCACACATTCAGCAGCGTCAATTCGCCCATCCAGCTTGCGTTATGCCATCCAGCTTGTGTCTTGCCTCACCATTTGCGAGACACTCCGCCTACGCCTACCAACGCTTGCCGCACCGTTTACCGCCATTGCCTGGTCTTCCGGCTGCGCTCCAAGGCCCGCGACCCTCGGCATGCAGCACACCAAGATGATGTTTCATAGCGACCAGCATGATATGCGTATCTTCCAAGCCAAGATGCCGTTCATTTTGGGAAGCGTCCAACGCGCCCTGACGTTTGGCATACGCATCCAACGTGTTATTGCCATACGGATGCTCATCATTGGGAATCGACCCCTCATCCCAACGACGGCTCATCGGCAACGTGTCGATGATCGTAATATTGCCAGCACGATAGCTTTCCGCATATCCGGCAACGTTCAACATGAAAAAGCTGTGCTCGAACCGGGCGTTGTGTGCAACGTACGGCTGCTGTTCAAGCCGTTGCAGCAATCCGACCTGTGCTTCGGACCATTCGTCAAACAAACGAAAGTCCATGCCGGCACGATCTCGCACATCAATACCGGTAAGGTCGAGAATCAGAGAATTGCCGAGCAGTGCGTTCTGTGCAGGAACTCCGAAGGAAAGACGCGCCTGGCCGTACGCGTCGCCAGCCTCGTAATAGCCCTGTTCGTAGCAGTAGCCCGAGGGCTCGCCGGCCGGACGTGGCGAGATCATATTCATGAATTCGAACCCGGCGTCGATGATGTACACACGGGCCGGATCCGTGCCTGTGGTTTCAATATCAATGCCCATCACCGTGTCGAGGTCACGTCCAGGGAGGTAGGCGTCACGCCAATCCGACTTTTTGTAATCCGCCAAACGTCGAGCCTGCGCGTCCTCCGCCGAGTCAGCGGAACTTCCAAAAGAGCCAAAAGAACCGCTTGAACCCTTGCCAGTAGAGTCAAGGGCCCCATAATCGAACACGCGCGAACCTCCCGGACTCGTCACCCCGCTCAAGTTCGCGCGCGACATGGCGTAATCGCTGGCACGCTTCTGCTCACGTTCTATGGCACGACGTTCGGCACGGCCATTGACGATCTGTGCGGTGCGATCCTGAATATTGTCGAGGTTCACACGGTTGTCCGCTCCAGCAACAGGCTGCAGCACGGGAACCGTCACCCGTTCCCGGCGTTCTTCGGTAATAGTCCACAAGCCCATCGCAACGCCAATTCGACGCAACATGGCGATTTCGTCGCACAACCGACGGTTCGCATATGCGAGCGCACGAGGCAAACGGTAAGAAGCGATCAAACGGTCGAAATCCGTCATGAAAGCGGTGTTACATTGCGCGATGATGGATTCGAGACGGTCGCGTACCGCCAGATCCTTTTTCAGCAGATTATGCAGCTGCTGGGCGGATAATACCGAATCCTGCATGGAATCCGTTGTCTCCGGAGTCGGCAAAAGCGCGGTATCGGCGGCGTTCAATACGGCAATCAGGTCAATGCTTTGGCTTTGCGCGGCTCCAATGCCGTGTTCCAAGTCGAGGGATGCGACCCACTGCCAGTCGATAAGCTGGTTGTCGGCGTTTTTCAGCATCGATGCCGACCATTGGTTGATGTCTTGCTTGGCTTCAGTAAGCCAGGAACGGCCCGTCTTTGCTTCGTTCATACTTTGCATGGTAGCCGAGAGGGGGCGCAGTACACGTCGACGCCCATGAAAAACATACTGCTTCTCGGATAGCGCAATCTCCTTTTTTCAAGATTCGAAAGCGTATCTTTGATTCGTTTATTCCGCTAAATTCAATACAGAAAAGAAATTAATGTTGCAAAAAACGATTATGTTCACAAAAAATACCATGCTTGACTGTGTCCATGCACGTTGCGCACGTAGTACGACGTCACGTACGAAATCGTTTCGCCATGATGATGACGCAGATGGTGCTGAAAATATCACGCGATATAACGCTGTGAAAAATAATCTTGCGAAATGCAAACATGGTTACCTACATACGTGCGTGTGCCGTGGGGAATGCGATGCGTGCGCACATCGCACGGGATATACGAACGATGGCATGACGAAAGAATGATGGTATGACAAAAAAGGGAGAGGCTCGTAGGCCTCTCCCCCTGCTGGGTATTCACGGATTTCCGCAACGATCGGATTCACAACAACCGGATTCCGTGTTGATTGGATTCCACAACGCCTTTGCCGCACATTATGCGCTTACAGCGGCGCTTACCCCCTGGTTTACAGTTCGAATCCGAGTTCGGCTGCGGCTTCGTTAGGAACCGGATCGTCGCACCAGAAATCCTCAAGATTCTCGTTGGTGGCGAGGCTGCGGATTTCCGCCTTGTCGATATACAGTTCACCGCTTAAATGGTCAGTTTCGTGCTGGAAGATGCGGGCCGGCCAGCCGTGCAGATGCTCCTCGTGCTGTTTGCCGTCTTCATCTTGCCAGCGGGCTGTAATGTCGAGCCAGCGTTTGCGTACCGCCTGATAGCCGTCGAAACTCAGGCAGCCTTCGTAGAAGCTTCGGGTTTCGGTGCCGATCGGCTCATAGCTGGGGTTGATGATGACATGGAACGGGAATTCAGCCGCTTCACGCGGATCATCGTCATCGTCGTCACGCACATGGTCTTCCACCACGGCGAGGGCCAGTCCAAGACCGATCTGGGTTGCGGCAAGGCCTACGCCCGGCGCTTCGATCATGGTGACGCGCATGGTCTCGATGAGTTTGTCGAGCGTTTTGCGGCTCAGCTGGCCTTCGTAGGCTGCGGTCTGCTGACGTAGTACCGGTTCGCCTGCCTGCACGATGGGGAGCAGTTGTTCCTTGCCGCCGGTTTTGATGAGTTTTTCAACCTCGCGGTTGAGTTCGAGGTTGACTTTCGAGTTGCGTCCAAACATGGGTTTCCTTCGCATATTGGTTCGGGATTTTGGATTGCCGAATGATGTGTATCGGCAGTTTGGTTACAGGGCAAGTTCTTCGGCTACGACTTTGGCGAGACGGTCGCAGACCTCGTCGGCCTGCTGTTGGGTTTCCGCTTCGGCCATGACGCGCACGAGCGGTTCGGTGCCGGATGGTCGCAATAGCACGCGGCCGGTGTCGCCGAGCATTTTCTCTTCGTGTTCGACGGCCGCCTGCACTTTGGCATTGGTTTTGGCCGCGAGCTTGTCGACGTTCGGCACGTTGATGAGGGTTTGCGGCAGTTGTGGGAAGTCGGATGCGAGTTCTTTGAGGCTTTTGCCGGAGTTGACCACTTCGTTGCATAGGGTCAATGCGGTGAGGGTGCCGTCGCCGGTGGTGGCGAATTCGCGGTTGATCACGTGTCCGGACTGTTCGCCGCCGAGCGAATAGTCGCCGCGCAGCATTTCCTCAAGCACGTAACGGTCACCCACGCCGGTTTGCACGGTTTTGATGCCCATGGAACGCAGGGCGAGTTTCAGGCCGAGGTTGCTCATCACGGTTACCACGAGGGTGTCGTGGTTGAGCTTGCCCGCATTCTTCTTGGCACGCGCAAGAATGCCCATGATTTGATCGCCGTTGACCATGGTGCCGTCTTCATCTACGGCGAGGCAACGGTCGGCGTCACCGTCGAAGGCCACACCCAGATCGGCTCCGGAGGCCTTGACCATGGCCTGCAGCTGTTCGGGGTGTGTGGATCCGGCGTTCTTGTTGATGTTGTAGCCGTCTGGCGAAGCGTTGATCACAATCACGTCTGCACCGGCGCGGCGCAACGCTTCCGGCGCGACCACGGAGGTGGCGCCGTTGGCGCAGTCGGCCACGACTTTCAGTCCTTTCAGCGGTGTCGGCTGGGACTTGTCAGGCCCAATGGGGGCGATGGTGGACACCAGATGGTCGATATACAGGTTGGTTGCGGTTGCCGTGTCGTGGCTGATACGGCCCACACCGGCACCGGTCGGACGTTCCCAATCCTGGCCGAGCACACTTTCGATTTCGTCTTCTTTGGTATCAGGCAGTTTGAAACCGCCACGTGCGAAGAATTTGATGCCGTTGTCGGGCATGGGATTATGGGATGCGGAAATCACGGCACCCATTTCCACATTCAGCACGGAAGTCAGGTATGCGACACCCGGAGTTGGAATAATGCCCGCGTCGATCACGTCAAATCCGCCTGCGGACATGCCTGCGGACAGTGCCGCTGCAAGAAAATCGCCGGAAACGCGAGTATCGCGGCCGACCAGTGCACGGCGACGACCGTCGAATTCGCTTTTGTCTCCGTCATCGCCAAGCACGCGCACCGCAGCATCGCCCAAATCCAACGCAAGCTGTGCGGTCAAAGCCCTATTCGCCAATCCTCGAACACCGTCTGTTCCGAACATACGTGGCATGAGTCTCAAGTCCTCGCTATCTCAAGTTATATTGCCGTGTACCATCGTACTCAACGGGTTCACCATTCAACGAAATAGTCGACAGCATGTTGCGATACCTGCAAATCACAGTATGCGATGTCAGGCAAACCGCAGTATGCAATGTCGTGAGATTTCCACAATCTCAAGTTTCTTGCAATCTCACTCCCATCCTCCGATTCCGACCGACTGGGCCATTATGGGCCCGAAAGACCCACTGTCCATAACCGTTATGGGACCGGCTTTTGTTCGGGATGGCTTGTCTGGAAGCAAACAAGCCCGGACTGGCAGCGAGATAAGTCACGCCGTCGGTCCGGGCTTGTGATGCAATATCACAGAGTGATATCAGATGCAGTTACCAAAAGTAGCTACCAAAAACAACTACTGTAGTGGTGTCAGGAACGGCATCAGAGGGACGCGTTGAAATCGCGCACCTTGAGCGTGCGATGCGACGATTCAACATTGCCGCGCACAATGCGCTGCAACGCGTTGTCGGCGTCCGCATGTGAAGCCAGCCAAGCATCACCGAGATCCACCAGCGTGGCCGGATCGGCATAGCTCGGGTACAGGCCTTCCAGCAGAGCCTCAGCCATGTGGAAGGTCTTGTTCTTCCAAATCCAGTCAGCAACCTCGAAATACTTGGCCGCATACGGTTCAGCCAAGTCGGCACGTGGAGTGGATGCGAAGCCGCGGGCCACGGATTCCAACTGCATGTTGGTCAGCTCGTCGTTGTGCAAAGCCTCGTTCCAAGCCCATTCCTTGGCTTCCGCAATGCCTGCGACCGCACGTGCACCCAATGCGAACTCACGGTTCTCAGTGGTTTCGCGCTTGGCAAGTTCCGCGTCGATGTCGCTTTGGCCAATGGCGTTGATCGTGCTCAACGCGTTGATGATGGTCCAACGGAAATTATTGTCAATCTCCAAGCCGTCAAGCTTCACGGAACCATCGAGCAGACCCTTCGCATTCGCTTCGAACGCAGCATCGCCCGGCTCACCATAACCCAAGTAAGCGGTGATCAGCTGGAACTGCTCGTCGGAACCGGCTTCGGCAGCCTGAGCTAGCTTGAACAGTTCGGCAGCCACATGCTCCACCACTTCGGCACGGTCGGCCGGAGCGGTGTAATGCCATGCGGTGGTGCTGACCTGCGCCAAAGCGTAACGGAACGTGGTGGACTCATGTTCCGTGGCGAGCGCAGCCAAAGAGGTTTCGATGAACTGCTTTGCCGGCAATTCGCCGTCACGAGTCATATCCCAGAATGCAAGCCAAATCACGGAACGAGCCAGCGCATCGTCGAAACGATACAGGTTCTCTGCAGCGAACTTGAGGCTCTTCTCATCGAAGCGCAGCTTCGTGTATGTCAAATCGTCGTCATTCACCAAAATCAGCGCCGGACGTGCCTTGCCGGCAGCCGCTTCGACAATCGTCAGTTCGCCGTCAACATCAAGTTCGAACTGGTCGGTACGCACGATCTTGCCGGTCTCCGGATCCTCATTGTAGAAGCCGACAGCCAGACGATGTGCACGCAGCACCGGATGTTCAGCCGAAGCGGACTGGCGCAACGCAAGCTGCCGAATCGTACCATCCTCGTTTTCCTCAACTTCGGTAGCGATGGTGTTGATGCCGGACTGTTCAAGCCACTGGGCGCTCCACGCCTTGAGATCGCGGCCGGACGTCAACTCGAGTTCAGCCAGCAGATCGGCGAGCGTAGCGTTGGAGTACGCATGCTTGTCCAAATAGTTGTTGATGCCCTTGAAGAACTTCTCACGACCCACATAGAACACGAGCTGCTTCAGCACGGAAGCACCCTTGGCATAGGTGATGCCGTCGAAATTGACATACGTGTCGTTCAGATCGTTGATCGGCGCGACGATCGGGTGGGTGGTGCTCAGCTGATCCTGGCGCAGTGCCCAGCTCTTCTCGCCGGAGCTGAACGTGGCCCAAGCGTCCTTCCATTCCGTGGCTTCGGCAGTGGCAAGGGTGGATGTGAACTCAGCGAAAGACTCGTTAAGCCACAGGTCGTTCCACCACTTCATGGTCACGTAATCGCCGAACCACATGTGTGCAAGCTCGTGCAGCACGGTGACGACACGGCGCTCGGCATACGCGTCGGTGACCTTCGATTCGAACACGTACTGGTCGCGGATAGTGACCATGCCAATGTTCTCCATAGCGCCGGCATTGTATTCCGGCACGTAAATCTGGTCGTACTTGGCGTACGGATACGGCACGCCCCAAGTCTTCGCATAGAAGGCAAAGCCCTTCTTGGTGATGTCGAACAGGTAGTCGACATCCTTGGCGAACGCTTCGGCGAGCGCCTGACGGCAGTACATGGCCATCGGCACGGTGCGGCCGTCTTCGTTGGCGTATTCGGTATGCCATTCGGCGTATGGACCTGCGCAGATGGCGGTGAGATAGGAGCTCATGGTCGGCGTGGATTCGAACACCCACAGTTTGGTGGTTTCGGCTTCGTGCGTGCCGAGCGTGCCTTCTTCGGTAACGGTTTCGTTGTCGGTCACGGATGCGGCAGGCATGTTGGAGGTGACGATCCATGACTTGGCCGCAAGCACGGAGAAGTCGAACACGGCCTTGATGTCAGGCTGGTCGAACACGGCGTACACGCGACGGGCATCCGGCACTTCGAACTGGGAGTACAGATAGATGTTGCCGTCGGACGGGTCGACGCTGCGGTGCAAGCCTTCACCGGTGTTGGAATACTGGCACAGCGCCTTGACGGTCACTTCGTTGTGCGCTTCGAGGTTCTTCAGTTCGATACGGCTGTCGGCGAACGCTTCGGCCGGATCGAGAGTTGCGCCGTTGAGCACGATTTCGCTCACTTCGGTGGCGATCAGGTCGAGGAAGCTGGTAGCCCCCGGCTCAGCGTCGAACGTGATGGTGGTTTCAGAACCGAAATTTTTGGCTCCACGGGTCAGGTCAAGTTTGACCGTGTAATGAACCGGTGCTGCGATAACGCTTTTACGTTCTTCCGCTTCGATTCGGGTGAGATTTGCTCCTGGCATGTCACTCCTTTTTATTGGGAAATTCCTATTTGTGGAATAGGAGACGGCGCAACCGATTGTGCCGGTTACGCCGTCCTTCTTTTGATTATGTAATCAACAATTATTGACGATCTGTCGATATTTCAATATTATTTCAATATTAATTTCGCCGAAATCAGCGATATTGCGAAAAATATTGACTATCTGTCGATTCATCATTGCGCTGCGTTCAATCCCATCGCCTCGTCAACATCCTGCGCAATATCGGCAACGACCGGAACGATCATCGGCTTGCGATGCAGCTGACGTGCGACCCAGCTACCCAACGTACGACGCATGATCTGCTGAAGCTTGTACGTATCGCGCGTACCAGTCATCATCGCATCCTGCAATTGCTCGACGATCTGATGACGGACCTTGTCGAATTCGCTTTCGTCTTCGGCAACCGCGTTGAGATAGATCTTCGGACCTGCGACAACGTCAGCGGTTTCCGTATCGACAACGACGAAGCTCGACACGAAACCTTCCGTGCCTAGAATACGACGCTTCTCAAGCTCTTCCTCGGTAAGTTCGCCAACGGAATCGCCGTCAACGTACACGTAACCGCATGGCACGGAACCGACAACAGCAGCCTGGCCGTGGTACAAATCGACCACGTCGCCATCTTCAGCGAGCACCACATTCTGCGGATCGACACCCGTCTTAACTGCAATCATGCCGTTCGCCACCAAATGGCGGTTCTCACCATGAATCGGCATGGCGCACTTCGGCTTGACGATGTTGTACATGTACAGCAGTTCACCCTCATTGCAGTGGCCGGACACATGCACGGCGGCATTGTCTCGATTGACCACGCGGGCGCCAAGCTGCACCAGCTTGTTGATGATCTTGTACACGCCATGCTCGTTGCCTGGAATCAGGGAGCTCGCAAGAATGACCGTGTCGAATTCGTTGATGGTGATGTCGCGATGGTTGCCGTCGGCGATGCGGCCAAGTGCGGCCATCGGTTCGCCTTGGGAACCAGTGCACATGTAGACGAGCTTGTCGTCTTGCACGTCATGAGCCTTCTTCAGGTCGATGACCGTGTCTTCAGGAAGCCTTAAGTAGCCCAAATCCGCAGCAATGGACATGTTGCGAACCATGGAACGGCCCACGAACACCACCTTGCGGCCATACTTGTGAGCGGCGTCAACAACCTGCTGCACGCGGTGCACATGGCTGGAGAAGCTGGCCACAATGATCTTGCGCGTGGCCTGGGCGAATGCCTGATCAAGCGCTGGACCAATGGTGGTTTCCGGCTTGACGAAGCCTGGAACCTCAGCGTTGGTGGAATCCATCATCAGCAGATCCACGCCCTTTTCACCAAGCTTGCCGAACTCCACCAAATCGGTGATGCGATGGTCGAGCGGCAGCTGATCGAGCTTGATATCGCCGGTATCGATGAGGCTTCCGGCCGGAGTCTGCACGAACACAGCCAAAGCGTCCGGAATGGAATGCGTGACGTTCACAAACTCAAGATTGAACGGACCGACCTTCAGCTTGTCGCGTCCCTTGACCTCAACCAGTCGCGGATTGATGCGATGCTCCTTGCACTTGGCTTCGACGAAAGCCAACGTGAGCTTGGAACCGATCAGCGGAATATCAGGACGAAGCTTCAGCAGATACGGCACGCCACCGATATGATCCTCGTGGCCGTGGGTGAGCACCAGAGCATCGACCTTGTCGAGACGATCCTTGATGTAATGGAAGTCAGGCAGGATCAAATCAACGCCCGGCTGCTCCTCTTCAGGGAAAAGCACACCGCAGTCGATGAGCAGCAGATGGCCGTTGTATTCGACCACGTTCATGTTACGGCCGATTTCACCAAGACCGCCAAGGGGCACGATGCGCATGGAACCCTTGCGGTACTTCGGCGGAGCGATCAACACGTCATCCTGCTGGGGTGCGGTAGTCTGCGGGGCAAGACGGGAATTACGACGGTTGCCGGCAGAAGAGCTTGCCGCATTAGCACTCTTGGAGTTCCTAGAAGGCTTGGTGCCTTTCGCTTTCTTGACGTTCTTCGCACCCTTGGAGGAGCCACTACCATTGCCGCGGGAACCGCCACGACCAGAAGACTTCGTCCTCTTGGAAGTCGTTTCGGCCTTGTTGGCCTTCTCGGAGCTTACAGACTTCGCAGATTTCACATCCGCGGTCTGGGTATTTTCAGTGCGCTTGGCAGCTTTGCTGCCGCGCTTGTGCGTAGTTACTGTTTTGGTTTCTTCTATAGCCATTTCCTAGTTGGATTTCTATTACTAATTGTCTCCGCCTGTGCGGAAACGAGGAATTCAGTAAGTTTGCCGTATTACGGCAAACCGGTAGTCGCAATGCTTGCCGTAATCACCATTGCAAATCAGTGCCGTAAACATCGCTACCGCAGGTACGGCAATCATCGCAATAATCACAATCACAGCAAGCCGAAAGCGCGCATGCCATCCTCCGCGCGCTTAATCTCAGCTTCGCCCGGACCGACGTTTGGCAAACGCATCGTCGTGGAATCGAGAACGCCACGCACCTTCAACGACGCCTTCGCCATAACAGCTTGGAAACCGTTGCCATTCATCGCTTCGACCAGCGGGGCAAGCTGCACGGCAATGCGCTGCGCCTCATGAATGTCGCCACTATCGAACGCAGCAGCCAAATCACGCATCGGACCGGATGCGACATGCGCGATCACGGAAATAATGCCGACCGCGCCAACCGAAAGGAACGGCAGGAACAGACCGTCATCGCCCGAATACCAAGTTAAACCGGTTTCCATACGCTTACGCACGGCACCCGCGATATCTCCGGTAGCGTCCTTGACCGCCTTGACATGATCAAGTTCAGCCAAACGGCGGTAGGTTTCCAACTGAATGTGCAAACCGGTACGGCCAGGCACATCGTAAACGATAATCGGCTTGTCGGCGGAATCATTGACCGCCTTGTAGTGACAGAACACGCCTTCCTGCGACGGGCGCGAATAGTACGGAGCGACCACAAGCACCGCATCGGCGCCCGCCTCCTGAGTCTGCTCCACCATGCGCACAGTGTGGGCGGTATCATTGGAACCCGCGCCGGAGATGACCGGCACGTCCACGACCTCCTTGACCGCTTGTACCAGCTCGACCTTCTCCTCCATGTGGGTGGTGGGAGACTCGCCCGTGGTGCCATTGACCACAAGGCCATCAGCACCATCGGCAACAAGCTGCTTCGCAAGCTTCTGTGCGGCCTCAAAATCAACGGAACCATCGGCCTTCATGGGGGTGACCATGGCCGGAAGAATACGTCCGAAAGGAGCAGGATCAAGAAGATGCATAGTACCGTCAGTCATGGTACCAACGGTACTTCCCGCCACGGACGCCGAAGCGTCCGAGTTCGTGACCATGTCGCAATATGAACTACCTCCCCGAGACCAAAATCCCCCAGCAAGTGGAAGAATCGGTACGCTTAGCCGCATACTCAGGTGGATTCACGCCAAATGACTTCACGATTTTGATCTGGTGACCGCACGATTTCGGAATATCGCACGATCTTGATTTCCTGACCGCACGACACTCCAAAACAGTGCGGTCACCAAGAGGGAAAAGTACGGCCACCAGAACAAACTCAGGCAAGGTATTGGGTGGGGTTCTGTTCGAACTTGGCGGCGCAGCCCGGGTTGCAGAAGTAGTAGGTGGTGCCGTTGTACTCGCGGGTAGCCGCAGCGGCGGCCGGATCGACGCTCATGCCGCAGACCGGATCCTTGGCGAGCACGCTCTGGTCGGCGCCGGCAGTGTGGCCGCAGCAGGAGTGCGCGCCGCCCATGCCTTCCATGCCCTCGTGCATACCTTCCTTCTTGGCCTTGTGATCGCTGAACAGTCCCATGATGAATCCTTTCTGACTATGGTTGTTGTGATTATTATCGTTCGGGTTCGGCTGGCGAACCTGATACGTCCTGTTTGCGGCACGCACCGCCTTGTCTGGATCGAACAGGCGCAGTCGGCTCGCATTCGTCACCACGCACAGCGACGAGAACGCCATGGCAGCGCCCGCGATCATCGGATTGAGCATCATGCCGGTGAACGGGTAGAGCACGCCCGCCGCAATGGAAATGCCGATGCTGTTGTAGCCAAGAGCGAATCCAAGATTCTGCGCGATATTGCGCATGGTGGCATGGGTCAGATCAAGCGCATGCACCAAACCCATCAGAGAGCCGTTCATCAATGTCACGTCCGCGGACTGGATCGCCACATCCGTGCCCGTTCCAATGGCGAATCCCACATTCGCACGGGCAAGCGCAGGAGCATCGTTGATACCGTCGCCCACCATGGCCACCGTATAGCCTTGCGCCTGCAGTTTTGCGATTTCATCCGCCTTGTTTTCCGGTCGCACTCCAGCGATCACGTTGCTGACGCCAACTTGATTTGCCACGGCATGTGCCGTTGTTTCGTTGTCTCCGGTGAGCATCACCACGTTGACGCCATGCGATTTCAAAGCTGCGATGGCCTGTTGCGAATCGGGTTTTACCGTGTCGGCAACGGCCACGATTCCCGCAAGCTCGCCGTCGACCGCTGCAAGCATCGGCGTTTTCCCTTCCGCCGACAGCCGTTCCATAGTCTCGATGATGTCATCGAGATCCTCGTTGCCGACGCTCGGCATGGCCACGTCAAGATCGTCGATCAGATCGGTATTGCCAACAGCGATACTATGTGACGCGACGTGCGCAGTGACTCCCTGCCCGGAAATCGCACGGAATTGCGTTGCCTCGCCTAACGTAAGATGCTTTTCTTGCGCTCCGGCAACAATCGCGGCGGCAAGAGGATGTTCGGAATCCCGTTCGGCACTGGCTGTGATCGCCAGCAAATCATCTGGTATTTCACGCCATTTTCCAAGCGGAAGCACGTCGGTCAATGACGGTTTACCAGCGGTGATCGTACCTGTTTTGTCAAGCACGACAGCATTGATTTTGCCGCACGTCTCCAGCGCTTCGGCGGAACGAATCAGCACACCCATTTGCGCGGCGCGACCGGTCGAAACCGTTACGGAAAGCGGTGTGGCAAGACCCAATGCGCACGGGCATGCAATCAGAAGCACCGAAACCGCCGCCACCAGTGCATGCACCACGCGCGGTTCCGGCCCGAACGCAAACCACAATGCGCACGACCATACGGCGATCAGTACCACAATCGGCACGAAAATACCGGAAATCTTATCCGCCAGGCGCTGTACCGGAGCTTTGGAACTTTGCGCGGATTGCACCAATCCAATGATCTGCGCGAGCACCGTGTCTTTGCCGACTTTTGTGGCACGATACCGCAACGATCCGGTACCGTTGATCGTGGCACCGGTCACATTGCCGCCAACCTGCTTCAGCACCGGCATGGATTCGCCGGTGATCATGGATTCGTCGACAGACGATGAACCGGAAATAACCGTGCCATCAACGGGAAGTTGTTCGCCCGGGCGAATCGCAATAATATCTCCGACCAACACCTGATCGACCGGAATTTCCTCTTCGATTTCATTACGCACCACGCGAGCGGTTTTCGGCTGCAGTTTCGCCAATGCACGCATGGCTTCTCCCGTACCGATGCGAGCGCGCGCTTCAAGCAATTGCCCGATCAGCATCAGCGTGACGACCACACCAACCGCTTCAAAATACGGTTCTCGAGCATTCTCAGGCAAAATCTGAGGCACAAACGTGACCACACACGAGTAGGCAAACGCAAATACCGTACCCAAACTGACCAATGCGTTCATTTCCGGAGAGCGGTGAATGATCGCAGCGAAACCGCTACGGAAAATCGGTAATGCGGCATAGCACATCACCGGCAGCATCAGTATGAACTGCGCCCAATTCGGCATCGGATACAGCATCAACATCGTAGAAGCGAATACCGGAATCGTAACGATGGCAGACACAATAAGCCGCGTAACCAATGCTCGCATTTCACGAGATGCGGAAGAATCATCTGAAGAACCAGCAGAAACAGAAGAAAAATCAGAAGAAGTATCAACGGATTCATACGATGTTTCATCAACAGCAGTCTGCTGCGATTGCATAGAAACATGAGATTCTGCATTATTCGGATTTTCTTCCGACGCTGAATGCTCGTCCTGCATTGCAGCATGATGTTTTCCCGGCAACACACGCAACGTGCCATGCAGCATGTTCATACCGCACGCGAAACCGTACTCCCCCGGCCTATCAGGATGAATCGTCAACGTCGTTGTACGGAAAGGAGGTAATGCAAGATCGACGCCGAAATCGGAGAACACTACGTGCGACGAGCATTCGCCGTCTTCTTTTCGATCGAAGATCAACCGCAAAGGCAAACCAGCCTCGGCTTCGATGACTGCCGGACTGTACCCGCCTTTGACTTCGACGACCGCCTCTTGCACGCCGTTGTCAGCACGGGCGCGGAACGCTTTGCGCGGCGCGAAAAAGAACCACAAAACGGCTACCGTCACAGCCAATGCGACGATGATGGCAATCAGAGCCTGCATGTTTCACCGGTTTCCATATTGCATTCGTTTCGATTCGGACAGTCACACTGTATACCAGCACTTGAGCCGATTGCTAAAAGTCAGCGCACAGCTTTATTACGCAGGCACAGATTGTATTGCGTAGGTATAAGACGATACAAATAATCCCCAAATCGCCGATGCCTGAAATAAGCCAACATCAGCGGTTTGGGGACCATTTACCGTTCAACCGTAAGGATTTACAGGTCGAGGAAGTTGTCGAGGCCGACGGTCACACCCGGGTATGCACCAGTGGAGACCTTGCGAACGGCCAGCAGCACGCCCGGCATGAAGGAGATGCGGTCGAAGCTGTCGGCGCGAATGGTCAGCTGCTCGCCGTCGTTACCGAACAGGGCTTCCTCATGGGCATTGAGGCCACGCAGACGCACGGCGTGCACATGAATGCCGTCAACCACTTGGCCACGGGAACCGCCATCGGTTTCGGTGGCATCCGGAACAGGGCCAAGACCCGCTGCCTTACGAGCTGCGGCAATACCCTGCGCGGTATGGAATGCGGTGCCGGACGGAGCATCCACCTTGTTCGGGTGGTGCAGTTCGATCACTTCGGCGGATTCGAAGTACGGAGCCGCAACCTTGGCGAAATAGTCGGCAAGCACGGCGGAAATGGCGAAATTCGGCGCTATGAACACGCTCTGGCCCTCGCGAGGCGCGGCAGCGAGCGCGGCACGCACCTGATCGAGCTTCTCTTCGGTCCAACCGGTGGTGCCCACCACCACGTCAACACCTTGCGCCACGAGTGCGCGCACATTGTCAAGAGACACGCTCGGCACGGTGAACTCCACCACCACGTCAGTATTTTCGGGGGTAATTTGGCTCAGGTCGTCGCCAGCGTCAAGCGCGAGCGCCAGTTCGGTGTCGTCCGCGTTGTTCACAGCGTCGACCACGTGGGAACCCATGCGCCCTTTGGCGCCAACTACAGAAACCTTGATCATTGCAACTCCTTCAAGCGTTCTGACTGCATCTGTCTGCAACAGCTTTCTACGATTCCAACGAATCCAACAATAGAATACAATTGCCCGAACATAATCCTCACGATCATTTTCGGGCAATTTCTGGAATGCTTAATCCACATAGTATCTATGAATCACAGATCATCTATGAATGCTGTGAAACATTTCGACGCGTGATCACCCAGCCGATCAGGGCGAACGGGATCGAGGCGAGCACGAAAATCCACGGCAGCATAAGGCTCACGTCGGGTGTGGCGTGATCCAGTATGATACCGGTGATCATCGAGCCGAATGATGCGCCGACAGTTCCCGCAGTGCTCACCCAGGAAAGGCCTTCGGTCAACGACTCTTCAGGAACGGTTTCTTTCATCACGAGGTTGCCCGATGCGAACACCGGCGAAACAGCCAGACCGGTGAGAATTTCCACAATGCCTATTACGATCAGATTGCCTTGGCACAGGTGAATTACAAAGAAGCCGGCTGTGATCGCCGCAAGGAACATGATCATGTAACGCCAACGGGATCCTTTGAGATCAAGCGTTCCGAAAACCAGCGCGCCCATACACGAACCGACCGCTAGCATCGCCAGCTGCACGCCGAGCACGGAATCAAGATGCAACGATTTCATGACGGCTGTCATGGACGTGTCGAATGCGGTGAAACTCATGTTGAATATGATGAAAACCAGCAGCAACGGAATCACGCCAGCATAAGTGAAAATGCTGCGTTTCTTGCGATTACCACTCGTCTTCAATTGCGCAATGGTCAGCCTGTTGCGCAGTGCGGAACCTGAATCGCCAGTATTGCTGGCATCGCCATCGATAGTCAATCGCACATCGGCATCGTCTAAAGAGGCCGAAACGACCTTGACTTCATGCACGACCGGCGGCTGCGTGTCTTTCAATGTGAAGAAAATGGTACCGCCAAGGGCGCAGGCAATCGTTGGCACGAACAACTGCGAAACAGGGTGCACTGAAGCTGCAAGGAACGCTGCGAGAATCGGTCCGAAAATGAATACGATTTCGTCAATGGCGGATTCCATGGCGTATGCGGTGTTCAATAGTTCGCCGTTGCCGGTGCGGTCGAGCACGTACGCCCAGCGGGTACGCACGAGTGCGCCGAACGAGAATTGCGTAAGGCCCATCACCACGGCCAGCATGAACAGCAATGGAATCGGCACGCGCACCAGTGCGGCGAATGCGAAACCAAGCATGGTGATGATTTGCACAACAAGCACCATCGAACCGACCTTACGCTGGCCGAATCGGTCGAACAGTCGCGCGTACAGTGGCGTGACCGCTGCGGTGGCGAGCACATATGCGGCGCTCATCACGCCTGCGATCGTCCAATTGTCGTACAGGTGGTTGAGTGCGAGAATAATGCCGAGGCCCATCATCGACATCGGCAGTCGCGCCAAAGCTCCGGAAGCGCAGAACGCTTTGGTTCCCGGAATGGAGAACAATACGGAATATGGCGACTTCGGGGTTTCGGTTGCGCTGGTGGCAGCCATGCTTATCGCTCCTTAACTTTCGTTGCGTCCGGCACGTGTGCCCGCCCACACATGCTGCACGAGGGTAGCGGCGCTCCTCCACAACGCTGCACGTAGTGCGTTACCCTACGTGCAGGCTGGAAAGCGCCGCTTTCCCAACGATGATCAAGAACAAGCAGGATGCATACACGCGTCCTTTGGCGCACCAGCACTAGTCGTTGTCGGATTGTTTCGGAATTCCGTAGCTCAACTCGGCAAGGATCTCTTCTTCTGTTTTGTCGGCGGCGTTCAGCTGCCGATTGCCCTCAACGGGCTCACTCAGATAGTAGAGGCAGGCGTCGATAGCATCAAGCGGCACACCTTCCATTGCCGACAGCAGCATCCGATACATATCCAACTGTACTAATTTTTCCTGTATTTCTTCTTTTTTTCTAGGTTTTTTTCCAGTTTTCCAATCGACTATTGTATATTGTTTTGATTGGTCCTTTTCATTGAGACCCCCAAAGAACACCGCGTCAAGCTTGCCATTGACGATGGTGCCCAATTGCGGCACATTGACGACAATCTGCCGCTCCGCCCACGCAGGCTTACGTTGCGCCCATGCCGACGCCGCAAGACGCTGCTGCCAATCGAACAATGCATTGTTTTCCATTGCATTTTCGACCGTATTTTCGACCGTATTTTCGACCACCGCATTATTTTCTTGAGATTGCATCCTATTGTTGCGTTCGATTTCGGTAAGCATCAACGATCTCGATTCAGCTACGCGCATATTTCCGTTGCCTTCGGCACCGTCGACGATGCAATCAATATCCACGTCGGCCATAATGAACCGTTCCGCCCACGCATGGAACTGCGTGCCCAGCTGCGCGGCCGGCGAGGCAACGTTCGGAATCGGACGCACAAGCCCACGCCAGTAGGTTCGGGCGCCACGATCGTTCATCATGCCCGCGCGCGCCTGCAGGGAAGTGACGTTCTGACGGCCGGATGCAAGAATCTTCTCGCCTTGCGCACGCACCGACCGGTCGAACGCATCCTGCGATGCGTCGGCCAGCATGTCGGGCATGAGATTGTCATCATCGACCAGCAGCTGCGCGCAATGCAGCAGCGAACCGGCCGAACCGAGCGCAACGTCATCAGCAACAGCATCCGCCCCCACGCCGGCATCCAAGTCCGCAGCGGTGGCGGCCATCGCATCA
>ERZ894244.866-NODE-866-length-18440-cov-21.033179_pt1 | contig 18440 bp, 13 predicted proteins | sample MGYA00380299_ERZ894244 | MGnify/ENA primary metagenome ERZ894244 (study PRJEB32331, sample SAMN06328444) | human gut metagenome | biome: human gut microbiome; feature: stool | host: Homo sapiens | collected 2014-06-26 ... | reverse complement strand
TGCTTTAATACGAGAAAAATCCACGACATTTGTCGTGGACTTTGTCTACAGTCTGAAACGACAAATGAATTTATTTGCCGTTTCTTCTTTTATTTCAGGACCTTCTCATCACAACTCCTTATCATTGATACTGTTTTAATAACTGTCCCAGTTTTTCTGAAATATCCGATGAAATCTTATATTGTTTTCCATCAATCACAAGATTCTTTCCAATCGTAAATTCCATATTCGTTCCATCATTAAATAATAGTTTAAGAGTAATTCCTCCCACAAATGGCTGGCTTCCATCCGTTATCTCCTGAACATCCATCGCTGCCAGCAACTGATAAATCTCATAAATTCCCTTTGGCGAGATGACCTCCTGCTTCACCACAAGTCTCTGAATTTTGCTTATCTTTTGATATACATTCCTCGTAAACATTGCGTTATTTTCTTTCATGTTTGCAACCTTTACCGGTGCTTTCACCGTCACTTTACATTTGTATTGTTTTTTTCTGTATTTCGCATAAACAATCACACAGCCGGTTTTCTTTGCAGTCACTTTTCCTTTTTTCGTAACCGTTGCTTTTTTCTTGTCTTTCGAATACCATTTCACCGCTCCCGCCTTCTTGTTTAACAGCTTAAGCTGTACAGTTGCCCCCTGCAAAAGAGAAACCTTTGTTAGATTTAACTTAACTTTTTTCGTTTTTGCTTTCGGAGCAACAGGAATCTGCGCCAGACATAACGCAAATAATAAAACAATAGCTACCCTTTTTTTCATCTTCATCATAATTTTACCTCCCATAAAATTTAATAACATAATATTACCATATTTCCCCTATCACAGCAACAAATATTTCATTTTTTACACAGGTATTTTTTTGATATCAACCAAACTGCCCGCTGACATACGCTTTTGTCTTCTCTCTCTGCGGATTATTAAAAATCTGCTCCTTCTTTCCGTATTCAATCAAATCACCCATGAAAAAGAACGCGGTTTTATCTGCCACACGCGCTGCCTGCTGCATATTATGTGTCACAATAATTACCATATAATTCTTTTTCAGTTCTACCATAAGTTCTTCCGTTTTCTGCGTCCGTGCACTCCGTGGTATTTTGGCGCATAAGCAATATTATCATAAATGCTTGCCGGAAATGTATTTGCTTTTTGGAACACCATGCCAACTTTTTTTCGCAATGCAGCAACGTCTACTTTAGGTTCTTGCATAACTATGGTCATGACCGGTCAGGCAGACATCAATATCATACTTATCCATAAGCGGTGCAAAAATTGTTCGCAAATTTGCTCCATCAAAATCGGAGTGTGGCTGTCCGGAACCGTAGATATCATGATGGAATGCTACCACTTTCCATTTAGCATTTGGAGCACTCTTAATTGCCTTTTCCATCACTTTACTGTGCTCCGCCGCATTTCTGTTGTTACTGTTCAAAATGATATAAAGTACATCACCATAACTGAAATAGTAATCACTTCCGGAGTTCGTTGCTCCCAAATTATCCTCTGTATTTGGGTTGTTATAATGATACTTGTAATCGGTTCCTTTGCTCTCATGGTTACCGATGGAAGAAGCAAGCGGCAGATTACGAAGTACCGACGGATATAAGAAACCGGCATACTCGCTCTCTCTTACATTCTTTGTATCTGCTTCATCTGCTGCAGCATAATCAATCTGGTCACCTACCAGCCAGATTTTGTAAGAAGAAAAATCTTTTGTCTGATACTTTTCTGCCTTACTCCATGTCGTTCCGTCGTTGGAATAACTGTAGTAATAAGTAGTGTTTTTCTCCAATGCGCTTTTTATGGATACTTTGTTGGAAGCTTTGTAAGTCTCCACACTGTTGGAACGGTTGATATCGGTAACTGTGCCGTCATATACTTTGGCGTCGGATAAGTCTTCTTTCTTTCCTAATTTTACTTTTGCTAATCCTTTTGTTTTGGAATACCAGCAAAAATTCAAATCTTTCTCAGTTGCGCCCGGTGTCAATACAATTTTACCGGAATCAATGCTGCCAACGCAAAAAAAGTACATAAAAAAAGCCCCTAAACTGCCTAAAAATTCTTTTTCAAGGCAATCCGAGGCTTTCCTTTTGTAAAATCCTTTAATTTAGCTTTGCAAGTATTTTCTTAAATTGAATCGTAAACAAAATAGCAGTAAAGGTAACGGCAAACACGTCCGCAACCGGTTCTGCCAGATACACCGCAAAGGTCTGGTCCACAAAAAGCTGCGGCAGAGTATAAATGAGCGGAATTAACAAAACAAATTTTCTCAACACCGCTACAATAATTGAACAAACAGCACTTCCAATTGAGACAAACGTCATCTGGCAGGCAATCTGGATACCGAAAATAAACAGTGCCCCACAATATACACGTAATGCCTGGGAAGTAAAATCAAGCAAAGTGGCATCGCTTGTAAACATGCCCACAAAAAGACGCGGGATGATTAAAATAAATGCCCACAAAACAACAGAGTATATCAAACTAATTGTTAGCAGCAAACGAAAACTTTTTTTCACACGCTCACGATTTTTCGCTCCGTAATTATAACTGGTAATCGGCTGCGCCCCTTGACCAAGCCCTTGCAGCGGAAGCATCGCAAACTGCATCACACTTGTTAAAATTGTCATCGCGCCGACCGCCAAATCACCTCCGTAAGCAAGTAACGATGAATTAAAACAGACCGAAATGACACTCTCACTTGCCTGCATGATAAACGCAGAAAGTCCCAATGCCAGGCACGGAAGCACCAAACCAAAATCCACTCGAAGATTTTTTCTTTTGAGGCGGAGAATCGTTTTCTCACCACATAGAAAATGAATTACCCACACACAAGAAATTCCCTGCGATAAAATAGTAGCAAGTGCAGCTCCTCTTACTCCCATATGAAACCCATAAATAAAAACAGGATCCAATATAATATTAGCCACTGCACCTATCATTACCGTAAACATACCGGTCTTTGCAAATCCCTGTGCCGTAATAAATGCATTCATTCCCAAGGTCAGCTGTACAAAAAGTGTGCCAAATGCATACAAACTCATATATGAATTTGCATACGAAATTGTATTTTCACTTGCTCCAAAAGCAAGAAGCAAATCTTTATTCCAAACCAGAATAACTACCGTCAAAATAAGAGAAATCACTACCTGCACCGTAACGCAGCCGCCAAGAATCTTCTCTGCCGACTCATGCTCTCCCTTTCCCATCGCAATCGAAGCACGCGGTGCACCACCGGAACTGATTAACGCTGCAAACGCTGACACAATCATAATCAATGGCATGCACACACCAACCCCGGTCAGTGCAAGGCTTCCGTCTCCCGGCATATGTCCAATATAAATGCGGTCAACAATGTTATAGAGCATATTCACAAGCTGTGCAATAACCGTTGGCACTGCCAGTTTAAAAAGCAGTTTTCCCACCGGCTCCGTTCCAAGAAAAGTTTTGTCCTGTTTCATATTGTTATATTTCCTTCTTTCTATCTTTTTTGTAATAGAACTAATTGTAGACAAAAAATGGGTCACATGCAAGATATTAAATGAAAAAGTTTGTATCAAGTGGTTGCTGGTATTTTTAGTTTCCGTAATTTGTCAGAATTACGGAAACTAATAAAATCCCCCCAAACACCCACCTGAAATTGTTTTGACATATTTATTTTTTACACTAAACCCATCATTACATGAAAAGGAGTACACGCATGAAAAGAAAAGCACTTTGGATAAGCATCATTGGTATTCTTTTAATCGGTTTCGTCTGCCTATTCTGCTATCGGCATTATATAAGACAAAAACAAATCGAGCAAAAAAAACATACCGGTTTAGTCAGTGAAGATTTTCCGATTCAGGATATCAAACACCAAAGCAAAAATATTTATGAGGATGCTTACCAGACAGAAGCAGACAACCAGCTTCAAAATATGAGAAACAATAATTCCTACACAATCGAAGATCCACTTCTTGTCTGGAATCCATATGGAACAAATACCGGTTCCTTTTATTATTACGGCGTATCGAAACAGGATAGTTATGTCGTCTGTGAGGTGACCTGTGACAATGGCAGCGTGATAAAACACCGCTTGAAAAATGATTCCGATTCCGGCGTAACAAAAACACATGAATACTTAATTACCGGACTGGCACCGGGACTTGAAAATCATTTTTCCCTTGCTTTTTATGACGCAGGAAACAATTTGATTCATACCTATCAATATACTGTTACACTTAAAAAGGATAAACAGATTCCTGCCATTACCAAAGTGGAAAAGGGGAATAGCAAATCTTCTTTGACCGATGGACTTTTTGCCGTTTTGGGACATGATAAATCTAAGGCAAAAAATATTTATTATTATGACAATAACGGTATCTGCCGGGGAAAAACACCATTGAATGACTACCGCACCGACCGTATTTTAACGATTGATGGTAAACTTGTCTACTCCTACAGCCTCACAGACATTGCATTTGTCAACCGACTGGGAAAAGTCGAAAAGACACTTTCTCTTGGCAAATACGAACTTCATCATGACTTTATGTACGATGAAAAACGAAATGAGCTTTTATGTCTTGTCAACGATACCGACAAAGACACAATTGAAGATGTTTTGATTTCTGTCAATATTGAAACCGGAAAAATAAAAAAACTGGTCGATTTTGAGAAAATGATGAAGTCCATGAGAAAGCGCTCCGTACAACGCAAAGGCGGAAAAAATACATATGGCGGAACCGAGCTTGACTGGCTTCATTTGAATTCTCTGGATATGATTAATGATAAAGATGCCGTATTCAGCAGCCGGGAAGAAAGCGTAATTATTAAAATCAATAATATTTACGAGAATCCTTCCATTGACTACTTAATCCACAGCGGCTCTCTTTATAAAGGAACCAAATATGAAAAACTGCTATTAAAACAAAAAGGGAACTTTGTCGGACATGCCGGTCAGCACACGATTACAGTAGAACACGATGCTTCACTGCCAAACGGACAATATTATTTGTTTATGTACAATAATAACTTTGGCAGTGCAAAAACACTCCCTCAATTTGACTGGAGCCTCTATCCGGGCGTTGGCACTTACCGCAAAGGAACTGCCTCCTATTTTTGCAAATATTTAGTCGATGAAAACCAAAAAACATACGAATTGGTTCAGCAGTTTTCCGTTCCGTATTCCAGTGTAGTCAGCGGAGTGAATTATATTGGAAATAACGTCACATTCAGCAGCGGCATGGATCACACTTATGGCGAATACGATAAACAAGGAAACATGATTTGTACATATACTTATGCTGCAAAACGATACGCTTACCGCGTAATAAAATATGATTTTACTGATGTATACTATGAAAAGGAGACCATCCAATGAAACAAAAAAAACTACTGGTAAGTATGTTTTTCCTTCTGTTTTGCGGCACTCTCGTTTGTGCCACAAAATCTCAGGCAAAAATACTTACTATCAAACACAGTACGAAAAACGTTTATACAACCAAATACCAGAGGGAAGCAACTTCTTATCTGACCAAATGGAAAAAGGGGAAAAGAACTTTGGATGCCCCTCTGTTAGTAAAAAATCCATATGGCACACTGAGTACCTCTATTTACTTTTATGCGGTTTCTACAGAACCACTTTACGCCAAGTACACCATTACAGCCAAAGGTGCGGAAACGATTTCCGGCACTTTAGCAGGCGGATCGAAAGCAAATGTGCGCCTAACTCACGAATATCTAATTCCGGGACTCGCTGCCGGCAGAAAAAATACAGTAGAAATTAATTTCTACAATGCAGCAAATGAGTGGAAAAAGACTGTTCGCTTTTCAACGACACCAAAAAAGGAAAAAGCGATTCCGAAAATCAAAAAAGTGAAAAACGGAAAAAGCAAAACTGCCGTCTCGCTCGGCTTCTATGCCATGTTTGGACACGATAAATCAGATGCCACCAACATTTACTATTACGATAACAACGGTGCAAGCCGCGGCTTGACACCACTGAATGGCTACCGCACCGACCGAATTCTCACCGTAGACGGCAACTGGATTTTCTCCTATGATATTGACAAACTTGCCGTCATGAACCGCTTAGGGCATATCGTGAGACAAATCTCTCTCAAAGGTTACGAACTCCACCACGATTTTATGTATGATGCGGCTCATAAAAAATTACTGTGTCTTGTAAATGATAAGAAGAAAAAAACAATTGAAGACGTTGTTATTTCTGTTGATATTAAAACAAAAAAGACAAAAAAGTTAGTCGACTTTGCAAAACTCATGTCGGCTTCCAGAAAAAAACATGTTCAGCGAAAAGGTGGTAAAAACACCTACGGAGGAACTGAACTTGACTGGCTCCATTTAAATTCCTTAGATTTAATTAATGATGGAGAACTAATTGTGAGCAGCCGGGAAGAAAGTTCTTTGGTAAAGGTCAGCAATATTTACAAAAAGCCGAAAATCAAGTACATCATCCACTCCGGCTCCCTCTACAAAAAGACATCGCTTGCAAAGTATCTTCTCAAGCGGACCGGTGTCAAATTTGTCGGACATGCCGGTCAGCATACGATTACTGTAGAAAAAGATGATACCCTCCCAAATGGGCAGTATTACCTCTACCTGTACAACAACAATTTCGGCAGTGCAAAAACACTTCCAAAATTCAGTTGGAAAAGTTATAAAGGCGTCGGCTCCTACAAAAAAGGAAAGGCTTCTTATTACTACAAATATCTGGTGGATGAGAAGAAAAAGACCTACCGGCTTGTAAAAAAATTTGCTGTTCCTTATTCCAGTGTTGTCAGCAGTGTCCAGCATTTTGATGAAAACATCACATTCAGCAGCGGCATGAACCACACCTACGGCGAGTATGACAAAAACGGAAAAATGATTCGCACCTTCACTTACCAGTCCAAACGTTACGCCTACCGCGTAATGAAATATAAATACGATATTTTCTAATACCCTCAAAAAACTGCCGATTCTTAGAATTCCTGTTCTTAGAACCGGCAGTTTCTTTTCCTCTTACCTTACTTACATGGCGAGCCCATCCTGCAATTGCTTTGCCAAGGTACGAATACGCGCTACCATCTTGTGTGCTTTCATTCATGCTATCAATTTCCGATGTGTTTGTGCTGAAATTTGAAAGCATTCCTGCCGTACGTTTACAGAGCATCGTAAAGTATCCGGCAGCGTTTCCAGCACAAAGCCAAGCCACTGTCCAATCGATACACCAGCCACCGACAAAACTGTAATCAGAATATTTAATATAATTTTAACAAATGCATACAACCAAATATTTCCTGTTAAGCGTCAAGAAAACGTGGTTATAACAACATATTTCTTAATTAAATTTTTTTATAATAAGCTCACAATAACAAATCAAAGGAGCGAAAACGCATGACAAATTCAATGTTTTGTTTTCAATGTGAACAGACCGCAGGATGTGCCGGATGCACCGGTTGTGCAGGCGTATGTGGTAAAACTGCCGAAACCGCCAATCTTCAGGATGAATTAACCGGAGCACTGATTGGCTTGGCACGTGCCTGCGAAAACAATAAAAAAACGGAAAATACGGATCAGATTATTATAGAAGGTCTTTTTACAACCATTACAAATGTAAACTTTAACGATGATACGCTGCGCGAAATGATTCAGCGGGTAAATGAAGAAAAACACATCATTGTACCGGATTGCAGCGTATGCAAAAATCCATGTGGAAACACCGACAATTATGACATGAAACGAATTTGGGAAGCAGATGAAGATATCCGCTCATTAAAATCCCTTATCCTCTTTGGCATCCGTGGCATGTCAGCCTATGCATACCACGCAAAAATGCTTGGCTATACAGATGAAACCGTCAATCAGTTCTTTTATAAAGCACTTTGTGTAATTAGCTATGATTTTGATATGGAGCATCTTCTCCCAGTTGTTATGGAAACGGGTGAGGTAAACCTCGCATGTATGGCACTGTTAGACCGTGCGAACACAACCTCGTATGGCACTCCGGTTCCGACAAAGGTTTCTCTGACTGTTGAAAAAGGACCTTTTATCGTTGTAAGCGGTCACGATTTGAAAGATTTGGAATTGCTTCTTAAACAAACGGAAGGAAAAGGAATTAACATCTATACCCACGGAGAAATGCTCCCTGCCCACGCTTATCCGGAATTAAAAAAATATCCTCATTTGAAAGGAAATTTTGGAACAGCATGGCAGAACCAGCAAAAAGAATTTGACAATGTTCCGGCAGCCTTTTTATTTACAACCAACTGCTTAATGCCTGTGAAACCTGGTTACGCTGACCGCGTTTTCACAACCGAAGTCGTTTCTTACCCAAATGTCACACACATTGGTGAAGACAAAGATTTTACACCGGTTATCGAAAAAGCACTGGCACTTGGCGGCTATTCAAAAGACAAAGAAAATACCGGAATTAATGGCGGCCACTATGTCATGACCGGATTCGGACACGGAACCGTCCTTGGTGTTGCAGACCAGGTGATTGATGCTGTAAAAAACGGCGACATCCGACACTTTTTCTTAGTCGGTGGATGTGACGGTGCACGACCGGGAAGAAATTATTATACCGAATTTGTAAAACAGACACCAAAAGACACCGTTATTTTGACACTTGCCTGTGGAAAATACCGTTTCAATGACTTAGACCTTGGTGAAATTGGCGGACTTCCCCGCATCATGGACATGGGACAATGCAACGATGCCTACTCTGCCATTCAGGTTGCTATCGCACTGGCAAAGGCATTCGACTGTGATGTCAATGAACTTCCTTTGTCGATGGTTCTGTCCTGGTACGAGCAAAAAGCTGTCTGCATTCTGCTGACCCTGTTACACCTTGGTATCAAAAATATTTATCTGGGACCAACACTGCCAGCCTTCCTCTCAAAAAATGTGCTGCAATATCTGATTGATGAGTATCACATTTCCAAAGTATCAACCCCGGAGGAAGACTTAAAACAGATTCTTTCATAATCACTTAGTGTGAATTTTTTATCTGAATCTGACACATTTTCATGGACGCCAGCGCGTTTTCGTGGGACTCTTTTGTCACTCCCGCGCAGCACGCTGCGTCCACGGAAATAACAGTTTCCGGAAATACAGTTTTTAATCCCATTGCATTTGAAATTACACAGATATCCGTACATAACCCAATCAATTCGATTTCATCACCAAAAAACAATTCCGGTTGTGCCAAAACCGCCTGCGACCAATCATATCCAAATGTATTTTTATCAAACACCATATCGTCCTCACTAAAACCAATCTCATCTGAAATCTGCCACCCAAAAGTTCCTTCGATACAATGCTTCACCGGCAGATTTTTTCCCTCCTGCGTATCCAGATAATCCTCTCCATGCGTATCACGGGTGAAAAAAACCGGATTTCCTGCCTCCCGGTATTCTTTAATTTTATCCTTTACAAATGGCACAATTGCCTCCGCCTCTTTTGTTCCCAGCGCTCCATTAATAAAATCATTCTGCATGTCAATCACAAGTAATGTCTTCATTTGAACTCCTTTCCAGCCAGTCGGCCTCAATATTTACAATTTGGTGCATTGGTATGACCGTATGGTCGTTAAAAACCAATTCGCGTTTATATTCATCCATTTTCTTTACCACACCGGCATAACTTTCATATCTCCCGCCTGCCTTCTTCTCATCCGGCAGAAAATATGTGATCGTCACCTCCGGATTTTCACTCATTTTGGCTTTTATCTGCATAAAAATCCAATCAAGCCGCTCCATCACATCTTCACCAAGTGCTGCTTTTTCATCCGTCAAACGAGCCGTCTCGGAAATTGCCTCCTCATGTCCGGTCAGTGCCGCAAATGAGGAAAACTGCGCCGCCCGGTCTCTTCTTGCCATGCGGGGATGATTTTTGGAATTGGGATGCGGCATAGAAAGAATGTCATCGTATTTATGACTAATTTCATTATTCAGCATTTCCTGACCTCCTTTTTTCTGATCCGATTATGCCTTGTGTCCGCCAATCTGTGAATTTCTATCTTTGGCAGTTGCACCTTCTTCCAGATTCATTCCTTTTAAAATTGCATTTTTTCCAAACTTTTTCTTAATATCAAGCATCGCATGCTGGATTCGTTTTTCTTTTTCAAGAGCAGCCTCTTCTTTCTCGCGCTCCCGTTTTACTTCTTCATAATCCGTAAAAAGCTGTAGCTGCTCATAGCTTTCTTTCTCCTGCACCAAATCCTCACTCACCAGCTTATTCGCTGTAATGGTAATCCGACGAACCAATAACTTTTTATCTACAATCCGGTCATATAATTCCATTACTGCATCCATAATTATAGCAGTGGATGAAGTCTGCCTTTTTAAATTCGTTGTCCCGTGTGCATGTTTTGGCACCTTTCTTCCATAACGGTCCGTTGTCACAACTCCTTTGTAGCTTCGATTTCTTGATGGGTCTGTCAAGTTTACAATATCATACCCTATCGTGAGTACAATCTGATCTGTAACAAGTCTTTTGTCGACCAAATCAAGCACCATCAAATCCGTCATTTCCTTTACCACCAGTTTCGCTTTATCAAAATCATAGGGGCACTGCAAAACCTGACCGGAACTTACACTATTTGTCTCCGGCTTATACGCCTTAACATCCTGAATTGTGCACGGCTCATACCCCCATGCATGGTCAATCAAAAGTTCCGCATTCACCCCAAATAACTGATACAAAAGTTCTTCATTGTATAACTCATCCGGTTTTCCAATGGAACATCTGGCAATATCGCCCATCGTATAAAGCCCATTCGCTTCTAATTTTTTTGCATAGCCGGGACCCACACGCCAAAAATCGGTAAGCGGTCTGTGATTCCAGAGAAGTTTCCGATACGACATCTCATTTAACGCCGCAATCCGCACCCCGTTTTTATCCGGATCCATATGTTTTGCCACCACATCCATCGCAATTTTACAAAGATACATGTTGGTACCAATTCCTGCTGTCGCTGTAATCCCGGTTGTTTTGAGAACATCCTGTATCATTGTCATGGCAAGTTCTCTTGCCGTCATTTCATAGGTAGAAAGGTAATCGGTCGCATCCACAAACACCTCATCCACCGAGTAAATATGCATATCCTCCGGCGCAATGTACTTCAAATAAATATCGTAAATTTTTGTGCTGTACTCCATATAATATGCCATTCTGGGTGGTGCCACAATATAATCAATGGCAAGAGTTTTATTTTTTTTTAGTTCCACGCTGTCATCCGAGGCACCGAGAAAGGTTCGATTCGGTGCCTGATACCGGCGTTTATGATTTGCTTCTTTCACCTTTTGAACGACCTCAAAAAGCCGTGGCCGCCCCGGTATTCCATAACTTTTAAGAGCAGGTGAAACAGCAAGACAAATTGTTTTTTCTGTCCTTGTTTGATCTGCCACCACAAGATTTGTAGTAAGTGGGTCGCGGTTTCGTTCTTTACATTCCACTGAAGCATAAAACGATTTTAAATCAATTGCAATATAAGTTCTATCGACTGATGCACGCGATGTCATAATCGATCTGCACCTCCTGATGCGAATACATTTTATAAAAACAATCCAAAATACGATCCGCAACCATACTTCCATTTACTTCATCCGTATCCATAAGAATTACCACAATCTGTTTACTGGAATATCTCGTCGATACATCCGACCTGCGTAAGGACGTATAAATTGCTTTCTCCAAGGTCTCCAAAATCAGTTCCATCTCTGTCACATCAATTTCCTGATTATCCGCATTCACCGTAAATAACACGGTTTGAACATCCTTTTCGTTTCTCTTTACAAAACGGCAGATAAAATTATAAACATGATGAAAACTGTCTATATCAAGAAAATATGCGCCCTGTCCATCATCTGCACGGCTCATTAAACTGTTAATATACTTCAGATCAACAATTTTTCCGGCACGGCTTTTTTCCTTCTGTAACTTATCACTGAAAAAATGATATGCGTTTTTTCCGTTCTGCTTCACATAGTATAACGCTTTATCTGCTGAGTTGTAAAGTTTATTAAATTCCATTCCGTCTTCCGGTGTCTGCGCAATGCCAATCGAAACGGAACACTCGGTTTCAAAATCAAATTCAGTAAATTTCTTTTGAAAACCGGAAATAATCTCTGCTGCACGGCTGCCCAGTTCACTTTTTTCTGTAACATCCTTTGCAAAAATCATAAACTCGTCACCGCCAATCCGACAAAGAACATCCCCTTCTCCTGCAAATTTCTTTAAAGTGCCAGCAAATATTTTAAGCGTTTCATCCCCGGCAATATGACCGTAATTGTCATTAACTGCTTTAAAATTATCCATATCAAGCATAAAGAGAGCACCTTTTTTCCCCTGTGAAATCATTTCATTTACAGCATTCTCTGTATAGGCGCGATTCCAAAGACCGGTTAGGGCATCCTGATAAGATTTACTTTTAATATCCGATACTTCACGGGTTTTCTTCTCTAATTTATCCGCAAGACCACGCCGAAGTTCTTCTAGTTCAAGTGCTCTTCCAATCCGCGACTGCATGACAGCCGGCACAAAAGGTTTTACAATAAAATCAATGGCCCCCTCTTTAAAACAGCGGGTCTCCGTCTCGGTATCATTGTCAGCCGTAAGAAAAATCACGGGAATGTCCTTACCGTTCTCCATCGTCCGAATTTTTCGAAGCAGTTCAAAGCCATCCATTTCCGGCATACTGATATCCAAAAGAATCATGTCACATTCCTCATTTTCCAAATAAGACAATACCTGCGTTCCCCTCACAACAGGGATTACCTTATATTCGCCACTTAACACTTTCCGCGCTGCCGAAAGATTTAGTTTATCATCATCTACAACTAATATTGTTTTCATCTTGCTATCACCTCATACGTTTTATTCATCATCCATCTTTGCAAATAACATTCCAAAGGTACCAGGTCCGCAGTTAATGGCAACCGCCGGAGATGCCTTTTGATAAATAATGTTCTCGATTGCATCTTTTTCTCTTACTTCTTTTGTAATTTCCTTTAACTCATCATTCGTTAGTCCTGCATAGGTAATAAACAGCATCTTTTTATCCATATGAAGCTCTTTATTAAACGTGGAAGCAATGTATTTCTTCCATGCCGTTTTTCTTCTGCCAACATAAATTTTCTTTATTTTCATCCTGCCATTTTTTAGAACAACTACAGGATGGAGCATAAATGCCTGACATAGTTTATGAACCTTTTCCGAAATTTTTCCTGCCCGCATCAGATATCCCGTCTCGCTTACAATAAAACTTGTCTGAATCTGTTTTTTATAAGCCTTAAGTTTCTGCACAATATCCCCGGCTCCCATTCCGCCGGCAGCACAAGATATGGCATACAAAACGATAAGTCCCATACCGCTTGACAATTGTCCGGAATCAATAACCATAACATTATCAAACGCTTTTGACGCTTCCAGCGCATTCGCAAATCCGGGACTAACACTTTCTGCCATGGAAATATGGACAACAGACTGCGCTTTCGTAAGCTGTTCGGCAAAAAACTCTTCGTAATCACTTACTTTTGGTGCCTCCGACTGCGCCATTTCACCACGCTCTTTCATATAGGCAAGGATACCATCTGTCTCCGTTTCCACACCATCTAAAAATTCACCACCCTCTGTTTTCACGCGATAGGGCATTACAGCAGCTAAATTTCCATCTATGAGATAATCCGGTAAATCGGATGTGGTATCCGTCGATATCATAACCGGCACTTTTTTCCTGTGCTCTAAAATCGGAGCCTCTATCATTCCCACGGTTCCTTCCGCATTGAATTGCCTGATAAGATTTTTAGGAAGATGACGAATAAGTTCTTCCTCCAATTGTACACCACTGACCGGTTTTAACAAATACCCATCAAATCCTTCGCGAAAATAAAGTGCTTTATTTTCACTTCCGGCATTTGCTGTCAGTGCCACAACCGGCGTATTTTGATTGAAACCACCCATCTGGGTCCGAATCGCACGCAGACATTCAATACCATCCATTTCCGGCATCAGATGATCCATAAAAATAACATCATATCTTGTCTGAAGACTTTTCTTTAAACACTTTTCTCCACTTTCTGCCGTATCCACCATAACTTTTGTGTCACGAAGCAGTTTTTTTGCCACCATCCGGTTCATTTCATTATCGTCCACAATTAAGACGCGTGCCTTTTCTGCCTCAAAACTTTGTCTGTACGATTCTCTTTGATTTGTGCCATGTCTTGTCTCCAAATCCAGTTCACCAATCTCTTCATTGCTTACCACTTTTTGTGGAATTGTAATGATAAATGTGGAGCCTTTTGTATACACGCTGTTTACGGAAATGTCACCTCCCATAAGTTCTACTAACTGCTTCACAATCGAAAGACCCAGTCCGGTTCCCTCTATATAGCGGTTTTCACTCTCGTCAATGCGTTTGAATGCTTGAAATAAATACGGAATACTTTCTTTTTTAATTCCCATTCCGGTATCCGTCACCGAATAAGAAATTAATGCATTTCCGTTCTCCTGCTCTTTGCACTGAATGGATAAAGTAACAGCCCCCTCTTTTGTATATTTAACCGCATTATTTAATACATTAATGAGAATCTGTTTAATCCTCACTTCATCACCAAACAGCTGGGATGGCAGCAAAGGGTCCACATTGATATGAAATTCAAGCCCTTTTTCCTTTGCCCGTATCCAGAGCATATTCACAACATCGGATAACATATCTCCTGTTTCGTAAACGGCCGGAACAATCTGCATTTTTCCCGATTCAATTTTTGACATATCCAATATATCATTAATCAGCGTCAAAAGCATCTTGCTTGCCCCCTGAATACTCTTGGCATCGCCGGCTGCTTCATCCGAAATTTCTTCTCGCAAAATCATCTCATTCAGTCCAATAATAGTATTTATCGGTGTCCTGATTTCATGGCTCATACTTGAGAAAAAATGATTCTGCATCCGGTTTAATTCTTCAATTTCTTTTTTTTGCTCCTTTGCAATCTTATTTTCTTTCCGGTACATCGCATTTTGAAATAAAATCATGCTGCACACAAGAACCGTCACTGCTGCCAATGTAAAAAAGGAATCGACATAGGCTGCCTGGATCGTGTGAAATTCCATAATTCTGGGATTCCAATAAGCTGTCAGATAACATGCGCCATACAGGCAGAAACTGCTGGCAATCAATATGTATTTTGCTTTCTTCTCAACTACCAGACAGACAAAAACAACGCCAAACATCAGCCAAATCGGGCCGCCTCCATAAATCCCTCCACTTGTCAAAAAGTTAAAAGGAAGTGCAAAATAAATCAGCAAAATGGAAATCGACACTGCCCCTATTTGAATTTTATGAAAATGAATGGAAAAATACGTTATCGCAACCGCAAGCGCAAATACCACAAGAAGTGAAAGGGTGTTTGCCATACTTTCTCCTAACACAAGACCAACAAGAATTCCCATTGCCAGTCCCATTAAGCCAATCGTGACCAGAAGGCGGAACAATCGTTCCTGAAGCCCTAATTCATGATTGTTAAACACTTGTATCAATTGTTTTGGATTCATTCGCATTCACCTCTTTCCACACGTTTGTAAAGCTTCTCTGTTTTATTAAGTGCCCGGTCAAATTCAAAATCCGTGACATCTTGTTTGATATTCTCAATCAATTCTCTCCCCGACAAGTTTGCGCACTTTATATGCTGAAGTTTTTGAATAATTTTTTCTGCGTCATCTATTTCGTAAGCACGCAATTTTTCCATCAAAAGCATTAATTCTTCCAATAATTTTTCGCTATTTATTTGCGTTACAAAAAACTCCTCTTCTTCCAACACAGTACCAAGCAGGCTGCCGATTTCCACAACCGCCGCTGCATACTGGTCTAGAACTTCTTTGTGATTCTTCTCAATGAAATCCCAGTCTTTTTCTTTCGCTGCCATTTCCAAATTTTTTGCCAGATCAGACAAATTCTCAGCTCCTATCATCTTCGCCGTACTCTTTAAGGCGTGCACACGAATCCGATAATCTTCCATATTTTTCTGCTCATAATCCGCTTCTATCATTTGTCTCTTTTTCACCGACTCACTGTGAAACTGCGCTAACAATTCTCTGTAAAACATTTCATCTCCACGGCAGTATTGCAGCCCGGCATTCCTGTCAAAATTCGTTTTCCTCTCGTCCGCTTTTACAGCCTCTTTTTCCTCACTGACATAGGTAATCGACGATTTCGGAAGCACCTTGCAAAGAACTCGTTCCAGTGTCATTGTCTCAATCGGTTTTGAAACAAACTCATCAAAACCTTCCTCCATAAACATTTTCTTTGCTCCACTGACTGCATTTGCCGTAAATGCAACAATAATATATTCCTGACCACTCTCTTTTTGCATTTTACGAAGTTGTTTTAACGTTTCAATACCATCCATTTCCGGCATCATATGATCAAGGAAAATAATATCAAATCTTTCCTTTTCACAAGCCGCAATTGCCTCTTTTCCGCTGATTACAGTTTTTACTATCATCTGATAATTTTCAAAAATCCCCTTTGCAACGGTCAGATTCATCGGCTCATCATCCACAACCAACACCTTAATTCCCGGGCATATCATTTTTCGTTTCTTTCTTTTTGACAAATCACTTTCCTTTTCCTTTAAAATATTTAATACAGACTGTGTACAAAGGGGCTTCCGGATTATTTCTATCCGCTTTTCCTGTGGCAAAGTAATATTTTTTCCCGCCACAATAATAACCCGCGCCTTCGCATCTGTCATTTCCAAATAATTCTTATTTACGCGATACTCCTCCTCACCCACAAACAAATGCGTCACCGGTGTCACTTCTAATAACTGTTCCAATTCGTCCCGGTTCGTAACACGGTGCAATGGAATGTCAAACTGTTTTACCATATGCGCAATCATTTTATTATAATACTCTCTTACTTGAGGCACTTCATATTTTTCCGTCATCAAGAAACATGCAACACACAAGTTTTTATTATTAATTAAAGGCTTTTCCGGATTTTCTTCTGCCACCTGCTGTGGAATACTAACCGTAACCGTAGTTCCCCTGCCCTCTTCACTTTCAATCCGCATAAACCCATTCATCACACGAACCATTCCGTACACAATAGACAAACCTAACCCAAGTCCCCCCACCTTTCGATTTCTTCCTGTACTTGTTTGGTAGAACCGCTCCGTAATTCTTTCCAGTTCATCTTTTGCAATGCCGACACCTGTATCACTTACTTCAATACACAAATTGATTCCATAAGATTTTTTTAATGAAAAAATTCTGACATAAACACCGCCCTCTTGCGTAAATTTCATCGCATTATCCACTAGATGTTTTAATATCTTTCTTATTTTCCGCTCATCGCCCAAAAGAACCGGTGGAATTTTTGTATCATAGTCAAAAAACAGTTCGGGCTGTTTTTCTTCTTTTTCCCAATACTCCGAAACCAAATCACTTACAACCAGAGACGGTGTATAATTTTCTTCGCTCAGCCGGATTTTGTTCGTATCAATTTCTGTGTAATCTAAAATATCTTCAATTTGACCAAATAATCGTTTTCCAGCCATTTGTACCGAGGATAACTGCTCTCTTTTTTCTTGCTCTTCTTCTTTTTGCAGCATGACGGTAGAAATACCTGTAACCGCATTAATCGGTGTACGCAATTCATGAGAAACATTGGCAAGAAAATCTTCGACACGGCGATTTGTTTCTTCTAATTTTTCAATTTTTTTATCCGAATATACACGCTCTGATTTCCTCCTTTTCAATACAAGATTCACAAGACATCCGGACACCAAAACAAGACCAAGATGCAAAAGCGTCCTAGTCACTGTAAGTGTTGTAAGTTCAATGGCATGTTTCAGAACAAAGATAAAATCATAACACATTGTCAAATAATATGTAATCACACAAAGTCTGATAATACTTGATTTTTCCGTTACTGAAAATAGAATCATAATCAAAATCATAAGTGGTGCCAAATCAAACACACTTGTCTGATGAATTCCATAAAAAAAACAAGATATCATCGTCAAGGCAAAATACAGCCACAGCCGCATTCCTCCGGAAACCATATCGGTAATATAAATTACCCAGCTTCCAATCAATGCCGTCAGCAAAAGCACAATTGCTCCCACTTCCCAGCCAAGCAAAAGTGATTCTCCCGTCAAAATAAGTGAGAAAAATGTGTACACTAACAACACAATCAGATGGTTCTCCCTCTGCTTTTCCTTTTCATACATAAAATATCCCTTAACCTTCCCTTTAGTATTATCTTTCTTCTCCACCCCATCTTTTTTTCATATATCCATATAGATTATAAACATTTTATGTATTTGTTGTCAATGATAGTGTGGGGGCAATTTAGTTGGTTTCCGGTAATCCGGCAGAAAGGCTTTGTGACTTGTGGGTTTTGAGTGCGTCGGTATGCAGCACTGGTAGTTTCAGTGCCCATACCGCTACGCAC
>ERZ894244.861-NODE-861-length-18531-cov-11.066573_pt1 | contig 18531 bp, 14 predicted proteins | sample MGYA00380299_ERZ894244 | MGnify/ENA primary metagenome ERZ894244 (study PRJEB32331, sample SAMN06328444) | human gut metagenome | biome: human gut microbiome; feature: stool | host: Homo sapiens | collected 2014-06-26 ... | reverse complement strand
CTGTTCCTGGGTGCCAACATCGACGCAGCCAAAGAGGCGGCCCGCTTCGGCATCGGTGCGGACCGGGCGGTGAACTACAAGTGCGACGAGGCAGGCACGGCGCTGAACTACGAGGTCATCAGTGAGGCGGTGTGCAGCGTCCGGGCCGCCCGGCCGCTTAGCGCTGACTGGAAGCGCCGTATTGACGAGGATGTGCAGAAAAGAGGAAGGTAAGCGTATGTTTGGAGCGATTATCGGCGATATTATCGGCTCAAGATTTGAGTTTGACAACTGCAAATCCAAGGAGTTTGAGCTTTTTACCAACATCTGCGACTATACCGACGACACGGTGATGACGCTGGCAGTGGCGAAAGCGCTGCTGCTCTATGAGACCATCACGGATATGGACGCCTTCAAGCGGGAGCTTGTCCGGGTGATGCACGAGGTAGGGATGCCGCACCCGCACTGCGGCTATGGCGGAAGATTCTGCACATGGATGATGAAGAATGATACCGAGCCTTATGGCAGCTTCGGCAACGGCTCTGCCATGCGGGTGTCCCCGGTGGCGTGGTTTGCCGGTTCCCTGGACGAGTGTGAAAAACTGGCGGCGGCCACTGCTGAGGTGACTCACAATCACCCGGAGGGCATCAAGGGCGCTGTGGCGGTGGCGGGAGCCATCTATCTGGCGAGAACGGGCCACTCTATGGCGGAGATCCGGGAGTATGCGGAGCGGTTCTATCCCATCGGTTTTACTCTGGATGAGATCCGGCCGGACTACGATTTCGTGGAGACCTGCCAGGGCTCTGTGCCGCAGGCGCTGGAGGCGTTCTTTGAATCCACCGGTTTCGAGGACGCCATCCGCAACGCCGTTTCCATCGGCGGCGACAGCGACACCATTGCCGACATGGCCGGCGCCATCGCAGAAGCATACTACGGCGCAGACCGGGAGATGAAGGACATCGCCCTGTCGTATCTGGATCAGGACCTGCTGGATATTGCGGAGGAGTTTGAGCGGAGAATCATATTGAAAGCGTAAGCCGGCTCACCCCCTGCGCCGCAGTAGTCAAAGATAAGAAAAAGCCCTCTGAAATCAACGATTTCAGAGGGCTTTTGGTCCGAGTAGTGCGGCTTGAACACCCAACCTTGATGCAGTATCCTTATTCTCCTGCATCAAAGGGCACCTATTATCTACTCTTGTCAACCCGGCAGAAATTACCCGCCGATAGGTATTTTGTCCTTTTCAGTGACGATGAATTCAGGACGCTTTCCTTTTGAAAAGAGGGGTAACCATAGATCCATCAGCCTTCTTAAGTCCAATGCCAGTGACGATTGACAGCATGTCGAACACAAAACACAGCCAAATAAACGGCATATAGAAGAAATATTCATAAGGCGTAACACCTAATGTAGCCGTGATAAACGCTCCCGTATTTCCCCAAGGAATCAATGGGCAGACAACGGTGCCGCCATCCTCCATCATTCTGGAAAGATTCAGTCTGGAATACCCCAGTTCATCCATAGCGTCCGCCGCCAATTCGCCTGTAACAGGCATCGTGACAAAATAGGAAGTTGTTGCCACAAGCAGGACCGGTTGCATAATGAGTGCCAATACCATAAACTGCGTAGGCGTCTTCGCAACCTTTTTGACCGCCTCAAATATGGCATTTACGCTGCCCGACGCTCTCATTGGCGCTGCAAAAATTGCCGCAGACAATATCAGGCCAATGGTATCCAGCATGCTCACAATGCCGCCCCGGTTTACCAGTTTGTCGACGATAGAAATGCCAGTCTCCATGGAAACGCCTTTACTCATCGCGTTAAGCATTTCTATCGGATCCGCACCCTGCGTCACAATACCGATAACAAAAGCGACAACAATTCCCGCTCCAAACGTAGGAATCGCAGGTTTTTTCATCAGGACCAACACCAGTACTACAATCGGAGGCAGCAGGGTTAAGAGATTTAAATTAAAGGAGGCGTCAAGCCCGGCGAGAATCTCATCATAATCCGCACCAGATATCGCTCCATCCTTAAACTTGAAACCCAACACGAAAAACAGTACCAACGAAACGGCCATCGCCGGAACAGTCGAATAGAACATATGCTTGACATGATCCAACAAATTCACTCTCGCGCACGAGGCCGCCAACACTGTGGAGTCAGACAGAGGAGACATTTTGTCGCCAAAAAACGATCCAACCACAATGGCGCCGGCAGTCATCTCTATAGGAATTCCCAGCCCCATGGCCACACCCAAAAGTGCTACGCCCAGAGTGGAAACAGTTCCCCAGGAAGTACCCGTGCAAACTGACATCACGGAGCACAAAATACACGATAAGAACAAAAACTGCCCCGGAGCCAGCAGCTTCATTCCATAATAAGTCATGGTTGGAATTGTTCCGGACAAAATCCATGAAGCAACCATCATACCAATTACAATGAGCAAAACAATGGGCATTGCCGTCGATTTGATTCCCTCGGCAAATTTGCTCTCAATATCCTCCCACTTGAAGCCCCAAATCATGCAAATGATTCCACCGATTGCACCGGAAAGCATCAAGGTAGTTTTCGTATCTACACTAAATACAATTTTGCAAACAACGATTACCAGCACTGCCGCAAACAAAAGGAGTAGTCCCTGTTTTGCAGTTACTTTCTCTCCCGCTTCTTTCTTTTTCATTTTGAATTCTCCTCCGTTTTTTTGAATCCGAACACTTCATTTGCGATCGCTCGCAGTATCGCCGATTTTTTGATATCTTTTTTAGAAATCAAAAAGACTCATCACACAACACCGCAAATTTCGTACATCTGTCTACTACATTTCTCATCTCCCCGCCACGAGCATATTTTGAATCTTGCCGCACATGGTTTTTCAAACCGACATCTCGGTGGCTGCCTTTTTTCTGCCCACATTATTCTTTTGAAAAAACAAACTCTCCATTTACCATTGTCTTCAGTACAGCGACATCTTGGATCTTCTGCGCGTCAATTTGAAAAATGTCATCAGAGAGTACCACCAGATCCGCATATTTACCCACTTCAATCGTTCCTTTTTTGTTTTCCTCAAAAGTCAAATACGCGGCCTTTGACGTAAACAATGCCACAGCATCTTTTATATCAAGGCACTCCTGCGGGCAGTGACATTCATGATTCTCCGAATGTATCCGCTGTCTCGTAACTGCGCAGAAAATATTCTCCAAAACGTTAAACGACTCAACCGGTGCGTCTGAGCCGCCGCCCGTGTGAATCCCCATGTCCTGCATGGTTTTCCACATATATGTATGCTGCGCACGCTCTTCGCCTAGACGGTCCGTGAGCATATCCAGATCCGAAGACAGAAAAACCGGCTGAATATACGCAATAATATTCGCGTCTCTTACTTTTTTCAGCAGATCATCATCTGTTATCTGAAAATGAACAATACCGTGGCGATGATCGTTTCTCGGGTTTTCCTTCAATGCCGCAATATACGCATCCGCCACTATATCCGCCGCCTTATCTCCGATTGCATGTACGGCAACCTGATACCCATTGTCGTGGGCAATTCTAACCATCTTATTCAGTTTTTCGCGGGAATGAGTCTGTGTACCCGTTTCCTTCGGACAATCCGCATAGGGTTCTTTCAGCAAGGCGGTTCGACCGCCCAGAGAACCATCCAGCATGATTTTTATTACGTTCATCCTTAAAAAATCAGATGCAATGCGGTTTTTCCTATTAAACGCAATAAAGTCTTCCAAATCATTTACTTCCACGAACCCGCACTGTTCGCTAACCCGTACTTTCAGCTCTCCCGCTTTTGCCATTTCTTGATAGCTTTCATAGATTACCTTCAGATTATTGCCCGGCAGGGAAATGAAATCATCCGTCCCTACCGCCGTAATTCCCTGGGACAACAGAGCTCTCTGCGCCATATCGATCAAATTCTTCATAATCGGCTTGGGAATCGGTGGCATAATTTTGTAGCAATACTTCACCGCGCTCTCTCTCAGGACACCAGAATCCCAATCAATATTGTGCGCGTAGGCTTCTACCTCCGCCGAGGCTCTCAGCAACTCCAAGGCGGCTGAATTGAGCACCGCGATATGTCCGCATATTCTTACGATACAAATGGGAACGCTGTTTGAAATTTCATCAAGATCATCTCTGGTAATCATTCTCCCCTCTTCAAAGAGTTCCTGATTCCAGCCTCGCCCAAAGACCCATCTTTCCCGGGAAAATTCACCGGATTTTAGGTATTCCTTTCCCATCTCAATCACACATTTGATGGATGTGACGCCAAAAAGCCGAAATATCGTTTTCAAATATGCGGAATTAATCATATGCATATGCGTATCTGTAAAAGCTGGCAGCACCGGTCTTCCTGCCATATCTATGACAGTCTTCGCGCAAGGCGCTGAATTCTCATCGGCCTGTCCCGTATAAACAATACGACCGCCGTGGATTCCGATCGTCGTGTAACAGGTGTTTTTCTCATCCATCGCATACGCTTTGCAATTTTTCAGCAGCAAATCAATGTGTGTCGCATTCATCCCAATTTCCACCCTTCGTTTTTATTCTATCAGTATATTTCTAAATAATATCCAAAAAAATGAGCAGATAGACAGGCCTATATAGGTAAAAACATATTAAGACGTGCCTAAAACGCGATACCGAGGGCTCGAAAAGCAACAGGCTAAATTTAATATCATGTTCGCGCTGGCGAATCTGCTTCTGGCTGACAGGCCCTGCCTGGCGGCTTGAGATGCTGCGCTCACGCAATATTATACACCGGTGATTCCATATTTTTACATTTTACTTATTGGTTACCCCTTTGTCAAGCATCACTTTACTTGATTTATATAAATTCTTTCTATACGCAAAAATTTTGTAACCAAACGCAAAAATATATAGTCAAAGTGTATATATAGTCAAAGTGTAAAAGATTATATGTGATGGAGGCTACAATATCGCTGCGTTTTGTTATATTGAGCGTTGCACCTTTTAATTATTCATTTTATGGCAATGCACACCCTCAAGACCTATAATTAAAAAGTACATAGGCAAAAATGTAAAAAAGCTCTACGGCGACCATTTCTCGGTTACCGTAGAGCCTGCTTTCGTAAAAAGGTATATGAAAACCCTTGCAAATAGGGGCTTTTGAAAAAAGAAACTGGACACCCGCTTCGATACGCATTGTATCAAAACTGGTGTCCAGTTATGGTCCGAGATGGGAGACTCGAACTCCCGGCCTGATGGTCCCAAACCTATGTCTAAACCTTCAGGCAGAACTGTGTCGCACTCTTTGGCACTTTCCGGCACTCCTGCGGTTCCTCTTTGGAACTCTATTGGACTGTTTATTTCAGCCACCGCTTTCGGCTTTTGGGATTTGTGTGGGATTGAATTCTGTATATTAAAAGTGCTTCCGACCGGGTTTACATCCAACAGCGGGTGCTTTTTGCCGCAGAGAGCAGCTCAGAAACTGCGCCGCATAAACAAAGAAATAAGCGCTGGCGTGATATTACCCACCCTCTCGATAAACGGAAAATGTGTTGTGGTCGCTAAAACTCCCTCAGAAAATGTGCAGACAAAAAAACTCGCTCATTTTTTGTGATTTCTCCATCGAGCACCGTAATCCAGATCGTTTGGAACAATAGGAAGTGTATTGTTCCGAATGATGCTGTATTATTCCGAACAATACAGATATATTATTCGGAACAGTTTCATTTTGCAAACATTCTGTCCTTTTCAGTAGCTATTTCCTGCTTTCTGTGATATTGTTCGTTTGCCAAAAGGAGGCGACGATATGCAGAAAGAAAATACCCTGACAGTCGAGCAGTGGTGCGGCCAGTGGTTCACCGCCAATCGGCACAAATGGAACGGCAACACCGAGGGCGGGTACCGCAATCTGATTTACAGCCACATCCTCCCCAGCATCGGAAGTGTGGCGCTCTCTGACCTGACAGAGCAGACCATCACCGATTTCTATGACACGCTACGGAGTCAGAGACTCAGCGCCAGAAGTGTCTGGTGCGTCCATTTGCTCCTGCGCCGGTGTATGGACGAAGCAGCACGGGAACAGTTTATTCCATACAACCCGGTGCGGCTCTGCCAGGAATCAAAGGCAGAGGAATACAAAGCAGCCCCTCTGCGCTTGGGGCAGCTCCAGCGTTACCTGAGCGCAGCAGAGCAGCTCGGCGTACTCCCCATCATCTATACAGGACTATCAAGCGGCCTGCGGCAATGTGAACTGATCACCTTGTCGTGGGCTGATTTTTATGTCCGCTACAGGTACATCCTCAAGGGTCAGCGCCTGCTGAAGCTTAACGCCAAAGCAGAACGCCTTCTGAAGCAGATACCGGAAACGGACTCGCCGTATGTATTCCTCAATCCCAAAACCGGAGCACCGTATAAGCTGCACGAGTTCTATTACCTACACAAAAAGATATTGAAACGGGCACGGCTCCCGTGGGTGGCTTTTCGGGATCTGCAGCGCCAGTGCATGGAGGTGGGAATATGACGCTCCGGGAATACATCCTCTTCTGGCAGGAAACCTATGATAAGCATCAGAGCAGACCGACTACCTATGCGGCACACAACTATGTATTCAAGAACCATATTCTCCCCAGCTTGGGAGATATACCGCTCTCTGAATTGACATCGGAGATGGTCGGAGAATTTCTGGAGGAACGGCGGCGCTTCGGCAATCATCGACCCGGCAACTCTGGCCTGGGCGAAGAAACTATGCGGCACATCCACCGCCTGCTCCAACAATGCTTGGATCAAGCCATACGGGACGGTCTCCTGACAGAGAATCCCGCCAAGGCATTCCGCTACCGCAAGTCCACAACGGTGAAAGCGAATATCATGACGCCTCTGGAAATGGAGGACTATCTGGACGCCGCCGAGCGGCTGGGCTACCTCCCCATGTTCATGCTGGCGCTGACGACAGGCCTACGCCAAGGCGAGCTAATCGCCCTGAAATGGAGCGACCTTGATATCGAAAGCCGGACGCTGACCGTTGCGGAAAAACGTGCGGTGGAACGGCGTGAGCTGGTGGAGTACGGTAGCCAGACGAGGTCAATAAGGCTGACCCCGGAGGTGGTCGACCTCCTGATCATGGAACACACCAAGCATCCAAAAAGTCCGCTGATGTTCATGCATCCAGCAACGCAGAGGCCATACTCACCGCAGATGGTGCGCCGGATGCATAACGAGATCATCAAGGAAGCGGGGCTTGACCATATCCGATTCACAGATCTCCGGCACACCTGCGCCGTTCTATCTCTGCGGAACGGCATGGAAACCAAGGAACTGGCGCGGATGTTGGGACATTACCGGCCATCGATAACCCGGCAGGACTATGAACCTTATCTGCCGCACAAGGTGCAAAAGGATGAAGATATACCAAATGAAGCCACTCAGGGCGAGCTTCAGCAGGCGGCAAATGCTCTGGATAATCTTCTGAAGTTCTGATATCTATTCCGCAAAAGGCGAGTTGTCCACAGAACTCAATCATTTTACATCCAAAGAGGAGGAAACAAAATGAAAAATAGAATCATCATTGCCGCTGTATTCACCGCCTGTCTCGCCCTGTGTGCCGCCGTGTGGCCACAGACCGAAAAGGTCGAGAAACCACCCACGCCGAGCGAAACGACCGCCGTGACCACTCCACGGCCGACACTTCCGGAAGCAGAGAAACCGGTGCTGCCAGTGGTAACAGAAAAGAAAAAATCGGAAATGCCGGAAGCTGAATCAGGCCCGGAAGTGACTGCTGAGGAGATGTCCACCCCTGCACTGGAAATAGAAGATGAAGCCGAAACAGAACAGAAATCTGCACCTCCTACGCAGACAGATCCCACCCCGGTACAGCCCGCGCAACCTGAACCAAAAACGGAACCGGAGCCAATATCTAACGATAACGAACTGGCGGATATGGTCTATGTCCCCGGCTTCGGCTGGATACGAAGTGAAGGCCCCAACCATGTCGAGTACGCCGAGGATATGTACGAGAACGGCAATAAAATCGGCATCATGGGCTGACCTCAAAAATTGCGCCGCATAAACAATGAAATAGCCGTGGGAGTGTTAACAGCATTCCCACAGCCTTTTGTGTGTCAATTTGATTCGAAATCTTCTCTCTGAAAGCAGAAGTTTCAATCTAAAAACTGGATTTTTGATAGACAAAATGGTGCTTCCGTGCTAAGATTAACCTGTATCAGTGCATACTCCGGGGATGAGGTTTTACAATGACGATTTGTTATAACAAGCTGTGGAAGCTCCTGATCGATAAAAACATGAAAAAGAAGGATCTGCGTCTGGCTACCGGCATGTCTACGACCGCCCTTGCCAAACTGGGCAAGAACCAGCATGTCAGTACAGAGATTCTGACGAAAATCTGTACCGTACTGGATTGCGATTTCTGCGATATCATAGAACTCGTAAAGGAGGAAAACCATGATTGACTTTTCCAAAATCGAGCAGTATCGGGAGAACAACCGTATTGAGGCGAAGAAAGCCCTTGGCGGTCTGCCCAAAAGCATTTGGGAAACCTACTCTGCCTTCGCCAATACCCACGGCGGCATCATCCTGCTGGGCGTGGAGGAGCTGGCCGACAAATCCTTCCGCACTGTGGATCTGCCTGACCCGGAGAAACTCATCAAAGAGTTCTGGGACATTGCCAATAACCCCAATAAGACCAGCGTAAATATTCTGTCCTCCAAGGATGTATTTGTTCAGGAGGTGGACGGCAATCATATCGTGGTCATCAATGTACCCCGTGCAGAACGCTCCTACAAGCCGGTCTATGTAGACGGTAATCCTCTCTGCACCTACCGCCGAAATGGTGAGGGCGACTACCGCTGTACCAAGGAAGAATATCAGGCTATGGTGCGGGATGCTTCTGTGAAAACTCAGGATATGCTCGTCCTCGATGAAATGGATATGACCGTATTCAACAAGGAGAGCGTCCGCAGATATCGCCAGAGAATGCGCCTCTCTCGCCCCGGCCATGTGTGGGAAGTCTTGGAGGATGAAGATTTCCTCCTGAAGCTTGGTGCTGTCGGTATCGGCTCTGATGGGAAAAAGCATCCCACCTCCGCAGGACTTCTCATGTTCGGCAACGAATACGACATCGTGCGGGAATTTAATGCCTACTTCCTGGACTATCAGGAACAGTACGATGCTGACACCCGCTGGACTGACCGCATCATTTCCTCCTCCGGCGACTGGAGCGGCAATGTGTACGACTTCTATTTCCGGGTCTACAACAGACTAATCCAGGATATCAAAGTTCCATTCAAAATGGACGGAGGTACTCGTGTAGATGATACCCCAGTGCATCAGGCTCTGCGTGAAGCACTGGCCAACTGTTTGGTGAATGCCGATTATTATGGCAGACAAGGGCTGGTCATCATCAAAAAGCGCGATTCCATCACCATGGCTAATCCTGGCGGGTTCCGTATCGAAATCGACGCGGCAAAGAGCGGCGGTGTCTCTGACCCCCGCAACGGAACCATGCTGAAGATGTTCAACCTGATCGATATTGGTGAGCGTGCCGGAAGTGGTATTCCGAATATATTCCGTGTCTGGCGTGAGCAGGGGTGGAAAGAGCCAGTTATCGCGGAGCTCTCTGAACCGGACAGAATTATTCTATCATTATCGCTACTCAAAAAAGAAAGTAGCGATAAAAAAGTAGCGATAAAAAATGGCGATAAAGGTACAAAAACCGCCTCACAAAAAATCGCCATCCTTGAATATCTTACAGATCATGCTTCTGCAAAATGCTCAGATATTTCCGATATGCTCGGCGTTAAAGACGCAAGAGCAAGACGGATACTCAGCGAGATGATCGTTGAGGGAACGATTGTTGCAGAGGGCGGCAATCGAAACCGCATTTATAAATTGAAATCATAAGGAAAAAACTAATTCTGCCACAAAGGAGGATTGCACAATGCCGCACAATGAAAACTCTCGAGTCAAAATTCCTGCATTGGTGCATTTCACTCGTCTGGGATATAAATACATCTCTCTGAGAAAATATGAAGGAGTCATCGACGACGATACCAACATTTTGGTCGATGTTCTTTGTGATGCAATCAATCGGATCAATGCTACTTCCTTGACTACCACAGATGTCCAGAAAATTGTCAATACTTTGAAAGCAATGCTGGAAAACGATGATTTGGGCAGGAAGTTTTATTCCGTTCTCATCAATGGATACAACGGCTTGAAACTGATTGATTTTGAAGATTTCGGAGGGACAGTCAACTCTTATCATGTGGTCACAGAGATGACTTGCAAGAATGGTTCTGATGAATTCCGCCCTGATATCACACCGCTGATCAACGGTCTTCCTCTGGCTTTTATTGAGGTAAAGAAGCCCAATAACAAGGGTGGAATCAAGGCTGAATATGACCGTATGTTGATGCGTGTTAAAAATAAAAAGTTTAGGCGCTTTATCAACTTGACACAAATTATGGTCTTTTCCAACAACAGCGAATATGATGACACCGAAGCCGTCCCTCTGGAAGGAGCATTCTACTCCACCATCAGCTATGAGAAGCTGTTTTTTAGTCATTTCCGAGAGGAAGACGAAAAGCTCCTGACTTCCGTGCCAGAGAAGGATGAGGCGGTTGAAAATTTCATTCTGACCGATAACAATCTGAGTAGCATCAAGTATAGCCCGGAGTATGTAACAAATAGTTCCCCAGTTTCGCCTACCAATAGAATCATCACTTCGCTTTTTTCGTTTGAGCGTATTCTAACTTTCTTGAAATATGCAATCGCTTATGTAGAACGGACAGATGAACATGGTATCACCCATCTGGAAAAACATCTGATGCGGTATCCACAGTTCTTTGCTACTAAAGCAATCGAAAACAAATTGAATGCCGGGGTAAAAAACGGCATCATTTGGCATACCCAGGGCAGTGGTAAAACAGCGCTTGCCTATTACAATGTCCGTTATCTGACCGACTACTATCAGAAGCATGGAACGATTGCAAAATTCTATTTCATCGTAGACCGTCTTGACCTATTGACACAGGCAGCCAATGAGTTCCGTGCTCGTGGACTTCATGTAGAGGAAATCAATTCCAAGGAAGACTTCATCAAAAACATCCATTCCACCGGAACAGTCAACAACACCGGCAAACCTACGATCACGGTGGTCAATATTCAGAAGTTCTCCAAGGAATCCATTGCGAAACAGTCCGACTATGCAGTAAATGTACAGCGCATCTATTTCTTGGATGAAGCCCACCGCAGCTATAAACCTACCGGATCCTTCCTGGCCAATCTACTTTCCTCCGACCGAGAAGCGGTTATGATCGCATTGACTGGCACGCCACTGATTGGTACGATTTACGATGATGACGGAAAGCCGATTGCAGGCAAAAAATATGATTCCAAGTCTGTGTTCGGTAATTATATCCACAAATATTACTACAATCGCTCTATTGCTGATGGGTATACTCTCAAGTTGATTCGCGAAGGCATTGAAACTACCTATAAGAAAAAGCTGCAAAAAGCATTGGAAGAAATTGAGATGCTCAAAGGCTCTCTCGATAAGAAAGAGATGTACGCCCATCCGAAATATGTTTCTGCCTTGGTCGAGTATATTACGGACGATTTCCGCAAGAGCCGTATCGCCATGAACGATGAATCCATCGGTGGTATGATCGTCTGCGATTCTTCCGAGCAGGCGCGTGCGATTTTTGAAGAGTTAAAATCCTATCCCTATTCTGCGGCATTGATTTTGCATAATGCAGACGACAAAGAGACCCGAAAAGACAATATAGACGCCTTCAAAAAAGGCACGATTGACTTCCTCGTGGTCTACAACATGTTGCTGACCGGCTTTGATGCTCCTCGACTGAAGAAACTCTACTTGGGACGTGTTATCAAAGACCACAATCTGTTACAGGCCTTGACCCGGGTTAACCGGCCCTACAAGAATTATCGATACGGTTATGTGGTCGATTTTGCGGATATCCGTGCGGAATTTGATAAGACCAATAAAGCATATTTCGATGAGCTTCAGGCCGAACTGGGCGATGAGTTCAAGCAGTATGATAACATCTTCAAATCCCCGGAGACAATTGAAGCAGACTTGCAGGACATTAAGGACGTACTGTTCCTGTATGATACTGGAAATGCGGAGGTGTTCTCACAGCAGATTTCTGCCATAGACGATAAACAGGATCTCATACAGCTCCGCCGTGCATTGGAACTGTATAAAGAATTGTTCAATGTTGCAAAACTGTTCGGCTATGACGAACTGGCTGACCAATTTGACCTGAACAACATCAGTGCCCTTTATAGCGAGGTCTGCAATAGGATTGCACTTATTAACCAGAAGAAGCTCCTTGAAGAAGCCCAGGATATGAGCGCTATTCTGAACCTTGCTATGGACGAAATTGAGTTCCATTTCCGCAAGGTTTCCGAGAAAGAACTGGTGATTGCTGATAAATATCAGGATACCCTCAATCGGACCCGCAAGGCCGTTCTGCACACGCTCGACCCAAAAGACCCTGAGTACATCACACTACTGGAAGAACTGCAGCGTTTGCTGGCTAAGAAGAATATCGAGGAATTGACCGCTGACGAAATGACAGCGGATATCGAAGCCTTGGAGCGCATCCGCAAGCTGGCCGAGCAAAAGAATCTTGCTGACCAGATGCTGGCTGCCAAATACGATGGCGATGTGAAATTTATGCGTACCCATAAACGCCTGCGTGAAACGCCGCCTCCCATTGCTGGGGATGTCGTACTGCATCAGGTCCTTACGCACCTGAAGCACAGGGTGGATTCCCAAGTGCTTTCCAATAGTCACTTGATGGACAATGAGCCTTACTTCATGCAGGGCATGTTCCCGATGATTAAGCAGGAGCTTGACGCCCAGCATCTGAAATACTCTGCTGCGCAAATCAAGTATATCGGCACCTGTATTTCCAACGAATACTTTACGGAAAGGAATTTTGCATCATAATGGATTCCAATATTACTCTGCAAACCAAGCAGATGATCGATAGCCTGAAGGCTGTATGTACCAATTTCGGTTTGGGCAACGCCTCCAGCGAATACAAAATCATCACTGAGGTTTTCCTTTACAAGTTTCTCAACGACAAGTTCCTTTTCGAAGCGAAGCGAGTAGAGCCTGCGCTGGCAAAGCTGTCCCCGGCAGATGCCGAAAAGCAACTCGCCCAGATGACCGATGATGACTATGAACTGTTCCTGCTTGGTTTTGGCCCGGATACTGCAAAACTGAAGCAGACTCACTTTATCTCTTACCTGTTCAACCGAAAAAATGAAGAAAATTTTCATACGGTCTTTGATGATACTCTGCTGGATATTGCTACATACAACATTGATATCTTTTCTGTCCGGACTGGCGGCCAGTCCAAGATGCGCTTGTTCAGCGGTATCTCCCAGCATGTGATTGAGGCTGAGAAGAAGGACGATTTCTGCCGTGCTATCATCGACAAGATTGCTGAATGCAGCTTCGATAGTGTGTTTGAGCAGAAGTACGATTTCTTTGCTCAAATATTCGAGTATCTGATCAAGGACTACAATAAGGATTTCGGTAAGTACGCCGAATACTATACGCCACATTCCATCGCCAGCATCATTGCAAAAATCATGGTGCCTAACGGTGCAAAGAATGTGACGGTGTATGACCCAGCCGCAGGCTCCGGCACACTGGTGCTGGCGTTGGCCCACGAAATCGGCGAAAGCAACTGCACCATCTATACCCAGGATATCTCCCAGAAGTCCAACGAGTTCCTGCGCTTGAACCTGATTCTCAACAATCTCGTCCACTCGCTGCCCAATGTCGTACATGACGATACTTTGTTGCGGCCTTATCACAAAAACGCCAAAGGCGACGGGCTTGCCACGTTTGACTATATTGTCAGCAATCCGCCTTTTAACATGGACTTCTCTGACAGCAGGGATACATTGGCTGGCGATAATTATAAGAAACGATTTTGGGCGGGCGTCCCGAACATTCCCAACAAGGACAAGGATAAGATGGCGATTTATCTGATGTTCCTGCAGCATATCATCTATTCCCTTGGCCCCAAAGGCAAAGCGGCAGTGGTCGTTCCCACAGGCTTCCTGACCGCTGGTTCCGGCATCCAGAAGAAGATCCGGGAGCATCTGGTGAAAGAACGGATGCTCCGGGGCGTTATTTCTATGCCATCCAACATCTTTGCCAGCACCGGCACTAATGTCTCCATATTATTTCTGGACCGTGAAAACAAGGACGGCAATGTGATTCTGATGGATGCATCCAAGTTGGGAACAAAAGTAAAAGTCGATGGCAAGAATCAGCGAACGGTTTTGAGTGATAATGAAATCACTAAAATCATCGACACTTTTAACGCAGGAGAATTGGAGGATGATTTCTGTGTGGCAGTCAGCTATGCGGATATCGAAGTAAAAAAACTATCCTTTTCTGCCGGCCAGTATTTCGAGGTCAAGATCGAGTATGTGGATCTGACGCCCAAAGAATTTGCCGAAAAGATGACCGGATTTACTGTGCGATTGGATGAACTGTTTGCTGAAAGCCGCCGTTTAGAAAGCGAGATTAAGACGCAGCTGGGGCGGGTGAAATATGAATAAAATTATAAAATATCCATTTTCTCAACTATACGATATGGCTTCTGGCATTTCTTCAACAAAAGAGCAAGCTGGGCACGGAAGCCCGTTTGTGTCTTTCAGCACAGTTTTTAATAATTACTTTTTGCCGGATGCCTTGCCGGATTTAATGGATACTTCTATCAAGGAACAAGAAACCTACTCTATTAAAGAAGGTGATATTCTTATAACCAGAACCAGCGAAACGATTGATGAGCTGGCCATGAGTTGTGTTGCTGTCAAAGATTATCCTCGCGCTACTTACAGCGGCTTCACAAAACGGCTTCGACCGAAAACGGCGGGAATAGCGTATCACAAATATCTCGCCTTTTACTTGCGGAGTCAATTGTTTAGAAAAGCGGTTACCAATAACGCTTTTATGACTTTAAGAGCAAGTTTCAATGAAGATATTTTCTCCTTTTTGAACTTATATCTCCCTGAGTATAAGGAGCAAGTCAAAATCGGTGATATGCTCTATTCAATGGAGCAAAAAATCCAATTAAACAAGCGAATTTGTGCTGAACTTGAAGCTATGGCAAAAACACTTTACAACTACTGGTTTACGCAGTTCGACTTCCCGGATGAAAACGGCAAGCCCTATCGTTCCTCCGGCGGTGAGATGGTCTGGAATGACCAGCTCAAGCGCAAAATCCCGAAGGGATGGAGCGCGGGGCAGCTGTCTGATATTGCCAACATAACGATGGGGCAATCTCCATCGGGTGACACCTATAACGAAAATGGGAGTGGAACGATCTTTTACCAAGGCTGTACAGACTTCGGTACACGCTTTCCTGTTCCAAGGGTGTATACATCTGCACCAACCAGATTTGCTAAAGCTGGTGACATCCTTATGAGTGTCCGCGCTCCGGTGGGTACGCTCAATATTGCTATGGAGGATTGCTGCATTGGCCGTGGCCTTGCTGCACTAAACAGCAAATTTGGGTCTCAGCTTCACTTGCTGTATACCCTTTCAGGATTTAAGCAACTTTTTGATGTGATGGATGGCAATGGAACCACCTTTGGTTCTATTACAAAAGATACTCTCTTTGAGATGAAGGTAGTTATCCCCAGAAGAGACCAGATAAAATCTTTCGAGGAAATGGTGCAACCGATTGAGCAAAAAATCAGAGTAGCAGAGCAAGAAAACCGAGAGCTCACAAAGCTCCGTGATTGGCTTCTCCCCGTGCTCATGAACGGACAAGCCACGGTGGAATGAGGTGAAATTGTGCAATTACTAAAATATATGGAGGCTGCGGATCTCGCGGCAAAAACGGAAGTTGAAAGGGCTAAGTTGCTTTGCTTTTACCATTTCAAAGAAGACGGCGAGACAACATTTATAATGTCAAACATTTCCGCTTGGATGGAGGAATGCAGTTTTAGCAAGCCCAATACATCTCGCCTTAAGACAAATCTAACGAAGGGCAAAGGACGGGCATTTCTTGGCTCAAAAGCAAACAAGAATGCCATAGAGTTTGTTCCTACAGTACTACAGACACTGGAGCGTGACTATGGCGCTCTGTGGACAGATACCGTGACCATTGAATCCCATGATGAGTTGATTGAAGAAGCTAAGTTTTGCGGAAAGCGTCCTTTCTTGACCAGACTAATTCAGCAAATCAATTTCACCTATGGTCATAACTGCTATGATGCGTGTGCCGTTCTTATGCGCAGACTATTTGAAGTGCTGTTGGTGCTGGCATATCAAAATAAAGGCATAGAAACTGATATCACCAAGCCGGATGGCAGTCACAAAATGCTTGAAGGAATTGTGAAAGATGCCACACAAAATAAAACGCTTGGTATCCCTGCAAGAATTTCAAAAAATTTTGATGCATTTCGTGAGGTAGGCAATAATTCTGCCCACAGCATTACTTACACAGCGGGCAAACTCGATATTGACAATATATCCCGTGATTACCGCGTCATGATGGAAGATTTATATAACCGAGCCGGTTTGATGTAAGGAGGATTGAACAAGTGAGCGATACCTTAAAGCTGAAATATAAAGTCGGCGAAATTGAATTTGAAGCCGAAGGCCCGGCCGATGCCGTAGAGCAGCAACGCATTAATTTTATGAACGCCGTTTTACCTGCTGCCGTGAACGCTATGGTGCAAACCCGATCTGTTTCTGAAAACAAAGCATACATCGAAACAGCGCCACAGCAGTCGCTCCTTGAAGCAGGGCATACAGAAGCGGAACCGGTGTCTGATGCCGTTGACTATTCCCGAGTCAGCCTTTCTTCTTTTCTGAAAAAATATGGGCAACTTACTGAACAGGATTTCACCTTGTTTGCTGCATATTTCGATGAGAAGAAAAACAGGAATATGTGCTTCTCCATTGAAGACGTGAAAAGGTATTACGCCGAGGCCAGACGGTCATTACCAAAGAATCCCAGCATGTCGCTCAATAGACTGGCTGAAAAAGGATATATTATGGATGCAGCTACCGTAGACGAAGGAAAGAGTGGTAAGTGCTATATGTTAACGGAAGCCGGTATTGCATTTATAGAAACATATGTCCCGAAAGAAAACTCCGGAGAGAAAAAACCACGCACCAAAGTGAAAAAGTCAACCTCCAACATTTCCGAAATGTATGTATCCATTACTGCTGACGATTTGAATACCAAAAGCTACCCTGCCGTAAAGGACCTCTCTGGAGCAAAGGAACAGGTTATAGTGGCAATGTACATCGTCACCAATGAAGGAAAGGGCGAGTGGTTTGCTGTAGATGACATTATTCATCTATTAGTTAACGTGTTTGAAGTTCCCGCAGATAGCGATAAGGTGAACGGTGTTTTTAAGCGGAATAAAAGTATGTTTGCGTCTGAACAAGATGCAAATAATAAAAAAGCACTTCGCCGTAAATTACTTTCTGGTGCAAAAGATTTTGCGGTCAATATCATTCAAGAGAATTCTGCCAAGTAAACCCTATTATAACAAGTACAAGAGTAGAAGGTGAGCAGATGGCCGAAGCATACTACATTTTTACTGATGAAGCTGGTGCATATAATAAGCGGCCATCTGAGTCGTTCCGTCGCAGCCATCCCTTCTACATACGGGCAAATGTCCGTTTATCTGCCAACGATTATCGTGTGTTCCAAAAAGAGATTCAGGAGCTCAATACTAAGTATGGTGTCCCGGTTGGCGAAGAAATCAAGTGGTCAGATTTGTGGGAAATCTCAAAAGGAAAATACCGTGCCGATTTTCTGAAATCCTTTACTCCTGACAAGCTCAAAGGGTACTATCGCCGGTTCTTCAACCGTGTGGTGGACAAGCCCTCTCTGCTGTTCATATTCACGGTGACCTGCGCATACACCCAGCCATGCTATCAGGCGGAGAACGAGGTGCTGAAATTTCACATGCAAGAGGCATTTCAGCGTATCCAGATGGATGCCCGTCCCGATGGCTTTGCCACAGTGATTATGGATGAGCTAAATCAGGATAAAGTCAAACAGCTCAAAGATGCCTGTCATCGGATGATGGTCGAAGGTGACTTTGTGAAATACGAAAATGTGTATCACGGTGTGCTGACAGAATGTAGCTCTCAAAGCGCAGGAATTCAGTTGGCTGATTACGCAGTAGGTATAATGAATGGTTATCTCCGTAAGCATCTCATGAGTCGTGGAGACTACACGTTTGCTACAGACCTCTATACTGAATTCGTATTGCCTCATTTGAGAAAGCATACGAATGGAACGGTAGTTGGCTATGGTGTGCGAGAGGTTCCAAGTGATTCTTCCATAAGGCAAGTCTTGATGCCGTTATTCAACTAATCAAAAAGGAGTGAGACATATGGTGTCTCACTCCTTTTTGTTATTCCTTTTCCCGTGATCCATTCAGGCTGGCCCAATGCTGGCGCAGCAGCCTTTCTGCTTCTCTGCGAAGGGAATTTTGGAACATGACAGCCATAACCAATGCGCTAAGCACTGCAGCCAC
>ERZ894244.843-NODE-843-length-18850-cov-34.634052_pt1 | contig 18850 bp, 20 predicted proteins | sample MGYA00380299_ERZ894244 | MGnify/ENA primary metagenome ERZ894244 (study PRJEB32331, sample SAMN06328444) | human gut metagenome | biome: human gut microbiome; feature: stool | host: Homo sapiens | collected 2014-06-26 ... | reverse complement strand
ACTTTTTGCAAGGGGACAATGGGAACCGTCGATGGTGGATTATCCCAGTCAAAGGCAACGGTCATGTATCAGATTGGTTGGATTGTTTGCAGCATTCCGTTCCTCAACTTTGGGCAGAGGCATACACCTATTATAGACAAGGAATGAAACTCTACTTGTCCCCAGACATGGAAATCGAGGCCAACGAAATACAAATGCAGCATTCCAATATCCTTGTTGACCCAATCATGGAGGATATTGAAATGTATCTGGAGCGTGAAGTTCCCGTGCAGTATGCAAGTTGGATGATTCCGACACGACTGGCTTATCAGAAAGGAGCATACTCAGAACCCAATTCCACAATGACCTCACTCAATATGGTTTGTGCCCGACAGATTATAGAGGAGTTACCCAATGACTTGGTAAGACGCAATACGTCCAAATACACCTCACAATATATCAACCGCTTGATGTCCATGATTCCTAATTGGAAACGGAGCAAACAGGAGAAGGTCAAGGGTTTGCATCCTGCTTATTGTGACAAGACGGGGAGGTCAAAGCATCCTTGGGTGAGGGTGGGTACACCGAGCGAAGAAGTCTGCGCCACATTACCAAGTGAACCGGAATTACCATTCTAATTTTCAAAATAAGGGAAAAGAAAAACATAATGTCCCTTTGTCCCTATTTCCTTTGAAAAAAGAATAGAAACATAAAGCAGTGAAAAGAAAAAGTTACAAAATATGCTTGGGACATGGGACAAAAAGAGTTGAAAATATGAGAACTGAAGAACTGATAGAACGCATCAGCAAACATGAGCCTTTATTGGCAAAAGCAGTCAGCCACATGGTTGCGTATGTTCAAGACCGTTATCCCTCCACGTTTCCGAGCAAGGAGCAGACTATGGCGGTAAACGAATACCTGCATAGTGTTCATGCGGACGGTGACGGCAGTATGTCGGAAGCTAATTGCGAGCATCGCAGGATTGCCTCACAGCGAATCACTATCGCTGCCATCCGTATACTTGACACCGAACAACAGGACAGGCTTCAGGACATACTTGACCATATTGCATACGACAAGGAGTATTATATGCCGGAGAGAGGGCAAGGTATGCGCTACTGACTTTTCTTTTGGCTGTACCAGTTTTAGATTATCCATAAACAGACGAATGATGAATAAAGATTTGAGCTATTGTATCGTATTATCATCGGAACAGCTTTCCTATTTGGCAGGAAGCAAGTACGGCATTGACCGAATGAAGATTTTGAACCGGCTTATCGAAGCGACCGTGTTGGAACAAACGGAGTATTCCAAGAAAGGCTTTGCCATGACATTGCAAGTCGGACAGGCTGCCTTGTCAGAAGTGGAATTGTCCTGCAAATTGGGCTATGACAAGAAGACCATCTCACGTGTGATAGACAAGATGAATCAGCTTGGCATTGTCGCATCCGTTCAAAGTAACCGCACGAGTATTCACACGCAGAAATGCGTATCGGCTTGGATGCTGGACGGCAAGCGTATCGACAACCCTTTTTATGTCCGAATGAAAAACCGCAAGGACGGCAACGAAAAAACGGCTAATCGTCCATACAACAACAGTATTCTTCCAATGAAACAACAGCATATTTTGGAGAGCAACGCAGAAGCAAATTGCCCTACCCAAACGCAAACAGACAACACAGCCGTATCGGATGAAACTTACTCCCCTGATTTATCGACTTCACCAACATCAAGCGAAACTCCTGTTACAGCTTACGATGACAAAAATAGAAATGGTTACGATGAATTGAAAGCCGAAACAAATAACCATGAGCTTCTCCACACCCCTACAACCACATCAGGCTATGAGATTGCAGGCAATGGAAGCGACAACGATGCTGCACAGGTAAATTCCACTTCGGCATATCCGACTACGACATTGGCTTCTCCACAGCCTTTGGCAGAGGAAGAACCAACTAATGACCAAGGGAATGACTGGCAATTATAAATCTTTCAGATACAGTAAAATGTACTATGTTATAGTATGTAGTGTTACAAGAAGTGCCTATGTCGCACAGGCTCGCTTCGCTTGCCAGTACCACATAAGCGTATTCCGGCAGTCGCAAGCTCCCACCGTGCTGTCCAATTTTAGAAAGAAGTTTCACTCATAACACAATGAAGTATGAAGAAGAAAAAGAATATCAGCAATGAAGTTGACGAAGAAAATGACAAGAAAGTTATAAAGCGTATCCTGCGACTTGAAGCTAGGGTGACGAAACAGGAATACACCCAAGCGGCAGAACTTGCCAAAACCTGCGGTTTGTCCATGAGCAACTATGTGCGCCGCACTGCTTTAGGGCAGCACCCACGGCAACGGCTGTCTGAGCGTGAGGTAGAAGCCTTATGCAGTCTGACGGATGCGAGAGGCGACCTTATCCGTATTGCGGCAGCAGTAAAGTCCATTCAAGCGGATAAACGTGCAATGTATTTTAGCGATACCCGGTTTGTGGAACAATGGATGAGAGTTGCCACGCAACTAATCAACCGCTGGAGCCAAATAGAGAATTATCTTACCGAATAAATTTCCTTACCCGTTATGATAGCAAAAGCCAGTACCATACCGCATGGCGCAAATGCCATAAGGTATTCCGTCAATAAAGACAGGGCGGATATAGTCAAAGCCAACCTGTTGCCCGATGACATTTCACCGGAAGCGATGTACGGTCGTATGATGCTCGTGCAAAAGATGTTTGCCGAGAAAATTAACAAGGGCAGACCTCTTGGCAGAAACGTGATAAGAATTGAAATTTCCCCATCCGAGGAAGAGAGCCGAAACTGGACGATGGACGACTGGGTACGTTTGGCAGATGAGTTCATCCAGGTATTCGATTCCATAGACCTTTCCCAAAAGACCAAACGGGCTTCCTCAAAGCAGACCAATCTCAAAGGTTCACAATACATAGTCGCCCTGCATCGTGATTCTAAAAGTGGCATTCTTCACCTGCACATTGATGCCAACCGTGTGGATATTAACGGAAAAATCAACGATAGCCATAAGATTGGTGAGAGGGCTATCATGGCTGCGAATATCATCAACGAAAAACGAGAATGGGTACAGTCCAAAGAAATCGGCATACGGCACAGGCAGGAAATCTCAAACTGTTGTATGGAGATATTTCGTGCGATGGACAAATTCAGTTGGCGACAATACAAAATGGAACTGACAAAACGGGGTTACAAAGTGCACATACAAGAAAATGATAAGGGAAAGGTTTATGGTTATTCCATCAAACGTGGCAATTCCAATTATAAATCATCCGTGTTGGGCATCGGGAGAAACCTTACCCCATCAAAGATTGAGGCTACTTGGGCAAAACTGCATCTTCAGGAACGGAAGTCTGAGCCGACAAATTCTATTCTCCAACAAACACGGACAGCCAACGCTGATTCTGTTGTACAACCCAAGATGGCTCCACTGCCTGTTATAAGGCACTATGATATAGCAACAGACGAATATTACAACTACCATGTGAAGATACCCGAAGTCGTAGACAATATCATCAGGCAGGAATGTTCTTTGGAGGAAGCTCATCCGTTGGCTAAGATTGAAGAGATACAACACACGGCTCTTTTACTCTTTGCCGGGTATTTGGATGCAGCTACAAGTATGGCTGCTTCAAGTGGCGGTGGCGGTTCTGACATAGGAGGCTGGGGACGAGACAAGGACGAGGATGACCTTGAATGGGCACGCCGCTGCGCAAGAAAGGCAAACAGCATGTACAAGCGCAGAAGAGGACTTCACAGATAAATCACTTTTATAATATCAAGAACATGGGTATAGGAAAATCAAGGGGCACTTCGCCTATAAATGTCAATGACATGTTGGAGAACGTCGAAATGAACCAACAAATTGAGTCAGAAAAACAAGAAATTGATAAACTTCTCATAGAAATAAGAGAAACAAAGGAAACGTTGATAAAGTTCAATGAGGATTTGGAGAAAGCTATCGCTGCCGAATGTCACATTGAGGGTGCGCTCAAAGCGATAGCTGGCAGTTGTGAGAATATTGTCAACGGCATTTGCAATGCAATTGTAAAAGCTGAACGAGACACTAAATTCAAGACAACGCTCACTCCAGAACAACTTGTCAAACTTCGGCAGCTCATAGACCATTCTGTAGAAAGTTGGATTTCGGTATTGGCAAATCATCGTTCCGAGCAAACAAGGCTTATCACCGAACATGAGGCCAATATGCGCAAAATCCTCAGACGGAATGAAGGCGTTTGGTACTCGGACTTCTGGATGAAAGTCTTGGTGATATTCCTGCTCGTTTATACAATGGGGTTGGGACTGGTTGTGTATTGTATCACATAAAACTAACAGGGACAGCCTTCCGCCCCTGTTACAGTCTGTCTATGGCGGTTATTCTGTTTACCAGCAAGTTACCAGCAAATTAAACTGTATCTGATTTACATCGAGTTACTTTCGCTTTATAACTTTCCAGCAAATTACCAGCAAATTAAATTATGCTCTTGTATTTCTGTATAAGCAAAATGAAAGACAGAATTATGTACGTTGATAAATCAGAATTTACCGACACTTGACCGTTCATATAATTACAGGTCGTAATCTAAAAGCATTTTCATCTACTTCCATTTGGTACAACCTAATTTGCGGATTTAGTTCCTTGCGAACATATTGGATTATTTTTGCTTTCTCAGTTTGTTCTATATTGACACCAAAATAGATAGACTCAAAGCATTCGCCTTTCAGTGGCATATAGTGGCGTATCTCACGCCAATCCCATATTTCCTTTGTCTGCTTTGCCTGTTGAGGAGTAAATGCTGCATATATTGGACTTGGTTTTGGTATGACTAATCTAACCTCCTGCTCATATTCCCATTCCTTTGCTTTTGTCCGCCATTGATAACTGAATAAATCTTTTGTGGTATGATATGCGTTAGGACGCTCTATTATATCCCGATATTGAACATCAAGAACAAGCGGTTCAAGATATATTGAACCAAACATTGGTAGAACAGATTTCACCACTTTGTCTATGTCAAGTCCTATACAAATACCTTTATGGTTATAACAATAATGGCTCCACATGAGTAATGAATCATTGATTTTTGATAAACTACATAACCATGTATCATTACGCAAATTGAGTGCATCGTTTTCTTCTTTCTCTATCCACCATTCCTTAGGTATCCATCCTTGAAGTTTAGTATTAGGCACGTTTGAGTAGTCAATTAGTTTTGGATGACAATCGAAAGGATCGTTCAGTTGAGACGCATTAGTGAATTGGAGATTCTGGTTTCCAATCATGCACTTTGCGCCAACTATATCTAAATACTTGTAGAGTATGCGAGGCATTTTTATTCTATTGTTATTTGTCCATTCATTAAAAGTGGCAAAAGTTCGTCACGCTGCTTGATAAGATTTGATATTTCCTCTTGCAACTTCACTATCTGCTTAAATATTGGTGATATAAGTTTCTCAAATTTATCCGCAACGTCTTTATTGTCAGGTATTGCGATTGTGCTTTGTTGTAAATGGTCTTGCGTAATATGTCCCATCGTTGTTTTCCTTGCTTCTGCCATTTTCTTGAAAACATCGACATAATCCAAAAGTTGAAAATAGTAGAATGACTTCGGGAAATCATTTGCAGATGTAACCTTAAAGATGTGCTGATTAAGTCCTCCAAGCCCATAAGCCCAGAGCATAACTTCCAGTGATGCCGACCATGAAAATAGCACATCACCATTATACACCTTTACTGATTCTGGTATATTTGACGTTACCTCTTCAGTGTCAACAGAAATACCATCGTGCATTTCTCGTATCTTGATGACAGGTAATGGCACTTCATCATCTTTTGGTCTGAATTTCTGACAAGCCAAACCATTTGTAAAAACAGCAATTTCAAAGAGATTCCCACAATGCCAGCCAACAGGAATGTTACGTTTCAGCTTATCATTCCAAAGCATTTCACCCCCACTTGATTTATACGGCTTGCCCTCCTCATTCGGAAAATCAAATTGTACAAACCAATAATCATACAGCTGCTTCGCCATCGCCTCTAAATTCTGATTTAGCAGTCCTTTATATTATATATAGGGACATAAACATCAGAATCATGAAAGAAAACATCATCCAGGCGATAGTTGCGAAGATGCAGCGTGACTTAGACTGCCGACAAATGGCACGGCTTAAAGCTGTGCTTGCATCAGAGTTACATAATGTAGAAATAGTCGAAAAAGAAGATTGTTCCAAACAACAAGTACAAGAGAATGAGCATCTTCTAAGCTCGTTCATTTCGGCAAAGAAGATAGAGGGATGTTCGGACAAGACACTAACATACTACCGTAATACTATTGAGCGATTATTGCTTACGCTTTCTGTAGCAATTTGTCATATTACGACATCAGATATTCGAGCCTATCTATCCGATTATCAGGAAAAGCACCAATCCAGCAAAGTGACCATTGACAACATGAGACGCATCTTTTCCAGTTTCTTTGCATGGCTGGAAGATGAAGATTATATCGCCAAAAGTCCTGTCAGGCGCATTCACAAGGTTAAGACGGATTCGCTTGTAAAAGAGGTTTTGTCCGATGAACAGTTGGAGCAACTTCGAGATAGTTGTACCAACAAACGAGACCTTGCTCTTATAGACATCCTTTCTTCCACAGGTATTCGTGTGGGTGAATTGGTAAAACTGAACCGTGAAGATATAGACTTCCACGAGCGTCAATGCGTAGTATTTGGAAAAGGCAATAAGGAACGTGTTGTTTACTTCAATGCACGAACCAAACTACATCTGCAACAGTATCTTGATGAACGCACAGACAACAGTCCAGCTTTGTTCGTTTCCCTCCTCCCTCCTTATACACGACTAACAATCAGCGGTGTAGAAGTAAGAATCCGGAAGTTAGGACAAGCCCTTTCTATGCCTAAAGTTCATCCTCACAAATTTCGTCGCACTCTTGCAACAATGGCAATCGACAAAGGTATGCCCATTGAACAGGTGCAACGTCTGCTCGGTCATGTCCGCATAGACACAACTCTGCACTATGCTATTGTGAACCAAAACAATGTAAAACTGGCACATAAGAAATACTTGGGATAAGTAATTGTGCTTGATTCTGCCTGAAAATGCGTAACTTTGCATCCAAAACAGGATGTATATGACTAAGTTATCATCAATCGCAGATTATGTAACCGACAAAATAAGTAGTAACGACATTTCTTTATATGAATATGTTACTACTGATTGCATGCTACAAAATAAAAAAGGGCGGGAAGTTGCAACTAATCTTCCGCCACAGCCTTGTTGTCTCACCCACTATCAACGTGGTGATGTATTAATAGCAAATATCAGACCATATCTCAAAAAAGTTTGGTTTGCAGACATTGATGGTGGAGCGTCCTCTGATGTGTTGGTTTTTAGAGCCAAAAAGGGACATTCACCAAGTTTCCTTTATGCCGTACTACTTCAAGATTCCTTTTTTGACTATGTAATGCAAGGAGCCAAAGGAAGTAAAATGCCTCGTGGAGATAAAGAGCAAATTCTAAGATACGAAATGCCAATACTTTCTTGTTCGGAGGAAAGTATTGGCACTTTTTTCTTGAATCTTGACTACAAAATTCGGCTCAACGAGCAGATAAATCAGAATTTACCGATACCTGACCATTCATCAGAAGTGGTAGGAGCTCGTCACGCTGTTTAGTTAGATTTTGATTTTCTTTTTGTAGGCTTAACTGTCTATTATTGATGTTTGTTACAATCTTACTCCATTTATTTAATACATGATTTTCAGGCTTAAGAATTGGGAACCTTAATATATCATCACGTGACACTTCCTTAAAAGTTGTACCAGTTCCAAGTTGCTCTATCTGTTTAATGTGTATTTGTAGATAATAATACAGATAGGATTCCATGTTTTCCTCTTTTGAAACAAAACTTTTGAATCCTTGATTAGTGCACAATTCTGTTTTAGCAATTGCCAACAATCCTATTGGTGCACGACTTGACATCAGTATTGTATTTTGAGGCAAAAGATGAGTGCTGCAAGAATCATATCCTACTTGTGAGATATTACGTTCTCCTTGATAAACGAATTTCTGCTTTTGGTCAGATAAATCCTTTGGAGTGATCCAAATAATATCTCCACCATAGTTCAATTCATTTGTGGTTGAAGGTGTTGCACCATTATAAACATCGGCAATTTCTTCTATCACTCGTGCTTCCCACAGAGCAGGTATTTCTCGCTTCAGTTTCTCATTCCAAACCATTTCACCACCGCTTGACCTATATGGTTTGCCCTCTTCATTGGGAAAGTCAAACTGTACAAACCAATAATCGTAGAGCTGCTTCGCCATTACTTCTAAATTCTGATTTATCGCTCGGTTAAGTTCTATTTTGCGGTCAATGGAACGCAATAACTTGCCGATACGTTTTTGCTCCGCCAATTCGGGAATCCACACTGTGCAATCCTTGATTTTATCAGGTGAAGTGTGACGAATTTTAGTCTGTTGGGCAGCAGCACTTAGCTGTTGCTTAACGAGGGCAGAAGATATGAGATAAAATGCGAAATCCTTATCTAATAAGTCTTCATTGCAGATAATCTTTGCCACATCTTGGCTTTGTATGTATTTGCCGCTTTCAGGAATAATGGCAGTCGAACCGAGCAAGCCTATTGCCTGTTCAGTCAAAGGGGTAATAATATCTCCCTCTTCCATTAAAAACTCAGGCTTGAAGTCTCCGACATAATAAAGATTGTCTTTGGACTTGTTCTCCTTAAAGCAGTTGTTCTGATAGTCAAAGTTTCCACAAGTCAGACGAATATACTCGCCCTTAGTGGCGTAAAACTCGCCACTGAGACTTGCTCCTCTTGTAACATCAAGAATGTCTCCCAATTTATATTTCGTCAAAATCATAATAATCTATTTTGATTTTTTAGATATGACTTGGCTTCATGTTCAAAGCTATTCAAAAAATATTCTTGTCCATTTTTTACATTTTCTTTATGCTCTGTAGTCCAATATGGATTTTCTTCAACTTCTTTTTTCATCTTAGCTTTTAGCCATTCTACACCATCGTGCAAGTCTTTTTCTGATATAGAGTAATGATTGCCTAACATTTCATTTATCGCAAATGTAGACAACTGAAAACCACCATTCGCATTTAATCCCATAGTGGTCATATATTCGGTTATTTTATCATAATCTATCATATCTTTCTTTTATCTTTATTGCCCAATTTTGTTTCTATCTCTTCAATCGTTGGTATTGTTCCATCCACCTTTTTAGGATAGAGTTTAGATAACTCATATTCAGATATTCCTAAAGGAAGATTACTTCCCTCCAATGCGTATTGCGCAAGTAATGAATCCTTTTGACGACAGATGAGTAAACCGATTGTAGGATTATCTCTTCCCTCTTTCTTGAGGATATGATTGCATGCAACCACATAACCACTTAACTGACCCAAGTCTTGAAAATCAAACTCACCAATCTTAACCTCAATTACCACATAGCATGATAAATTTATGTTGTAGAAAAGCAAGTCAATAAATTTTTCCTTTTGTCCTATCTGAAGTCGGTATTCTTTGCCAACGTATGCAAATCCCGTACCGAGTTCCAGCAGGAATTGGGATATGTTGGCGAGCAATGCATCTTTGAGAATTTGCTCATTGTAGGGTTTCGTTATTCCTGTAAAGGCAAAATTGTAAGGGTCTTTCGTCAGTTCTTGTGCGAGGTCGCTTGCCTCGTCTGGCAATGTACGTGTGAAGTTTGTCAGGGCCTTGCCCTCTCGTTCATATAGTCCTGAGTCCATAAAGTTGAGAAGCACATCACGACTCCACCCCTCTTTCATTGTCTTTTTTACATAAAAGAAAGCCTTTTCTGGTTCAGTTCCATATCTGTCAATCAAATAACGATGGTGTCCCCAAGGTATTGAAAAAAGCATCTCTTTCAATTGTCCCACAGGCTGTGGGACAACTTCAGAAGAGTCTTCCGCAGATTGTGGCCCATTTTCATCCTCTAATTGTCCCACAGTTTGTGGGACAACCTTTAGGTGTTGAGAATAAAGCAAATAGAATTTTTTTGCATAATAGATGTTAGTACGAGAAAGCCCCGTTGAATTCGGATTCTTGAGTTGTAAATCCACAGAGAGATTCTTAATGACACTCTGTCCCCAACGCTCTTCAACGTGCATTTCTTCTATGTCTCGACCAAGTTCCCAATAATACTTGAGCAATTCTCGGTTTACTCTTACGGCGGCTTTGATTTGACTTTGCCGATAACGCACACTAAGATTTTCTACCCACTGGGTATAGTCCTTGTCTATGATGGTCAATCCTTTACTCATTGTCGCCTACATTTACGTTGAATTGCAAAGCATTCAACTGTTTCATGATTTCTTCTTCCAACCGATGGCTTTCTGCAAATTGTTCGGAAAGGGTTTGCTTATAGTTAGCGATACGTTGGTTAAACTCCTCCTCGGTAATATCTACATAATCAATCTTGATGTCGAAATATTGTCCGGCTGAGAGCGAATATCCTTTTTCCTTAATCTCATCGTAGGTAACGGCTACAGAAAAATCATCTACGGCCTCCTTGCGTTGGAATGTGCCGACAATCTTTTCTATCTCCTCATCGTTTAGACGTACTTTCTTCAATCCGTTGGCATCCTTGTATTCCTCACCCAATTTGCTGGCATCAATCAGAATTACCTTATCTGTGGTTGCCGACTTGTCGAAGAATAACACACTTACATTCGTACCCGTATTGGCAAATACATTGCTTGGCATGGAAACACAGCCATATACAATCTTGTCATCTACTATTTTATGAAGTATCTTGTTCTCAATACCACTTTTAGCTGTGATAAATCCGGTTGGGATAACAATCGCACCCTTGCCTGTCTTTTTCAGCGAGTTGATAACATGCTGGATAAAGCAAGTATAGATTGCCATTGATTCTTTTTTCTTAGCAGGCACATTAGGCACTCCTGCCCAGAAACGTGCAGGCATGGCAGCTATCTTTTCTCTTGTATCTGAGAAATCCATCTTGAAGGGCGGATTGCTGACCACAAAGTCAAACTGGCGCAGTTGCTGTCCGCCATCGCTCTTATGATAAGGATTAACAAGGGTATCACCTTGAATAGCATTGTCAAGTGAAGAGACAAGCCCATTAAGCAGCAGATTCAGCTTCAGCATCTTGTTGCTTCGTTGAGAAATATCTTGCGAGAAGATGGTACAACGGTCTTCACCAATCTGGTGACTAAGTGCCATAAGAAGGGTTCCTGTTCCTGCTGATGGATCATAACATTCCATACTATGAAGGTCAGCATTGTCACCCACCAAAAGACGGGCCATAATCGTGGCAATAGCATGAGGAGTATAGTATTCCGCGTACTTACCACCTCCGGCTGTATTGTAGTCCTTTATCAGGTACTCAAATATACTGGAGAAGAAATCGTAGTTTTGAGCAAATGCCTCTTCAAAAGAGAAGTTCACAAGCTTGTCCACCAAAGCACGAGCGAATGGCGCACGTTGTGCCGTGTCAGTCACAAACGGTGTTAAAGCCTCAAACAAAGGAATCTTTGTGTTGGCAGTTGTTTGCGTAGAGAAAATATCCGCATTTTGCTCCGCAATGTCTGTCATCGTGGAATCAAAGATTGTATCGAAATCCCCTTTACTTTGCTGGTTCCAAAGGTTAGCTATCAGGTGATAAGGCTCAAGCATAGGAACATCGGGCGAAATGGCACTTTGGATAAGCATACGCTCATCATCCGAAAGGTTCTCGTATGCCGTTTCCCATTTCACATCCCCTATCAGTTTCTTGGCAATATCGCTTTTGGCGTTTTTCAACTCATAGCCAAACTTGTCGTTCAAGAATTTATAGAGAAACACCTGAGTGATTATCTTATATTCGTTGCCATCGTTGCCCATACCGTAAGACTGGCATGTCGCTTTCAGTCCGTCAATGAGCTTTAATGTTTTTTCTTTTATATCTGACATAATTCCTTCTTTTTAAGCCATGCCGTATGTGGCATTGTATTGGTTGATATATTGTTGTGAAATTCGTTGCTGGATGAACTTATAATCGTCCATTTCCGGCTTTATTTGTGGAAAATGATACAAGCACCCATTGATAAGAGCCATTACCGTGCGCCCGAAGTATGCATCTTTTTTTAAAATATCGTTACGGTCATATACTTTGGCATCCACATCCTCTTTGATAATATTGAGAATGGCTACAATCTCATCATCAAGGAATGAGAACATCGGCTTCTGCCCTTTCTCTTCTCTTTGTTTGTTGACCTCACGGATGCGCTTGTGTACTCGGGCAAACTTCTCATCCCCTTTATATTTCTTTACCAAAGCATTATTTCGTTTTTGCAAGTCCTGCAAACGGGTTATGATTTCATCCAAAGCCTGAGTCTCTTCGTTGAACTTGGCTATGCTGTCAATCACAAAGCCATGCTCCTTGAAGCGTTCCATAAAAGCATCACGCAGCGACATAAATTCAGGATCGTCTTGGTCGAAGTTCTGGGTAAACGAGGCAATGGTGCGTTGCCATTTCTCTTTCAGCTCCGCTCCACCCGAAATAAGGCGCATTTCTTCCTGTCCAATCTTAGAGAAGGTGAACTCTATATCCATCATCGCCTCATTGATTAGTGTCTTTGTTTCATCACCGATGCTAAAAGCTTCCTTTTGGTTGATGATGCCAATACGCCTTTGTACTTCTGAAAGCAACTGAGGCAACTTCGTGATTTCAAGTTTAGCGAATTGTTCCTTCATGTCCTCATCGCCGAAAGTACGCACGAGGTTTGCCATATTTTTCGCAGATTCCAAAGCCTGTTTTAGGTCAAGCAGAACAGCCTTGTCTTCTTCCGTGGAAATCTCCGAAGAAAACTCTTCCGCATTATCGTAGGAATAATCGAAGAGGGTTTGGCGTACTTTTTTCATTTGTGCCACAATCTCGTCCTTGTCCTCAATCACTTGAGTGAAAGTGTCTGTGGCATTGCCGTCACCAGTCTCTTCCACATCGTTAAAACGATTCAACTCTTGCAGATAAGCCTCGTTTGTTTCTTTGAAGTTACGTTTAATGTCGGCAAAGTCAATGACAAATCCGTAACGCATTCCCGGATATGGACGATTTACACGGGTAATGGCTTGAAGTAGATTATGGTCTTTCAGCTTACGACCGAAATACAAACGCTTCAAACGAGGTGCATCAAAACCAGTCAATAGCATGTTGAAGACAATAAGAATATCCACGGTCATATTCTTTTTGAAATCCTTGACTGTCTGTTTTCTCGTTTCCTTGTCGTCTGTGTCGTGGAGAATGATTCCGGCTTTCAGTGGTCTATACTTTGATTTGTAATCCACTTCGGGTTCACCTACCACAAACGTCCCGTCAGGGAGCTTAATCTTGATAGGCTTTGGTTGGTATTTCTGCCACTCCTCTTGGAATACATCATAAAGCCGTCTTGCTTGTTCACTGGTTTCGCAGATGATCATACCGCCTAATGTATCGTCTCCTTGTATCTTACGGAACTCTTTCAAGTCCTGCATGATATAGTGAGCCAGCTCGTTCACATAGCTGGGGTGCTCTATGATTTCCGATTTGCGGATGTCTTTCTTTTGCACCAATGTGTCCAGCTTGTCGTACACGTCCGAAAGTCGCTCTTTGTAGGATGTTTCTATATCCTCACGAATGATTTTCAGCGTATAACCGTCTGCAATGGACTTGTCATAATAATAGGTATGCAGGTAAGTGCCGAAGACCTTGCAACTTGCACGTTCCTCTTTTAACAGCGGAGTACCCGTGAGAGCTATCTTTATCGAATCAGTGTCCGCATCAAAAAGGTTGGCAAGAAAACATCCACCGGGTTTATAGCCACGGTGTGCTTCATCGAGAATGAAGATACGTTGCAGATTTGTAGCATAGTCATTGATGCGTACTTTTTCCTTATCCTCTGCAAAGCGTTGTATATTCACGACTGTAATTTCAGCTTGGCCGCTTGTTCCTTGTTGTGCTTGGTTGCTGCGGAACTGCTCCATCAGTTCCGTCCTTGTGTTAGCAGTTGAAACCACCAGTCCACGGGCTTCAAATTCCTGTGTGGCTTGCTCCAACAAATCAAGGCGGTCAACAATGAAATAGAATTTGGCGACCTTGTTCTGATTAGAATAGAAGTCATTGAGAATATAGGTCAGATAATAAGACAAAGCTGTCTTTCCACTACCTTGTGTATGCCAAACAACTCCTGATTTTATTCCCTCGGCAAGTTTCTTACGAATAGCCAATGATGCAAACAATTGCTGGTAACGCATGATATGCTTTTGGTCGGTAGATTCAATCTTGCCGTCCACCTCTCGCTCCATGCGGACGTAAGCGATACCATATCTAATGATATACAATAAGCGTTCTGGCGAACACATGGAAGTCAATATACGGTTGGTGGGCGTATTGAAATCGAGGTTCGTTTGATATTCGGGACTGGTATGGATTACCTGACAGTTGTAATCAGACAGTATTTTCTTTTCCGCTACCCTGTCAATCTCCTTATATGGATAATCATGATGGTATGGAGCAATTTTCTGGCCGCTTGGGTTTTCCTCACGGAAGCAATTGAATGGAGAATAAGTGCGTGCGCCTGTACAATAGAAAGCCCCTTGTATGGGTACGATACCACCCAACGCATCGTATTCCATATTATTACTGAAAATCATCAGTTGGGTTATATTGATGAAGCGACGGAACTTCTTATTCGGGAAACGCTCTTTGTTCATCCGTGCGCTTTCTGCCAGCATACCACCATGATTATTTGGTTTCTTTACTTCTACGAAGCAAAGCGGCAGTCCGTTTACAAACAGGGTGATGTCTGGCCGGAACTCATCCTGACCATTCTTGCAAGTAAACTCAGCTGTAAAATGGAAAGTATTGTTTTCGATATTGTCAAAGTCAATCAGTTTTACAGGAGATACGACTTTAAGGCGGTTGTAAAAGCCACGTCCAAGGTCATCATCGTTCAGTTCTTTGCGGATGTCTTTCAGCACTTGCATCCATTCACCCTCATGACCAGGGTTCAGTTTTTTGAACTGTTGCTCAAAAACAGGTAAAAGAATATTCGTGTCACCGTCATAGACTGTGCCGTTCTTATCTTCACTCAGCTTACCAAAGTAAGTATATCCTATTCGGGTAAGATGAACCATTGCAGGCATCTGTACCCGAGTCGCTTCAGAAAACTGCTTCATGCCTTTTGAGACAATATATATGATTTATACTCGCGAACTATCAATTCTTTAATATCTACTTCCAACAAATCTGCAATCCTTAGCAGACTGGTTATATCTGGCTGCGATGTGTTTGTACACCATTTTGACACAGTTGATGGATTAACCCCCATTTGTTCTGAAAGCCATTTGCTGGTACGTTTTTTCTCTACTAAAACGAGTTTAATTCTGTTTACGTCTTCCATTATTGCATCTTTTGATTGCAAAAATAATGATTATTTTTCATTTTCGTTATTGTTTGGAAATAAATTTATTAACTTTACACTCGAATATTTAAATCAGATAGGCTATATGAATATTATATTTACTGCCAAAACAATTATTGATGGAAACTTTGTACTGAAAGAGCCAGTACAGATATTATATTGTTTACATAAAATTAGTTTATATCTTGAGGGCGGAATGTACATGTTATCTGTTTCCAAAGAGATTAGTATTGAGCATTCAGATTTAGTCGAATTGTCTAAAAATGGAGAAAACAAATCATTTACCATGAATGTGGACAAATACCTTGACAGTAGGATGCTTGATATATTTCGTAATATAGAAGTTTATGGTGGATTTCAACATGGCATAATGAAAGTCTATTATAATGAATACTTAGACTTATCATGGACAGACAAGGCTAAAAACGAGTTATTGTTTTCTATGAGAAAATCATTAAACAAACAGAAAAAGGTATTAATTACTAGTGACAATTTCTCTAAACTAATGCTTGATAAAACATTTATACCAGAAGCCAAAGTTCCATATAATTTCTTTCGAGAAGCTAATAGCTATCTAGACAAACTAGATTATATTTCTGCTTATATTCATTTTTACATGATTTTAGAATATTGTTTTGCAAAGGGTAAATTTTCTGGAGAACAAAAACAGAATTTTAAGAAATCTAACATGCTTAAATATGCTGTATTATCGACAATAAGCATGATTAAAGAGCCCTTTTTGATTTGTATTTAGAGATTAAACAGGAATGCACCGATAAACACAAAGAACTGAATTTTGATTCTCTTATTGACATAATGTATTGTTATCGCGGAGAGTTGTCACACGCAACGAAAAGAGCTGTTTATGAAGAAAAGCAAGAATTGGTAAAACCAATAACACTCTTCATTTCATCTGTTTGCTTTTCTGTTTGTGGCAACATGAAAGTATATTGTGATAAATTTGTTTCGGAAGATACACGAAAACGCAGAGTGAATGATCACATTCAAGAATTAGAAAAGCGACTTGGACTTGAATAACATCAAATTCTACCCAATAACAAATAAAATATCACAGAGATTAACTAATATTCTATTTGTAATAATGTGAAACTCAAACCTTTTGTTTTCGCATTGTTTTCGCAAAACGAAAATCAGCGACTTACGTTTGTTCGTAAATCGCTGATTATTAAAGTGGACCAGCCAGGGCTTGAACCTGGGACCTCCAGATTATGAGTCGCAAATAAATGATTTTCAGTAATTTGCATCTCGTTTTTTTTCAGGCTCATACTCCTTGATTTCCAAGCCCAAAGGTAGTATTTCTTTTTCAAATAATCTCTCTTGTTATCTTCTATTTTCTTAAGATGTGTGCAAATTGTGTGCAATTAGATTTGCACGGTGCATGTATATTGGGTTATGTCAATAATAGGAAGTTTGCTTCCTGCATCATTTACAGCTTGCATAAATTCAGTACATTCTTGTTGTGTCATTCTCTTTCTGCAATAAGCGTAATATAGAAAATCAAGAGTTGTTAAATAAGTTATGCAGTTCTTTGAACAGTAGTCCTTTATATCTCTTAAATTACTACTCCCCAATACATCTCTATTGTCCCTACAATATACCATACAGGCACTCTCTCCCTTTCCCAATACTCGTTGCAATGAAAAATATTCTTTTATTGATTCTCCTTTTGGAGCAAATGTTTCTTGTTTCAATTATGGAAAATGGTGAAGATAGTTGTCTATGAATTTTTTCGTTTTATTATTCTTTGAAACTTCATTGTAAACCACATCCAATACTATATATTCATATTCGGGGAATATATCCGGTAATAATGAAAAGTTACCCGCTTCTATAAAATGGATAATCACATCAGCATCGAGTACTATTTTCGTTTTCTTGTGTCCCATTGATACTTATTTTACTGAGTAATTCCATATAATGGCTCTCTGAAATTTTTTCTTTATCGAATAAACTACGTGCCTTTTCTCCAAAATCACCGATAACTAACCCCTCATTTGCAGGTTCGTATAGAGCAATGTCATATCCGAAACATCTTGCAGAGTGTTTTACTCCTATTTCTGCAAGCCGGGAACGTGTATTTTCAGTTATGAGGCCAATGTTTAATAATCGATACAGCAGAGCTGAACGAGAAACAGAAAAATAGTGTTCGAGCTTTAAAATCGTTGCTATGGAAATGTTTCTGGTATTTAGTTCAGCTTCCGGTATTAACTGGTAAATTCCAGCTTCTGGCATTAATAAGGAAGAAGCAAACATATCTGCGTACTGTTCCACTTTATTTTTGCTGTGTCCTGGATTGCATTTATGTGGAGTCGGTTTTTCTTCTATAAATAAGTGGTATAATTCGTGGGCAATCGTAAAATGTTGTCTTCCTCGTGGTTGGTTAGAATTGATAAGCATAAAACGGTGTCCGGAATTATCCTTTAAACACATACCAGAAAAATTTTCAGACAGAGGTCTGAAAATAGTAAGTACGTTTAACTTTAGAAGCAGACTCTTCAATGTAATAGGCTCGGACGAGCTAAGCCCATTATCTGCGCGAAACTCTGAAACTTGTCTTTCTATAATAAATTTATTCAACTTCATTTTGGGCTATTCGTTCCATTTTAAGGTATGATTTCACAATATCCTTGAAATTGGCTATTTCTTTCAAATCGTCATCTTCTAAATCGGAAATTCTGAAAGCCGTAGCCAAAATCTCATTATCTGCTTGGACATTATCTTCAAACAGAATAAAAGGCTCACAACCAAATAGGTTTGATAGTTTTTCTAAAATATCATACGGAACTTCCCTTGTGCCTCCTTCATAATTACTATATGCAGAACGCTCAATCCCAATGGATTTAGCTATCTGCTCTTGCGTAAAACCGGATAACTCTCTAATTTTCTTTAGATTTTCTCCAATAATTTGATTAATCGTTTTCATGAGTGTTCTCCTTTAATTTCTGTGGCAAAATTACCTATAAGTTATTATATATACAAATATTGCCACGATAAGTTTGCTTATTTATAGTTATTTAGATGATTCCCTAAATAGATACACATGAATAATGTTTTAACTTGTTCAGATAACATTTAAATCATTCAAAACCAATATTCAAACGGCTTCAAAACGTTTCGAAACCGTTTATATTTCCCTTAAAAAATGGATATATAGATTATTGCAAGCAATTCCGCTTGCATGTAATTACTAAAAATCATGTTCAATTATTCTAAAGATGGTGTCGTAGTTTCTACGGTACTGGATGCACGTACAATCAACAAGGAGGGTAAATATCCTGTTAAAATCAAGGTTTATTATCACAATACTTCGGTAAATTTTTACCGAAAAATTAAAAGTTAAACAATAGAACC
>ERZ894244.841-NODE-841-length-18865-cov-41.600532_pt1 | contig 18865 bp, 17 predicted proteins | sample MGYA00380299_ERZ894244 | MGnify/ENA primary metagenome ERZ894244 (study PRJEB32331, sample SAMN06328444) | human gut metagenome | biome: human gut microbiome; feature: stool | host: Homo sapiens | collected 2014-06-26 ... | reverse complement strand
TGCGTGTTCTCATCGGATATAGATAATTTCGCTCAGCAAACTTATTATGCAAACTTTGGCGAAAAGCCAGTTGGTGATATTACCAGAGTTACAGCAGCCGATATACCATCCTTTGATATATTGGCTGCAGGGTTTCCGTGCCAACCATTCAGCTATGCTGGATTATGTCAAGGATTCGAAGACCAGACACGAGGAACATTATTCTTTGATATCTGTCGAATTTTGGCATATCACAAACCAAAGATGTTCTTCCTAGAGAATGTGAAGGGACTTGTTTCACACAAACAAGGCGAAACTCTGAAAGTAATTGTTGAAAATTTAAAGGAATTGGGCTACGACATACATTGGAAGGTCTTAAGTTCTTTGGATTACGGTCTTCCGCAGAAGAGAGAAAGATGGTACTGTGTTGGATTTGATAAGAAAATTGACTTTGAATTTCCAAAGCCATTCGGAACGACTCCTACTTTGCGAGAAATTATCGACTTAAAAGATAACAATCCGTCGCTCAAACTAACTAAGTTTGAAATGGATAGGATTAAATTCCATTTTGCAAATTGCGACAAGCAGAAACGTGTACAACATGACAACAGTAAGTACGAACCTAACACTAAAAAGGGGAAGTATGGAATTTTCTCTTATCAAAAGCCAGACGGTTCTCTACGGTTTCATGTTGGGGATGCAGCAAAGACCCAAATTCAAGAGGCCTTTTATGCTTGCTTGGACACATATGCTCCTACAATTATTGCTGGCAGAACTCCAAAACTTTGGGATATAGGGCGTAAACTTTCAGTTCTTGAAGCAAAACGTCTGCAAGGATTCCCCGACGACTTTAAGTTTCCTGTTTCAGACAACCAAGCATATAAACAACTAGGAAACTCTGTAAGTGTTCCAATAATAACATTGATAGCTAAAGCAATGATAAAAGCATACGAAAAATAATTGCCTATGTTGTATTACTTCTCAGAGATGTCCTTGAAGAGCAGTTTTAATGCCCTAAAAGGTAACGTGGAAAATAAGTTTTTAGGAATACTTGGTATTCTTAAATGCATTAACAGTGATTTTGCCTCACCTAATATAACATACCAAATCACCGATGGCGAATTGGCATGTTGGTTAGACAATACATGTTATTTGAAGAATTATGAAGGTAATTATGGCTCTTCAAATCTTTATGTGAAACTCTCTAATAATTGGAGTGAATATGTTGGTTCTGAATTCTTCAAGAAGACCGTGAACATATTCAACTTGATAATCTTTGTATACAAATTTAAGAGTTTCCAGTATAAACCGAGCAACTTCGAACTTGTTGCAATGTTCTGCAAGGATTATCATCTATCCCAAGACATTGTCCAAAGATGGTTTGATTGCAGCAACATAGAAATATTTTTTTCTGAGACTGCAACTAGCAAAAGTGAATGCAAAGTCTTGTTTGACATAGCAAATGACACTATCTCATTTTCGTCTCCATTTTCAGTTGCAGCAAGAGCTGGCGAATTGACAAGAGCTCCTTTTGTTCAAACACTTTATGCCGGAATGGACAGTATTAAATGTTTGCTAATATTGCGTGACAATATAGATGAATATTATAATTCAAAAAAGAGCAGCCAGTGTATGATAAACAAAACAGAATTTGATACAAAATATCGCCCCTACATCACCGCTATCAAGTCGAAGCCGTTCCTTCTTCTTGCAGGTATCTCTGGCACAGGCAAGAGTCGAATAGTAAGAGAGTTGGCCCGCGCTTGTTGGGAAGAAGACTCTGAGGAATACAAGGCACAGAAGCCAAGGAACTTTGAGATGGTACAAGTGAAACCGAACTGGCATGACTCCAGCGAGCTGATAGGCTATGTGAGCCGAGTGAGCGGAAAGGCGGAGTTTGTGGCTGGTGACTTCTTGAAGTTCGTGGCAAAGGCGTGGGAAGACCAAGATACTCCATATTTTCTTTGCCTCGACGAGATGAACCTCGCACCAGTGGAGCAATACTTTGCTGAATATCTGAGCGTAATAGAGTCTCGCAAATGCGGCGAGGATGGGGTGGTTACAACCGACCCCATCTTGAAAAAGGAAGATGCCGAATGGTACTTCAACCTGACGGCTGCCATCACTTCTGACGAGAATGTAAGAAAACGTTTCAACAAGGACGGCATTTGCATTCCTCAGAACCTCATAGTTGTAGGTACAGTGAACATGGACGAGACAACATTCTCTTTCTCTCGAAAGGTGCTCGACCGTGCCATGACCATCGAAATGAACGAAGTGAACCTGCATGGCGGTCTGACCAAACGCCACGAGAGCATCGGCAAGTTAGGCAACGCTGAACTTGTTGGTTCTGCTGTGGAAGGTGTAGATGTTTACGATGACTACACCGACGTTTGTGATACTGCACTTGGCTATCTACAGAAGGTAAACGATGTGTTAGAAGGCACTCCGTTCAAGATAGCCTACCGCACGAGAAACGAGTTCCTACTCTATGTGGTAAACAATCTTCCTTATAACAAAGACAAGGACGGCAACGACCTTCCACAAGGATATGTCATAGCTCGTGCGCTCGACGAGATCACGAGCATGAAGATACTATCTCGCATAGAAGGAGATGATACAAAGGTGAAGGATAGTCTGCTGAACGCTCTCAGCCAAACCATCACTGACGGATTGAACACATTAACCGATGAAGACCATCTTGTCAAATCGGTAAGCGTAGCTAAGTTGGAAGAAATGAAGAACCGCCTCCAGTCTGGATACACCAGTTTTTGGAGCTAACTCGTTATAGATATGGAGTTACTGACCATCAAGCATAACGACTTCACTATGAGCATTGAGTGCAACAAGTTCGATGCCATTTGGACAAAAGCCAAGAGTAACATCGGTGAGCAAAGTCTGCTCTCGACTTATTCTTGGACGGAAGGTGTCGTGTCAGTAGTCCGGAAGACTGAGGCTGGCAAACAAGAGATACTACAGGGAGAACAAGCCCCTGCAGTATTCTTCGACAATGCCGATTATCCCATTTGGGTGGAGTTCGAAGACCGTGTGAAGGACGCACAGTTTGGTTCTGAACTGCAAAGCGAAAATGACAAGTTCTCTTTCCGTCGTGGCATCCTTGCTGGATTCTTGAACTACGGCAACGAGATTGGGCGTAGCGAGATAAATGTCATCTACAAGACGAAGGACGGAGCTACACACCGCTTCACTTTTTCTTTTGAAGTGCTGAGTACAAAACTCGACTATCATGAACATTGGCGCAGCATTATTGAGGACATTGAGGCTGAATATCGCATGATCTCACTCGACTATATGCGTCGCACGTTCCACGGATTCGCTCCCGACCAAAATGGCGACACGCCCGAACTGATATGGTGGAGTGTATTTGCAGGAGAACAGGAGAAGTTTATCTGTGCCTGTAAGAGTATCATAGACCGTCCACGCCATCGGTTGCATGGACATGAGAGTTATAAACGTGCCGACCGCCTGACATTCGTTCCCCGAAACATCGAGAACGAACTGGCGGAACACCGAAAAGAAAGCGGACACCTCTATCGTGTGGAAGAACAAATACAGACTAATGACACACAAGAGAACCGTTTCTTGAAGTTTGCTTTGGCGCAAATCACGAGCAAGTACGACTCTCTGAAACGTCGCATTGAGGGTATCAACACCATTTCCGAAGTGAAGAAGCAAGAGATGGAAGCCACGCTCAAAACCTTGCAACACCTTGGGCGCAACCCATTCTTCCGCACTGTGGGCAGATACAAGGGTATAAGCCAAGAAAGCATGGTGCTGCAAAAAGCCACAGGCTACAGTCAAGTATATCGTACATGGAACTTGCTCCGCCGTGGTTACTCACTTTATGATGGACTCTATCGCTTGCAAACCAAGGACATCGCCACGCTCTATGAGATATGGTGCTTCATTGAAATGAGCCACATCGTAAAGGAGCAGTTACATCTGCAAGACGAAGACGTGGAACACCGCAACCGTATGGAGATGAACGGTGTGTTCACTTGGGAGTTGGGCAAGGGCGAACACTCTCGCATCCTGTTCAAGAAGGACAACGTGGAGTTGGCTGAACTTGTATATAACCCCAAGAATACCGACAGCGAGAATAACAACGTCGGCATGAAGAACTTGGTGGTTCCGACCGTACCGCAGAAACCAGACATCGTACTACAACTCACCAAGAATGACTTGCAACAAGGCATGAAGATGACCTATCTCTTCGATGCCAAGTACCGCATAGACGGACGGCAGAATGGTGTGGACACTCCGCCCGACGATGCCATCAATCAGATGCACCGCTATCGTGATGCCATCTATTACAAGGACTACGACAGTCATGCCCTAAAGAAGGAAGTGATAGGTGGTTACATTCTTTTCCCTGGTGACGGTGAGACGGCAGATGTGGCAGTTGCGAAATTCTACAAGACCATCGGTGAGGTGAACATCGGAGCATTCCCTTTGCGTCCAAAAGACAAGCACAACCGCCAACTGTTGGAGCATTTCGTCGGGCAACTCATACAGACGAAGAGCCATGAGACCATTGCCAACGTCATTCCTCAAAAAGGAGCGTTCGTGGAAGTTGGTAACCGTGTGCTTATCGGCTTAGTCGGAGATAACAACCGTGGTCGTGCCGCCAAGGATAGATTCCTCGACAGTACGGCAACGCTCTACTATACTGGCAGCAAGTTCCCGACAACCATCGCCCTACAAGACCTTCACTTCTTTATGCCCTATATAAAAGGCAAGGGTATCAGGGATGTGTATGAGATTACAAGAGTGCGCACTATCTCTGCCAAGGAAGCGAAGCAACAGGACAGCGAAGAGGGTGAGAATGATATTCGGTTGGCATTCGAACTGCGTTTTGTGCGTCGACAATACTCTGACTATCAACCTGTGGACACAAGTAAAATGGCAAATTACACATTCATTGACACGACGTTTGACGAACTTGATGAGTGTGTGATTATTGATAAAATATAAATCATCAAGTAACTATCAATATTATATGAATATGACAAAATGTGCATTGTTGGACAAAGAACAAAAATTACGAATGTCCCATATTGTCCCCAAATTATTCTATAATTATCTAAAGAAAGATGCAGGGAATAATCCTTTCTATTCTGTAAATGGAGTACACCAAGATGGCTATAAAGTGCAATTGTTATGTCAAGAGGCAGAAACTTACTTATCCAAATACGAAAAATACTTTTCTGATAATATTTTTAGACCTATTGTTGACGAGAAGAATACAGAAGTTACATATAATTCATACCTATTGACATTCGTTGTTTCTTTAGTTTGGAGATGCGCAATTGACTATAAGAATACAGTTAAAAATAATAAAGATTTTTCTCCTAAAACACTTGATTTTTTAGATTGCATTTTGGACAATTGGAAACGCTACATAATTGGCGAGTCTAATTGTCTCAACGAATCTTTCTATATATTTCCAATTACAGAAGAATGGCTTGACATAAACTGTATTCCTCCAATATATCACAGAGCTTTCTTGTGTGATATTGGTTGGAATTTTTATATTGACAAAGGAAATGTCGCTTTCTACGTAGTTACTCCGCATTTCCTATTTGTTTCAGTACTTTTTTCAGAAGACGATTATTATTTGTTTTCTGATATTCGAAATATACAGGATACAGGATATGTCAACACAAATATAAGGATGACTCCAGACTTATTGAAAATGTTGAACTATTTAGGGAATAAAAATTTTCAAACGATTGGTAAAGTATTCAAAAACAAAAAAAAGATACAGGAAAAATTAGACAAAAATCCTGATTATATAAAATCGAATACTTGCAGGATATTCAAAAAGGGAAGTTTGTGGAAGTAAAAACCATTTACATTTGACTATACGTTAGGAATTGCATTCATTGAATACATTATCATATACCACAGTGTTTAGATTCATAAAAGGAAATCAATAATGGCAAAGAAATTTGAAATACGAAACAGTACGGCAGAGTTTTTGACTTTCGTGGCGGAAGGTAAGGAACAGGGCATTCAGGTGCTATATAAGGACGAGACGGTATGGGCTACGCAGAAGGCCATGGCTATGCTCTTTGACTGCTCCGCTGACAACATCGGTTTGCATCTGAAAAACATATATGACACAAATGAATTGAACAAGGAGGCAACTACCGAGAAAATCTCGGTAGTTCAACAGGAAGGTACAAGAGAGGTGCGACGCAACACGCTGTTCTACAACCTCGATGCCATCATTTCCGTGGGCTATCGTGTCAACTCCATCCGTGCCACACAGTTCCGCCAATGGTGTACCTATGTTATCCGGCAGTTCTCACTCCGCGGCTATATCATAGACAAGAAGCGTATGGAGAACGGATCATTTATCGGGGAGGACTACTTTGAGCATTTGCTGGCGGAGATACGTGAGATTAGGTTGAGTGAACGAAGATTTTACCAAAAGCTCACGGATATATATGCTACAGCTGTTGACTACAATAAGGATGCTCCTACCACACGTTTGTTCTATAAAAAAGTTCAGAATAAGATGCATTATGCTGTGCATGGGCATACCGCAGCAGAACTTATAGTAGAAAGAGCCAATGCAGAGAAAGAACATATGGGACTGACTACTTGGGAGAATGCACCTGATGGAAAGATTGTCAAGCCAGATGTGAGTATCGCCAAAAACTACCTAAAACAAGTGGAACTTGAAGATATGGGAAAACTTGTCAACTCTGTACTTGATTTAGCTGAACGTATGGCAAATCGACATATACCAATGACTATGGAAGATTGGGCTAAACGTATTGATATTATTCTTGAAGCTGGAGGTGATGCCGTATTACATGATGCAGGAAAGGTTTCTGCTGAATTTGCCAAGAGCTTTGCAGAGTCAGAGTTTGAGAAGTACCGTGTGATACAAGATAAATTATTCAACTCTGATTTTGATAAATTCAATTCTTTACCATTTGATGATATTAAGAATTGACAGCCTAAAGGGGATGAGGTGACTTCAAATCACCCCATCCTCCGCTTACTTGTCTATGTATGATGCAACATAATAAACAATCGAAATGACCGTATAAAGGAAACACGGCAAGAATATCCAAAGCAAAGTCTTTACCCAACCATTTGACAACCATACACCTTCATTTCTTGACATCATATTAGACATATCATAGAAATGGCGAGTGAGGATTTCTTTGTTTTCCTTTCGATGGTCTTCAAGAAGTTTGGACTCGTTTTCAATGAGTTTCTTCCTGTTGTTGATTGCCTGATCCATATCGGCATCATCAACCTTAGCTTTGACAGTTATGTTTTTTACTTTGCCGATGTAGGCTTCAATAGCTTTGGTGACAGTATTCGCTTTATCTGAGGCTTCACTCAATTTGTCTTTTGCTTCATGCATGGAAGCAGTAGCCATTTCAACGCCACTTTTTGCCAAAGTCAAACTATTGCCAGCATCCTTGTAGGCTTGAAGCTGTTGGTCAAACTTGTCCGATGCCTTGTCCGTTTCGATATTCTTGTCAATCGAGTTCTCGAAAGAGCCGAAATTCATATCCGAGATTTTACTTTTACCTATTGGCATAGTATCAATGTTGTTGGTTGAAAATTCGGTTATCTGCCATATCCTTGCTTCTTGCGAGGTCTGCACAGGCGATTAGCCATCATAGCGCAACGATGCGCCCAAGACAGTTCATCCTCGTCCTTGTCACGTCCCCAACCTGAGGTTGCACCACCTCCGCCACCGCCAGACTGGGCGGCAATGGTTGTGGCAGCATTAATGTATTCAGCAAAGAGAAGAATGGCGGTCTTCTGCACATCACCAATCCTGGCAAACACATTGTCGGCATCCAAAGCTATATTCTTATCGATGACATCCAGACAATTCTGAGGAATATCAACAGGATAATGATGAAACTCGTCCATATAATAGTCGAAGTGACGTATCTTTGGAGTGTTGTCCGCTGTGGGCATGGGTTTGGGTGCAGTCATAATCTTTGGCTGTTGGGTCTTCTTTGTTGGAGTTGAAACTGGTTTCTCCAATTCTTGATGATGCAGTTTTGCCCAAGTGCCTTCAATCTTTGAGGGCATCAGACAACGACCTTTGCCAAGTTCCGAGGACTTATAAATGGAGTTACCACGCTTGATGGCATAGCCACGCACTTGTCCTTTATTGTCGGATTGCAGTTTGACATCATATCCCATTTGCGTGAGGCATTTTGTGTATAGTCCCCAATCAAAGTACGGCATCTTAGCCAAAACGGAAAGACAATCATTGGTTATCGCTTCCTTATTTTGGTGGCTCACCTCTTGTGCATCTTTCCAACCACGCTGTTGCCCAACCTTGGCGGCAGCAGCCATCGCTCTCTCGTAGATATAATGGGCATCATTCACGTTGCCCCTCATGTCTATGCGGTTCGCATCAATGTGAAGGTGCATAATGCCACTCTTGCTGTCATGATGGAGTGCAACTACATACTGACTGTCTTTGAGGTTGGTTGCCTTTGCACTCTTGCGCTTCGACTTGGCTGAAAGGTCAACCGCATCAAACTCACGGATAAAGTCATCCGCCAACCTCTGCCAGTCCTCCATCGTCCAACCTTGCGTTTCCTCCGAGGTTGGGGAAACCTCAATACGTATCATGTTCCTTTTGAGCGGATGATAACGGTTCAACTTGTCCTCAAACTTCTTCTGCAAGGCAAGCATTCTTGCCCACATTGCCGTTGGGGAAATATCATCGGGCAAGAGATTGGTCTTTACAATCTCTGCCTTGTCCTTATCCACTGAGTAACGTATGGCATTTGCGCCATGACTTATCACCTTTGCTTTTGCTATCATATATGTCGTATGTTCTATTGTGTTAAGTATTTCTCTATCTCAATCATGCGGTTCAAGATCACCTCTGCGCTTGTTCTCCATCGTTTCATAAATATTTCGCTACGGAGAATGTTCTCACGTTCCGTAAGCGGACGACCTTTGAGGAAGCCAAAAAATTTCTGTATATCGCCCCTGGCATCCGAAAGGCTGTTCAAAGCCTCCATTTCTTTGTCAGTCAAGCGTTGTTTGGGATATTTGCCCTCCAACCGCTTGCGTGCGTATGCGCTTGTGGTCAGTCCGCAAAGAGCAGCATATTCCGCTATCTCCTTATGGAGTTGCGGTGTCAGCCTTACTATCAGGCGGCTCGTGTATTTCTGTGCCTCCTTTTCTATATTTTTCTTATTCATACCAAGTATTGCTTCTATAAAAGTGTACAACCCAATGCGAGCTTGCGAGCGTTCAAGAAGTCCATTGGCATACGTACAAACGAAGTGCGTTTGTATGACATTGGTATTTCTTGCATAGCACCGCTATCAGAGTTTACGCACAAGCACGCTACGCACTACGGTTGCACCAGTTCACAGACTTGTTGTATAACGGTTCTCAAATTACCCAAGCAATAGCAATTGTGGGGCATCCTCCGCTTCCATCTGTTCTTTGAAGAATTGCCTTCTGGCTTCTGCCTCCAGTTCCATGTCAGAAACGCTTGGCGGTGGAACATCTTCCTCCTCGCCATTATCGCCATTTCCTGAAGTTAGGGAAGAAAAGGAACTGTTTGCAAGTTGTGTTGGAGAAGTACCGCCATTTTTGATGGGTGGATCCTCCTTGTTAGGGAATGCGGTTGTGGAAGTCATAGAATTAGACTTGCCGGAACAGTCTCTTTGGTTGATGGGAACATAGTGAGGATTGACATATTTCTTGCCGTCAACAATCCATGCAGAAATGCATAGCAATGTGTGAACACTTCCTCGTCTTGTCTGTACAGAAGAAAGGATGCCCAATTTGTTCATGTGGTCAAGCATCTTGGAGACGGTTTTTCGGTCACACTTCCATAGTTTGGATAGAGCCACCTCTGACATGTTAACCTCCCATAATGCGGTTGTGGACTCCCCAACCTCATTTGAGGTTTCAATCTGTCGTGTCACAATCTGAATGAGTTGATAAAGGCATGAAAGGCGGTTGATGCCAGCCGTGCCACCCATCAGATAGTTTACTTGTTCATTACTCAGGATAATGCTGTTGAAAATATTACTGTTCATCGTTGTTTTATCTTTGTTGTGTAAATCTGTTCATGCTGTTATGCGGAAAACTCTCTGCCGTCAAAAGAGAAACTATCGCCTCATGCCGAAGCCTCTCTCTGGCATATAATACTCCTTGTCGTATGCGATATGGTCAAGTACACGTTGCAGTCGGTCAAGTTGGGGACTGTCAAGCACTTGTATGGCATTGATAGTAATTTTCTGTGATGCTATTCTTCGATGCTCACAGTTTTTTTCCGACATGGTTCCATCACCGTCGGCAAATACAGAATGCAGGTAAGCGTTGACGGATTCCGTCTGTTCCTTGCTTGGGTAAGCAGCAGGAAAGCGGTCGGAAATGTAGTCTACCATATTGCTGACCGCATTAGCCAACAGAGGGTCACGTTTTTGCAGACTGCTTACAAGTTCATCTTTCGTCATGATGCTATGGTCTATTGTTCATTTCATTCAGACGGTTTGCAGCCTCCAGTCTTATCTCCTCCTCCGACATGGCTCTTGCTCCTCGTACCCAGTCAAGCAAGGCTTTCTTCTCAAAGAAGATGAGCTTGCCAGCAGGCTTGAAGTACGGCAACTGGTTAAGATGCGTCATCTTGTAGAGCGTGCTCTTGGCAATGCCGAGAAAGGCGGAAGCCTCTTCAAGGTTCAACACTTCCTTTGTCATATAGCAAAGGTTCTCCAACTTGTTCACTCTCGACTGAAGCTCCACTATCTTGCGCTCATGGTCGAGGTTCATCTTTAATGCGTTTTTTTCTGTCATAAATCTGATATTTTGTTTATTTTGTTATCGATTTCGGCTGCAAAGGTATATTGTTGCCAATGATATTCAAGCAGCCGTTATGGTTTATTAAAAGTGCTGATTTTCAATTCTTTGGTTCTGTTTTACCATGCTGCAATGTGGTAGATTGGTCGGACACTCACTTGAAATTCAGCATCTTCAAATGTTTATCGTTCAAACATTCACCAAACCAAGGATTGAACAATAAGGGTGGCAAATCTTTGGTTCTATTGCCAGTTCTCGTTTTTGAAAATGTCCAACAGAGTGCAAAACAAAATTTAACACCCGATTTTCGCAAGTCATGCTGTTTGAGGTCAAAACCGTTTGCAATAACCACATTTGGGGTACAATGGTAGGAAAATGAGTTGTGAATGAGAGAAATAGGGATTTCCCCTCGTTTTTCAAGGGACAAATTTGTACCTTTGCAAACGAAACAGAGGTATTCCACAAGGGATATTTCGAGCGAAGTGTTCTTGACTTTATTTTTCCGTGGTTTTGTCCCGTTTTTGTCCCTCGCTGATTTTGTGTCACGAGACAAGAATTTGCAAGTGACTGATTTACAGCGATTAAAGTCGTGTTTTGGAGAATTGGTAACGGCAACCACCAGTAACCACCAAAATGGTCCTTGTGAACCTGTAAACGTGGCATCAGTCAGGAACTCGTTGGTTTGAAAAATCACGTCATCGATCTCTTCTTCAAGTAAATTGATGCCGAAGTCTGAAAGTATATCTCCGCTTGCCATTTATTTTCATTTAATTTTACCTGTTCATACTCTCGTTTTCATTTTCGTCTTCGTTCCCGTCAGCATTACGCGACCCTCGTACAACCGACCGGGATTCATTCCAGCGGCTCATGGCGTTTCTTGCAATACTGCCTTTGTTGATGAAGCGGTTGTCCGTTGCCGAAAGAAGATTTTTCGTGGCATTGCGGTTGCTCAACTGGACGAGATATTTAACCAGTACATCGTTTTGCCGGGAGACATCGGCATAGATTTGCAGATACTCTTTCTTACGCTGCGCGTTGGGCATATAGGCATCCCTTGTTGCCTTGATTGCGCATTGATAGACACGGTAATAGTCATTCCACCGTTCATTTTCTTTTGGTGAGCCGCCTGTCATCGTTATGCGGTCAATGTTCTTCTGAAACTGCCGCATCTGGGATTCCACCTTGTCCTTTTCCGCAAGCCAGGCCAGATCCACTTGTCGGTCCGCGACATTCAAGGCTTCAATCTTGGCTCTGCTTGTGAGTGCGGAATCTATGGCTTCCGCTTCATCTACCTGCTGATAGGAAGCCACGCCTGCCGCCGTGCGGAATGTGAGTTTGTTCTTGACCGCTGCCGTTTTCTTGTACTTGTTGTGCAGCAACGTGTAATAAGGTTCCGGTTTGAGCGCACCGGCTCCGGTTTCCTCCACCGTGATTTGGTTCATCTTGGGCGAATCGTGGTTGTAGGTAACATATTGGGCGTTTGCCGCAATGGTTGTCACTAACAGCATCGTTGTAAAAATCCATTTCATAATTTCTCTTTTTTTTAGTTATCAATAATCCAGTTTACCTGATTGTCTCCACCGCCCGAAAGCATCGTCAATAAGTTCCCGTTTGGTCTTGGTACGATAGACTTTCTCTTTCCAGTAGCCGATACGAACCTGTATGTACCGCCAGGTCTCGAAATAGGCACGGTTCAAATGCTTCTTGATATTGTCAAGAGAATGGTTGATGCTGTTCAGCACCATCAGCAAGTCCGAAGTGGAACAAGCCGCCGCACCTGTGGCGTACAGAACCAAATCGCTCACGGATTTATATAGGCATTCTCCTTCCTATGCTATCATCCGTATGACTCCGGCATTGATGGATAATATCAGCGTGTCCGCCAACTCTATATGTTTCCGCTTGATGACCTTCTCATTGAAATCTTCAAGCATCGCCTTGTAGTCGGATATTCTTTCGCTGACCCCTTTGTAGGTGGAATGTACATTCAATGCCGTGCGCAGGGACTGGTACATCACGTCAATTACATCGAAAGCTCTGGTGTACTTGTCCAGATCCACGTTCAGCTCCTTATAACCCACTGTTTCCTTGCGGCTGTATTCATGCAACAGTTTGTTGCTGTGTTCCAATGTGGAGCGAGCCAGCAAGAGGCTTCGCTGTTGCTTGTGGTCATTGATATAGGCTTCAACCGTCCCCACATCAAAACTCCATTGCGCATTTGCGGACAGGGGTGCTAGCAGCATTATCAACAGTCCGAGTATATATGTCCTGCCTCTTTTCATCGCTTGCCCTCCTTAGTCTTTCTGTTTCGTGCGTTTTCCATCCAACGGTCGTGACATTCCTCCACAAGGGAAAGTCTGCGCCCCTGATCATCGTCAACGGGAGGCAGAACATCTTTCAGCACGTCAATGATACTGCGCCTGTAGTGCATCATCTTTTCCAATGATACCAAGTCGGCGTAAATCTTCGTGAGCCGGGAATCCACTTCACGGGCTATCTCCAGCCGGTCGCTTGACCAAAGCAGGTGATACATATCGTTTGTTTTCGTGTCCTCCTGCGGTGCAGTACGGGCATATTCAGTCGTTATCTTGCACTTCGGATATTCTTTCGCGATTTCCGCTATGCGGTCATTGACCAGTTTTGTCTTTTCCTTGTCGCTCATATCGGGGTCAAGTGTAATCACTTCCACCACATGGGTATCGGAATACTCCGTTGTCAAGTCCCACGATATTTGCAGGATAGCCCTGTGTATCTTGATGCCAAGGAAGTATTTGGGCTTTCGGTCGATTTTCAGTGTCGCCTTGAATGTGATGATGCCGTTGATATTCGGGATTGTGCCTTTTCGGATATAGGTGTAGCCGTTCCAGGAACCGTTGTCCTGCCAGGTGATATTGTAAGCAGTCTTGCAGTCTTGCATGATAGCCGGTATCCGGTAATAGTCATCGGTCTGCACATCGTTGTCGCTTTGGGCTTCTTCTTTTGCCTGTGCGATTTCCTCTTGCTTCTGCTGCCAAGCGGCAAGTTCAGGTTTCAACCTGTCTATCTCCGCTTTGTTCTCATTGTATTTCTGACGGAGAGAAACGGCATCCTCCACACTGGCATTGGCAATCTGTTTGATAAGCGATTCGTTTTCCTTTTCCAATGCGGATATTTGTGACTGGAGCGCGTAAACCTTGTTGTCCGCTTCCCGCTGCATGGCATCGAGTTCAGACAAATCCAGTTCCTCGCTTTCGGCCGTAGTCTTCATCGCGCACTCCTTGGAATGGGCGTTGAGCGTACTTCCGCATTTCCGGCACTTGTACTGGGTTGTTCCCTGCCCAAGTGTCGCACCGTCCGAACAGGTGACACTGATTGTTACCGTCTCGCATCCTTTCAGTTTCTCTTCATTGGTTGCCTGGTAATAGTTCCGGCTGTCGGAAGCGATATAATAGACATAGCCGTCTTCGTTGTCGTTAAATTCAGACAGATGTGCATTAAGTTGAGCCTTGAATGTGTTCAAATCCATCGAATAGGAATCGAACACGTCTTCATAGACTATTTCCTCGTTGTTCCAGCTTTTCGTGACGTGGATTTCGTAGGCGTATGCCTTCTTGGTTTGCTTCTTTCCTTTTTTAATGATATAGCTGGACTGGTAATAATTGATGGTGTAACTGAAGCCGTCATTGGCATTGTTAAGCTGCTGTACCCTGTTCCTTGACCATCCGGCATAGCGTTCCGAATTGGAAAGAGCCTGTTCCTTTTGCGATGCGTCGGGATAGAAGTTCGGTTCGCTTGTCTTGAAGCGGGTCCATTCACCACCTTCAAGGATGCTCTTGTCATCGGTCGGGGGATAATAGTCGCAGAGGGAGACACTGCCACGGTCACGCCTCGCGATGTACCATCGCTGGGTGTAGTAATTCCCGGCTGTTTCGTCCAGATAATCGGTAATCCACGAAGTGAGGTTGTAGTCGCTGAACTTGAACAATCCTGCCACATTTTCTTCACCACCCACGATGCCCAATATGGCCTGTCCGACATTATTCTCCAGTTGCTCGAAAAGTCCGTTGTAATGCTCGTAGATGTCAATGACCTTGCTGACTTTCCCGTTCATCAGCTCGTGAAACGAGTTCTGTTGCAGCAAGGCGTTCCCGATATTGGTGATTCCCGAAGTGGCAAGACCGGCTCCCATCCGGTAAAGTTTGTCCAAATCGGCTTTCAGGTTTTCCTTGGTGAAGTTGCCCGGCACTTTGGATATGTCATCAAAGAGCCGTTGCCAGTCCACGTTGCCTATTTCGGAGAGTTTTAAGATGGAGGCGATTTCCTCATTGATTTCCAGAAAGGCGATATCGGAGAAAGATAAGGTGCTGTTGGTGACAACGCTCTCGAACTGCATACAGAGGGATTTGGTGTCATCGCACACTTTCATCAGATAACTGCACCAATGGAGTGCGGTCTGTGGAGAACGGAGCATCAGCTTGGCGACAATCCATGTCTTCGGGATAATCTTGTGCGCCACCAAGTGATAAATCCTGCGGTAGTAGTAATTTTCGGTGGCACTGCTCCAGATTCCCAAATCAGTGAGTGCCTTCCTCTCCAGGAACTTGCTGGCAAATATTCCGGCAGTGGCCACTTCCGAAGCCTTGTAGTGTTTCAGTATATTCTGCACCTGCTCGTCATAATACGCTTCTGCAACGGTTCCAGTACCGTAGGCGGCAACCATAGCGGCCACGGTTTTCGCATCGAAGTTCACGCTGTAATACTGGGCATGAACTTGTTGGGCGAAAATCGTGGCTATTGTCATTATTATGAGAGCGAATCGTTTCATTGTTGTTTTGTCTTTGGTTGATGAAGATTCAATACCTTACCGGCTGCATTCACTTTTTGGGCGAAGGGCAGGGATTTGCTTATTCCGGAAGCATCCCAGTCTGCACAATAACGCTCGATGGCTTCCTTGTGGCTGCATTGCAGTTCAGCCTTGTAGAGCTTCAAGGCTTCTTTCTCGGCCCGTTCCGTGGTATAGGTCATGTAACACTCATGCGGTTCCTCCACACCATACACACCGCTGGTAGTGCCACGGCGGATAAAGACCTCACGAAAGAACGAACGCCCCTCTTTATTCTCCAGCCGGTTGATGGTAAAGATTTTCTTGCAGTCCACATCGGTCAGTCCGAGTATCGCCTTGATAGTATCAAAGCGTTCACGGAACTTGCTTTGGTCAAGCAACATTACCACATCGGAGTTGTTGATGATGGCCTCCTTGACAATCTCAGACCCGATGATGTCCTGAATCTCCTGTGTGACCACGCCCACTGAAGCCCAGAACTTTCGGGCGGTCTTATACATGAATTTGATGTATTCTGCCATAAGAGGGCTGGCTATGGCTTTCCATGCCTCCTCAATGACCAGGACTTTGCGGTTCTTCTTGATACGCATCTTTTGCAGGAACACGTCCATGATGATGAGTGTCACCAAGGGGAACAGGAGCGGATCATCTTTTATGGAATCGATTTCAAAGACAATGAAGGTCTCGTCAAACAGCGAACTGTCCATGTTCTCGTTCAGCGTCTTGTTGTGGTTGCCACCTCGATAGAAGTCCTTCATCATATACCGGTAGGTGGAAATGTCTATCCCGGTTATACTGTTTTCATTGCAGATGTCGGGAATGCGCTGTACAGAGAACTCATAGAACGTGTTGAATGACAGTGATTCCACTTTCAGTTCCTTTCTCCTGCGTTCTATCTCGTCTATGACAGTTTCTATCCGTGCGTTCAGTTCCGTTTCACTTTCAGCGCGGTTGCCGCTTTTATTTCGCTCGTCAATCAAAAGGCTTTTGCGCAAATCCTCCCGTTGGGGTGGAGTGAAACCATCGAAACCGTTGAAGTAGGTATCGTAATATTCGGTGATGACCTGCTCGATCAGCCTGTCTTCCGTTTTGGTGACCGTCCCTTGGCTGCCTTTCCAAATCAGCAGCACGAGATTTTTCAGGAAACCTGTCTTTTCCACATTCAATTCCTGCCTGTTGATGCGGAAAGGGTTCATCGTAATCGGGCATTCCTCCGTGTAGGAGATATATTTTCCACCCAAATACTCGCACAGTCCCTCGTATGAGTTACCGGTATCTACCATTACCACATCCGTTCCTTGCTCGTGAAGTTGGCGCACAACGCTGTTCATGTGGAACGACTTGCCGCTGCCACTTGGACCCAAACAGAAAAAATTGCTGTTGTCGGTCAATTTCTCCGAGCCCTCTTTTCCTGTGATGTCGATAGCCACAGGCACGCCTTGCCTGTCCGTGTAATATATCTTCAAAGGAGTTTTCTCGCTATGCAGGATGCGTTCCTTGTACATCAGACAGGCTGCCGCATCACCCAAGGTAAGGAAACGGTCATAGTCGGGATTCATACCGTAACAGTTACCCGGAAAAGAGTTGACGAACAGCTCCAACTGGTTGTAGGCTCTTTTGGAAATATGGATGCCCATCCTTGAAAACTGGTTTTCCAGATGGTTGGTGCATTTGTGGATGTCGGTGTCCGCGGACATGGCTACTACAAGATTGTAGTGCGTATAGACCAGTTGCTTGCTTTCCCTTGCCACCACTTCCTGCACACGCTTGATGTCCTCTACCGCCATCTGGTTGCCGGGATTAGGCATACTTGCATGGCGGTTCTTCTTTTTGTCAAGCAAGGCCAGTTCTCTCTTTTGGTTGGGAATGAATATCATTTGGTTATACACCACCGCTTCGGTGTTGGGAATGCCGGACACAACCGACACCAGATCCATCGGCATACTGCTGTTATTGACCTCCACGTTGGTATAGGGACGGATGACAGACGGCAGGCTCACGTTATCCACATCCACAAGGCTATACACCTTGCACCGTTTGTCTCCCATGGAGATACATTCGTCATCCACCTTGAAGTTAGTCATCGAGACTACCTTGTCACGGAAGTTCATGGCGAAATAACGGTCAACATATTCATTGACTTCCTGCCTGTTCAGGAATCTCACCTGTACGCCGGCATCACGCAGCTGGTCGTGAACCTTGCGTATTTTTACAAGGAAGTCTCGCCACTTCTTGCCGTCAAAAGAAAACAGACGGCTTTTCTTGACTTCCTGAGTGATAGTCAGGTAACATTCGTTGTCGGTATAAGGTCTGCCGTTGAAGTAACGGAAATAGGATGTGGAGAGAAATTCACGGTTCTCGTCGCTCTCTTCCGAGAACTTTTTTCGGATAAAAATATCCTGCTTGTGTATGGCATAGCCTTCTCCCAAAGTTTGGGCAATGGCGGTGAAAAGTTGCGTGAACTCATAGTAAGAGTCGATATTGGCGCAATATTTCTGTACCGGGTTCTCCAGTTTCAGCACGGCGGAATATTCTCCGGTCTTGGTATATATCACACCAATCCTGTCTGCTTCTTCCACGGAGAAATAGATGTCCTGAAAGATGCGTTTCCGCTTGCCGCCAGTTCCAAAGGCATAGACCGACACGGCCATGCCCACGCAAAGGGCAATGAAGACTATGAAAACATATATAATCATTCGGCTGTTTACAATTAAGGGCAGGCTGACCTATTGAAAGGCCAAGCCCACCCACGTTCAACATTCAATATATCCATTCATGGTCAAATGGTTTTCTGTTACATTTTCTTTGAGTAGGCATAGATGAACACCCCACGTTCCTGCCGTTTGCTGTGCAGTCCCTTGCGCTGCTTGAACAGAATCAGTCCCACACCGCTTGTCACGGTGACGGACAGGACAATCAGGGCAAGGACGAATCCTGCCACACAGTATGCTATGATGAAGCCGACAATGGCGATGCCTATCGTGGCTGCCGCCCAATAGATATAGCGACCCTGAATACCCATAAATTCAAGGGGACGTTGCAGCCCCTTTAACAATGGATAATCCGGATAGTGTTCCTCTTTCCCGTTCATGATACCTGCGGTTTAGGAGAGTCCGAAAAACAGAGGAAGTGCCTGGGCTGCCGCGATAAGGAAGATACAGGCTCCGACCACCATCATGATCTTCTTCTTGAAATCTTACTGATTGCTCGTAACACGCTGATATT
>ERZ894244.770-NODE-770-length-20155-cov-21.478458_pt1 | contig 20155 bp, 19 predicted proteins | sample MGYA00380299_ERZ894244 | MGnify/ENA primary metagenome ERZ894244 (study PRJEB32331, sample SAMN06328444) | human gut metagenome | biome: human gut microbiome; feature: stool | host: Homo sapiens | collected 2014-06-26 ... | reverse complement strand
GACAGCGGCAGCTTCTGAATATGGGCAAACAGATCTCTCCGGATTTCCGTCACTACCTGCTGGGATGTATGCACCATCAGCCGGTTATAGCCGAGCGTTGCGAGCGCACCGCACAGGTACATCACACCCATGCCGATGACTGCCAAAAGAAGTCCCTTCATATTTCCCGGCACAATGAAATTGTTGACGAGCGGTTTGATCAGATATGTGCCGCAGATTCCTGCCCCCGCACTGATAAATACAAGAATTGCCACAAGGAAAAATGCCCACTTGTAATGACCGAGATAAGTCAGGAAGTGCTTCATGGTCTTTTTCGTATCTTTTGGTCTTTTATATCCCACATACTTTGCCATTAAAGATCAGCTCCTTCCTTCTGTGATGCATAGATTTCCTGATAGATCTGATTGTCACGGAGCAGACTCTCATGTGTGCCGATTGCCTCCACATGCCCCCTGTCCATGATAATGATCTGGTCAGCATGGCGGACAGACGATATCCTCTGCGCAATGATGATCTTTGTCATATCCGGCAGTTTTTCTGCAAGCCCGCTTCGTATCTTCGCCTCCGTCGCGGTGTCCACCGCGCTTGTGGAGTCATCTAAGATCAGTACTTTCGGCTTTTTCAAAATGGCTCTGGCAATGCAGATCCTCTGTTTCTGCCCGCCGGACACATTGACTCCCTCCTGCCCCATCTCGGTATCATAACCATCCGCAAGCCGGTCCACAAACTCATCCACACAGGCAATCTGACATGCTTCTTTAATCTCATCCAATGTGGCATTTTCATTTCCCCAGCGGAGGTTATCAATCAGTGAACCGGAAAACAGCGTATTTTTCTGAAGCACCATCGCAACGCCGTCACGCAGATGATTCAGTGAATACTCTTTTACATTCACGCCATCTACTAACACTTCCCCTTCATCACAGTCATACAGACGTGGAATCAGCTGCACAAGAGAACTTTTTCCGGAACCTGTCGAGCCGATGATACCAACCACTTCGCCCGGTTTCGCTGTGAAATTAATATTCTGCAAAACGTTTTTCTTATGTTTTTTATAATAACGGAAGCAGACATTTTTAAATTCGATTTCACCGGATGTTACCAAGCGGTCTTTCTCAGATGCATTGTCATCATTTAAGTCAATGTCCGTATCTAACACTTCCAAAATACGGTGAGAAGATGCCATTGCACGGGAACCCTGAATCATAATCATAGAAACCATCATAAGCGACATCAGTATCTGCGTTACATAAGTAGTAAATGCTGTAAGGTTTCCAACCGGCATATCGCCAATCAAAATCTGCTGACCACCAAACCAGACAACGGCCATAACCGTAAGGTTCATTGCCAGCGTCATAATCGGCATCGTGAGAATAACAACCTTCATCGCACGAAGTGTTTTATCTTTTAATTCGTTGTTCGCACGGTCAAAGGTCTCTTTTTCAAAATCATCACGCACAAAAGATTTTACAACACGCTGGTTTGTGATATTTTCCTGGATTCTTGAATTGAGTCCGTCAATCTTTGTCTGCATCACGTCAAACCGCGGAAATGCAGTCTTCATAACAAACGCAAGTGCAATAATCAAAACCGGAATTACGACACAGAAAACCAGTGCCAGTTTCGCATTCATAAGAAATGCCATAATCAAACCACCAATTAACATACCAGGTGCACGCAAAAGCATACGAAGTCCCATGCTCAAGACATTCTGAATGTTCGTAATATCATTTGTTAATCGCGTCACTAAAGAACCGGTTGAAAATTTTTCGATATTGGCAAAGGAAAATTTCTGCACTTTGGCAAAAACATCTCTTCGCAAATCACCGGCAAAATTTACAGATGCCTTTACCGCAAAATAAGCACCAAGCACGCCACCCATCATCATAAGAAGAGCCGTTCCAATCATAGCTGCTCCTATCCCGATAATGTAAGCAGGTCCTTTTGCTGCCACCGTAACATCCTGCCCACATCCATAGTTAATAATCATAGACATTAATTTCGGCAGAATAATTTCGCCAAGCACTTCCACAATCATAAAGATTGGTCCAAGGATAAATGCTGACTTATACGGAATTACATATTTTTTATACTGTTTCATTTTGTCCCTCCATCGCTGCATTTTTTAATCGTTCCATATTTTCATAAATACGATCAAAGTAATCACATAACTGTTCTTTTTCGCCTTCCGAGAATCCCACATACATCTGTTCATCTAACATATCAAAAAAGTCACAGCTTTCTTCTACCAGTTTCCGCCCTTTTTTCGTCAATTCTACAAAATTACGGCGGTTATCTTCTTCACGCATCTTTTGTGTAATGTATTCGGACTTTTTCAACGCCTTCAGTGCAACGGCAACTGTCGCCGGCGAAATTTCCAAAAATTTAGCAAGTTCTACCTGAGATGCAAAAGAATGTTTCGCAAGCGTCATCAGAAGACGATGTTGTGCTCTGTGAATCCCAGTTCCTTCCAGATTACACTCCAGCATCCTGCGATGCATCTGATTCATCACAATCATGCGGTGCGTAATATCACGGGAACGAATCTTCTTTTTTTTCTGTTCCTGCAAATTTTTTCACCTCCAAATCATTCTATATCTAATCAATAGTCATTTAATCATTAGCATACAAACTGTTAGCATCTTAATGTTTATACCAGATTTTTGTGCCAATGTCAATAACAAATGAAACTTTTCACATATTGTTCATAAAATATACTAATCTATGTCTAACGAGGATTTTTTATGGATTATGGCAAATTAAATATACACGTTGTGTCGGATAACTCAGGCTTTCCGATTCCTGATGCCACCGTGCAGATTACCTCAGAAAACGAACCAGAAAACATTATAGAGGAAGCTGTCACCAATAACGTGGGACAATTAAATGACATTGAACTTGCCGCACCGCCGGTGGATTACAGCATGACCCCTTCTGCAAACAAACCGTATTCGGAATACACCATCACAATCTCCGCTTCCGGTTTTGAATCGGTCGAAATTAATGGAGCAGAAATTTTTTCCGGTGAGACAGCCATTCAGAACGCTTCTCTGCTTCCTCTTGCCACAGGCGAAACCGACAGTGCGGAACTTTTTGTCATTCCTGACCATACACTATGGGGCGATTACCCGCCAAAAATACCGGAAAGTGAAATCAAAACGGTGGAAGAAACCGGAGAAATTGTATTAAGCCGTGTTGTCATCCCGGAATATGTTGTTGTTCATGATGGTCCCCCATCAGACACCCGTGCCCAAAATTACTATGTCAAATACCGCGACTACATCAAAAATGTTGCAAGTAGTGAAATTTATTCCACCTGGCCGGAAGCAACCATCCGCGCCAATATCCTTGCTATCCAGTCATTTACCTTAAACCGTGTTTACACCGAATGGTATCGAAATAAGGGAAAAGATTTCACAATCACTTCCTCCACCGCCTACGACCACAAATTTGTTCCGGGGCGCAATATTTTTGAAAGTATATCCGCTATTGTGGATGAAATTTTCAGCGAATATCTTTCAAGACCAAATGTAGAGCAGCCAATTCTTACTCAGTACTGTGATGGAAAAAATGTCAGCTGTCCAAACTGGCTTAGCCAGTGGGGATCCAAGGCACTTGGTGACCAGGGATACACAGCCATCGAAATTCTCCGCAACTACTACGGCGATTCCATTTATATTAATTCCACCGATGAAATCTCCGGTATTCCATCCTCTTATCCCGGCTCGCCGCTCCGTGTGGGCGATTCCGGCGAAAAAGTGCGCCAGATGCAGCGCCAGTTAAATGTTATATCGAACGCCTATCCGCTCATTCCAAAAATTGCAGAGGATGGCGTATTTGGTCCTGCTACAGAAGAAGCGGTTAAAACCTTTCAGCGAATTTTCGGTCTCACGCAGGATGGTATTGTCGGATTCCGCACGTGGTATAAAATTTCCGAAATTTATGTCGGTGTAAGCCGCATTGCCGAATTAGTATAATACGAAGGTTGCACCCCCTTGTTTCTTTCGCTATAATATTATTAATGATTGAAACAGGGGGTTTTTGTATGAAAAAAGACGGCTACTATTCATCCGGTGAGTTTGCCAAAATGGCAGACGTAACACTGCGGACCATCCGCTATTACGACAGACAGAATCTTTTAAAACCCTCTTATGTAAATGAACACGGGGCAAGATTTTATACTGACTCGGATTTTGTGAAACTGCAGCAAATTCTTCTGTTTAAGTTCCTTGGGTTTTCTCTGTCCGAAATCCGCGACATGACATTAAACCACCCGGACCGGCACGTTCTTTTGGACTCTCTTGATATCCAGCTCAAACTGGTAAAAGACCGCAGAGAGCAATTACAGTTGATGGAGCAGACCATCCAGACAACCGCCGACACCATCCGCCAGAAAAAAGAGGTGGACTGGAAACAGATGATGGATTTGATTCATATGACCTCCATGGAAAAAAGTTTAAAAAACCAATATCTGGATGCCTCTAATATTAACGCCAGAATTCATCTGCACGAATTATACAGCACGAATAAAAAGGGCTGGTTTCCTTGGATTTTTGAACAATGCCCTTTTAAAAAGGATATGAGTATTTTAGAAATTGGCTGCGGCGATGGCTCTTTTTGGACAACCAACGAGGATAAACTTCCCCGTCGGCTTTCAGTTACCCTTACCGATATTTCAGAGGGAATGCTCCGCGACGCCAGAAGAAATCTCAAATCATGCTCCAACAGAGATTTTACCTATGTTGTGGCAGATGCTGCCCATCTGCCATTTGCTGACAGCCGGTTTGATCTCATACTTGCCAACCATGTGTTATTCTATTTAGACAATCCGATGGATGCACTAAAAGAAATCAAACGCGTCTTAAAACCAAACGGCGTGCTTATTGCCAGCACATACGGCGAACATCATATGGAAGAAGTCACAAGCCTTGCCAGAGGATTTGACGAAAGAATCACCCTATCCGCAGACAATTTATACCTTCATTTTGGAAAGGAAAATGGTGCCGCAATTCTATCTTCCTGCTTTCAAAATGTAACATGGACTAACTATGAAGATTCTCTGTTTGTCACAGAGGCAGCTCCTTTGATTTCTTATATATTATCCTGCCACGGAAACCAGAACCAGTATTTAGCATCGCGTTACCGTGATTTCGCCTCTTATATTGAAAAACAGGTTGCTGGTGGATTCTCAATTACTAAAGATGCCGGTCTGTTTCGTGCCGTAAAAATGGATTCAGACTGCTGATTTATCTATTTTTTTCATTTTTTTCAAAAAAGTTCTTGCAGGTGACGTTACGTCATGTTATATGATATAGATATCAAATAAAACGGAGGTTACTATGAAAGGGATTATTTTAGCAGGAGGTTCCGGCACTCGCCTCTATCCTCTCACAACTGTAACAAGCAAACAGCTTTTACCAATTTATGATAAACCAATGATTTATTACCCACTTTCCGTGCTTATGAACGCCGGCATCCGGGATATTCTCATTATTTCCACGCCACAGGATACACCGCGATTTGAAGAACTCTTAAAGGATGGTTCCTCCTTTGGCATCCATTTATCCTATGCCGTACAGCCAAGTCCGGATGGTCTTGCACAAGCTTTTATCATCGGAGCAGATTTCATTGGCGATGACAGCGTAGCTATGGTTCTCGGTGATAATATTTTTGCCGGACATGGTTTGAAAAAGCGGTTAACGGCAGCCGTAGAAAATGCGGAAACCGGAAAAGGTGCAACCGTATTCGGCTATTATGTAGATGATCCGGAGCGTTTTGGTATTGTGGAATTTGACAAAGATGGAAAAGCTGTTTCGATTGAAGAAAAACCGGAAGTGCCTAAAAGCAATTACTGTGTAACCGGACTTTATTTCTACGATAATAAAGTTGTGGAATACGCAAAAGGTCTAACACCAAGTGCCAGAGGCGAACTTGAAATCACAGACTTAAACCGCATTTATCTAGAAAACAATGCTTTAAATGTGGAATTACTCGGACAGGGCTTTACCTGGCTTGATACCGGAACTCACGAAAGCCTTGTAGATGCAACAAATTTTGTAAAAACCGTAGAAACTCACCAGCACAGAAAAATTGCATGTCTGGAAGAAATTGCATACTTAAACGGCTGGATAAGCAAAGAAGATGTAATGGCAGTCTATGAAGTATTAAAGAAAAATCAATATGGACAGTATTTAAAAGATGTATTAGACGGAAAATATCTTGATGTACTGCGCTAGAGAAAAGGAGAACATTATGACTATTATCGTTACCGGCGGTGCCGGATTTATTGGAAGCAATTTTATTTTTCATATGTTAAAGAAGTACCCGGATTACCGCATCATCTGTTTAGACTGCTTGACTTATGCGGGAAATCTTTCCACACTCGCACCTGTAATGGATAACAAAAATTTTCGTTTTGTAAAAGAGGATATTACAAACCGCGAGGGTGTTTATCGGTTATTTGAAGAAGAAAAACCAGATATTGTCGTAAACTTTGCTGCAGAAAGCCATGTGGACCGCTCCATTGAAAATCCGGAGGTCTTTTTGGATACCAACATCAAAGGAACTGCCGTTTTGATGGATGCCTGCCGCAAATATGGCATTACCCGATATCATCAGGTTTCCACCGATGAGGTTTACGGTGATTTACCACTCGACAGACCGGACTTATTTTTCACGGAGGAAACTCCTATTCACACGAGCAGTCCGTACAGTTCCTCAAAAGCAGCCGCTGACCTTTTGGTTTTAGCTTACCACCGCACCTACGATTTGCCGGTTACCATCAGCCGCTGCTCGAACAACTATGGACCTTATCATTTCCCGGAAAAGCTGATTCCTCTTATGATTGCCAATGCGCTAAACGACAAACCTCTCCCGGTTTATGGCAAAGGCGAAAATGTCCGTGACTGGCTCTATGTGGAGGACCACTGCAAAGCCATCGATTTGATTATCCACAAAGGAAGAGTTGGTGAGGTTTATAACATTGGCGGCCACAATGAAATGAAAAATATTGACATTGTAAAAATTATATGCAAAGAGTTACACAAGCCGGAAAGTCTGATTACCTATGTGACAGACCGTAAGGGACACGACATGCGCTACGCCATCGACCCGACAAAAATACACAACGAACTTGGCTGGCTTCCGGAAACCAAATTTGCCGATGGAATTAAAAAGACCATTCAGTGGTATCTTGATAACAAAGACTGGTGGGAAGAAATTATTTCCGGCGAATACCAGAATTATTATGAAAAAATGTATGGCAATCGATAGGAGGTTTTTCAATGAAAATTCTTGTCACAGGAGTAAAAGGACAGCTTGGCTTTGATGTCGTAAATGAGTTAGAAAAAAGAGGACACACTGCCATCGGCGTTGACATTGAAGAAATGGATATTACCAATAAAGAAAGTGTAAATACTGTAATCCATGGTGCAAACCCGGACGGCGTGATTCACTGCGCTGCCTGGACTGCAGTGGATGCTGCCGAAGAGGAAGAAAACAAAGAAAAAGTCATGGCAGTCAATGCATCCGGCACACGCTATATCGCAGAAGTATGTAAAGATTCAGCCATCCCTATGATGTATATTTCCACCGATTATATCTTTGATGGACAAGGCAAAACGCCATGGACACCGGACCAGCAAAATTACGCACCGCTGAATGTATACGGTGCATCAAAACTTGCCGGTGAACAAGCAGTAAAAGAACTCCTCTCCGATTATTTTATTGTCCGCATTGCATGGGTTTTTGGCACTCATGGAAACAATTTCATTAAAACTATGTTGAATGTCGGCAAAACACATAACACACTAACCGTAGTAGACGACCAGATTGGTACGCCAACTTACACCTTTGACTTAGCAAGACTCCTTGTTGATATGATAGAAACCAAAGAATACGGAATTTATCACGCAACAAATGAAGGCGGCTATATCAGCTGGTATGATTTTGCATGTGAAATCTTTCGTCAGGCTTCTTCACTTGGATATGACTGCTATGATGAAAATCATCTGACTGTAAAACCGGTGACAACCAAAGAATACGGTGTATCGAAAGCAGCCCGTCCATTCAACAGCCGTCTTGACAAGAGCAAACTTACTGCACATGGTTTTGTGCCGCTTCCGGATTGGAAAGATGCACTTAATAGATACTTAAAACAAACAAATATTTAGGAGGTCTTCTCATGGGACAGATACAAGTAGAAAAAAATGCAGGTGGAATCGAGGGACTCTGTGTCATCACACCAACTGTACACGGTGATGACCGCGGATATTTCATGGAAACCTATAACTTAAATGATATGAAAGAGGCAGGACTTGATTTGGACTTTGTTCAGGATAATCAGTCAAGTTCCGGCAAGGGTGTTCTGCGCGGACTTCATTATCAGAAAAATTTTCCACAGGGAAAACTCGTCCGTGTTATCCGTGGCTCGGTATTCGATGTTGCCGTCGATTTACGAAAAGGCAGTGAAACCTACGGCAAATGGTATGGACTTGAATTATCAGAGGAAAACAAAAAACAGTTTTATATTCCAAAGGGATTTGCCCATGGTTATCTCGTTCTTAGTGAATGGGCTGAATTTTGTTATAAATGTACCGACTTCTATCATCCGGGGGATGATGGCGGACTTGTTTGGAATGATCCTGCAATCGGTATCACATGGCCGGACGTCACAGGAGAATATCCGGGCAATGGCTCTTCTTCCGGTTACCACATGAGTGATGGCACACCGTTAAACATCTTAGAACGCGACGAAAACTGGCCAACACTTGCTAACTTATAAAAACAAAAAAGTAGAAATCTTCTCTGACACAAGAAGATTTCTACTTTTTCTTTATGCAATCTTATAAAATCTATACCAACACTTTTGAAAGAAAATCTTTCAGTCTCGGATTCTTTGGATGATTAAAAAACTCCTCCGGCGTAGCTTCCTCTAAGATTTTTCCATCGTCAATAAAGATTACCCGGTTTGCTACTTCCTTGGCAAATCCCATCTCATGAGTGACAATCACCATTGTCATTCCTTCATCTGCAAGACTCTTCATCAGGTCCAAAACTTCACCAACCATCTCCGGGTCCAGTGCACTTGTTGGTTCATCAAACAAAATCACATCCGGATTCATTGCCAGTGAACGTACAATCGCTACACGCTGCTTTTGTCCACCGGATAAGGTAGAAGGATACACATCTGCTTTGTCCTGCATATTGATACGTGCAAGAAGTGCCATCGCCTGCTCGCGAATCTTTTTAACCTCTTCTTTGCGCTTTGCACCGTGCAGTCCCTTGCAGCGGACATGAACCGGCGCCAGCATAATATTTTCTAACACCGTTTTATTATTAAACAGATTAAAATGCTGGAAAACCATACCCATATGGCGTCGATGCACATTAATATCTACATGCGGATCTGCAATATCTACATCATTAAAAATAATCTGCCCACCTGTAGGGTCTTCCATACAGTTTAAGCATCGAAGAAACGTACTTTTTCCTGAACCACTTGGTCCGATGACAACCACGATATCGCCCTTGTTGATGGTAATATCAATTCCGTTTAATACATCATGACTGCCAAAACTTTTTTTCAAATTAATTACGTCTATCACTTTTTCTCAGGCTCCTTTCCATGCATTTGATTCCGAGTGAAATAAGCAGTACTAGTGCAATGTAAATCACTGCCATCACCAGATAAGGAACCATAAACTCATAGCTGTTACTGCCAATATAGTTAAATGCCACATAAAGGTCAGCCGCACCAACAAAACTTACAACGGAAGTCTCTTTAATCAAGGCAATAAACTCATTTCCGAGTGTTGGCAGAATATTTTTTACTGCCTGTGGAATCACAATTTTACGCATTGTCGTCGCAAAACTAAGTCCCATCGCACGTCCAGCCTCCATCTGTCCGCCGTCTACGGACAAAATACCGGCACGCATCATTTCTGAAATATAGGCACCACTATTCAAACCAAATACAAGCACAGATACCTGCACACCGGTAAGTTTTACCCCAATAATCGGAAGTAATACATAATAGCAGACAAGCAGCTGCACTACCATCGGTGTTCCACGGAACAAGCCAACATAAAAAGAACAAAAACCATTCAAAATTCTTGGCAGTATCTTGTATTTTGGCACAACACGCACAGTCGCAATCAAAATACCTATAATAATACCAATCAAAAGACCGGCAATTGCAATAATCAATGTATTCTGTAAGCCTTCTATTACCTTCTGATATCCGTTCTGCTCAAAGAAAATTTGCTTAAACGCTTCTATTTTTAATCCAAAATTATCCATATCTACCTCGTAAAAAGCAGGTCCGTGTAGGTCACGAACCTGCTGACTATTACTGCATTTTGTTAATTGCTTCTGTAATGCACTTAGCCGGTGCAGAATCGATGACTACATAATTGATGTTACCATTAATCAAATCCTGTACTGCTAAAGAACCATTTTTATAACCAGTTGTAGTTACTTTGTAACCTTCAAAGCCCCAGCTCTTGTCGCCCTCGCAGTAGAACTGACCGGTTGTACCGTTCTGCACACCAATCGTTACACTCTTATCTTTTGTTTTCAAAATCTTTTCAATTGCTGCTTTATCTTTACAGTTATCAAACTCTGTGCTGTCACCTTTGACAATCAGTCTCTGTGCTGCATTATAATAAGGATCCGTAAAGTTTACATATTTCTTTCTGTCTTCTTTAATCGTAAGACCTGTCATGGCAATATCACTCTTATGCTGTCCAACCGACAAGCAGACGGAATCAAATTCCATGTTCTGGATTACCAGTTCTTTGTTCAATTTTTTTGCAAGTGCTGCCGCAATTTCCATATCAATACCATAGTAGCTGTCGCCCTTCATGTACTCAAATGGCTCAAAAGAAGCATTCGTTGCAACCAAAAGCTGGTCTTTCGATGTATCAAGTTTCTCGGATTTTACCGGTGTTGGATTTCCGCCACCAAAATATTTGTTACAGATTTCATCAAACGTTCCATTATCTTTAATCTCTTTGATAAAATCATTGACCTGTGTCAAAAGTTCCGGCTTGTTTTTATCTACACCAAACGCATACTCTTCACTAGTCAAGTCTACATCAATCACCTTAACGGCCTGCTGTTTTGTCTGGTTGTCGCTCTTCTTTGCGTCATTTCCACTATCGGAACTGCCACATCCACATACAGCCACCGCCGTCATAATTACGGTAAGACCCATTGCTATTAACTTTTTCATTGTTCATCCTCCTAACATGTTTTCAATATATTCGAGTCATTATACCATGAATGGGAAATATTTTCAATGTTTGGAGAAAAGATTTTGTCCAATTTACCAAACATCGTTTTTTTCTTACTCAAATGATTCCCCGCGCTTTCATTTTCTTTATAAAGTCATTTTTCAAAATCGGTCCGATTTCCAAACTGCCAAAATCATCTGCTAACAATATGTAACGGTTTACCGTATCCACTTTTTTCACGAATTCCAAATTCACAATCACGCCACGCTTGCACAATACAAAATTATCACTATCTAACTCCTTTAACAGACTGTTGCAAGTTTTATACGGAATCTCAATCCGACCCGACGTTGTTACAATCTCTAAACGATGGTTTACACTTTCTACATATACAATTTCCGAAACGGCAATCATTTCTAACATTCCTTCTGTCCGAAACATCAGTGACCGGTCCTTTTCCTGTACCGTTTCATAGCGAATTGCCTCTTGAATTGTTTGCTTTACTTTTTCAAAATCAAACGGTTTTTCGATAAATTGGTAACAGTGAACAGACGAATACATACACATTTTCGGATCATACATGGAAGTAATGATAAGAATTGGCGTAAACAAATATTTATCAACTTTTCTTATATTCTGAGCAAATTCCCCACCGGATACATCATCGTGCTGTTGTGGATGTAAAATAATATCTACCAAAAACAAGTCAATTGTTCTCTTCATTGCAATATCATACGCCGTCTTTTCATCTGCAGCCTCATAAATTACGGCATCCGAACGCACTTCCTTTACCAGACCGGCAAGCACCTTTCTGGTCTCACTTTTGTCTTCTAAAATCAGTACCTCTTTCATTTTCATCCTCTCCTTTGTTTCGTCTTTTGGTATTTTGTTTATGAAATCACCTAGTTCGGTAAATATATCCGTTTCGTCTTAAGTTTGCCCTTATACTATTCGCGAGGGGGCGAAGCAATGAAAATACATGACTACTTAAAAAATAATTACGGTTATTCTGATTTTCAAATCGGACAAATACGCTATACGATAATTAGTATTCTTTCAGACGTAAGTAAACTTATCATAATGGGTATTTTCTTTATTCTGACCGATTACTTTTTTCAATATCTGGCAGCCATTGCTACTTTACTTGTACTTCGGACATGTACCGGTGGACTGCATTTTAAGCATTACTTCAGTTGTTTGGCATTGTCTTTTTTTCTTTTATATATAGGCATATGCCAACTCCCAAAAATATTGCTTCCCCGTCCCCTCTACTTTGTCCTGCTTTTACTATGTATACTCATCAATTATTTGTTTGCACCAATTGTCTCTTCGTACCGTCCTATTCCAAACGGTATTCAGATACGAAAAGCCAAACGTCAGGCTTTTCACATCATTACCATCTACGCGCTTATCATGTACATCGTTCCGCCAAACCAGTATATCATCACTGGTTTTTGGATAATTATGCTGCAATCTTTTCAACTGCTTGCAGCAAAAATTGTGAGAAAGGAGGTGCCTCATGAAGCGTCTATCGAAATCATGGATATTTAAGGCTTGTAATTTTTGCATTGCCTTTGCAGGAATCCTTCATTGGACAAAGATGAGTTTGTTATTATTCGGAGAACAACCATATCCTACCGAAAATGAAAAGTAATTCATTCTTGCCATTCATTTTTGTCAGAGAGCAGCTATTATGTTCTCTGACTTTTCTCTATTGTGAAATCAAACACAATCCGGGTATTCTCATTCTCCTCACAATATATTCTTAAATCACACTCATACTCCATCAAAATATCCTTTGCCTTAGATAATCCGATTCCTCTGTTTTGTGCCTTTGTTGAATATCCCATTCCCATAAGTTGTATGAGCTCCTCCTGCTTATAATAGCGCGAATTATTCTTTACTGCTACATGTATTATATCTGTCATTTCCCGCATCTCTACCCAGATATTTTTCAAATCATAATCTTGTACGGCTTCAATTGCATTATCTAAAAGAATGCCTAAAACTTCAATCAGTTTATAATCTGGTATTTTACATTGTAATTCATCTACCTTAATGTCGTATGTTATCCGACATCCCTTAGACTCGGCTTCTATAAATTTAGAATACAAAAATGCAATAACTATTGGAGAATTACTAGAAAGTAATCGTGCATATCGATTTTCCTCCATAATTTCATCACAATATTTTTTCTGTAAGGCCACCAATGTATCATAATCCTTTGCCATCAAATGATGACTATAGATTGCTGTTATATGATTATGAAAATCATGTTGTTTTTTTCTCATTGAATCAAGCAATTGCGTATATACACCATCGTAAGTTTTATGTATTTCATATTCCCTTTCTTTCGATAGTTTTTCATATTTCTCCTGTTGCCATCGAACAATTAGCACAGCAATTAAAAGTGTCCATATGCCAAAAATGATGTAGTCTGTCACCCTAAGATACTCTTCCATTTTATAAATAACTAACAAATAAACTGCACCTACAAGACACAATATTGTTGCCACGTAAATCCACCGATCATAATTCAAAATTATATTTGATATTTTATAAAGTAAACCCTTCTTACCAAGAATAAGCATCAATATAATCATGAAAACATTTACGCTAATAACCAATAAATCAATTGACAGATATCCTTCCAGTATAAACGCCGGAATCGAACATACAACTTGTGAAAACACTCCAATAATGATAAAAAGCACTAAATTCACATTTGCTTTTCGTATTGAACACTTAAATTTCAACAATTCATATATGTAAATTCCCACATACCCAAAGAAAGCCATCCCCTTGGACAGCCCAAAATAATTTGCCGATTCAATTAAAGTAACCTCTGCTACCATAAAAACCGCATCATAGATGCTAAAATAATACCTCTTTCCAAATAAATAATTCACACAAATAAGTGTAGCCGCCATTTCCAATATGGTATTTATCGCCGTCAGCATAACCTATCTCATCATCCCTTCAACACTTTTTCCAGCATATCCGTATACCACCGAATCTTGCTAATTGCATTTTCCGGTGTCAATTGTTCTTTATCCATGCACTCCATATTCAAACATATCGGGTCTGTTGTCAAACCATAAATAAAATTCATATCACAATGTAACTGGTTTGCCAGTATATAGGCATATGCGCTGGATAACCCTGTCTCACCACGTTCAATACGATATACTCCATCTTCTGAAATGTGAAAGATATGTGCCAAATCCTTGCGGCTAATCCCCTGTGATTCACGAAACTTTTTCACATTCGCCCCAATAATCTCGTCTTCACGGCTGATATCACTCATAAATATGCTCCTTTGCTCTTTTCTTAAATGATAGCAATAAATCGCATATATCTGTTCGGTATTATCCACCATTTTATCGGTGTTTATTCCCGTTTCAGTCATATTTCTGTGAAATAGATAAAACCAAGTAAATTCTAAAATAATAGCTGCCCCCTTACGAGGCAGCTATTATTACACTTTCTCTCCCTTCGGATACACATCATTGCAATCCCAGCGTGGAAGTGCAAACCGGTTATCAACGCCTAATTGTGTCCCCCTTGCTTCAACTGAAACACCCAGGCCACAGCCCTTTTGTTTCACATAAGAAATCACTTCCTCACTGTAATTTCCATATGGATAATTCATAACAAAACAATTCCTGTCAATAAGTTCATCCATCGCTTCTAGTGCCATATCTATATCTTTTTGCATCTGCTCTTTCGGAAGTTTGGCAAGCCAGTAATGGTCATAACCATGAATTCCAAAGAACATGCCATTTTTCTTCATTTCTTTCATCTGTGAAAAATTCATATACAATTTCTCTGCAAAAGTGCTCTCCTCACATCCCACATATTTTTGAAACAGGTGCTTTGCGATTTCCGTCCGGATTTCTTCAGGCAGAGCATTTTGCAATAGCCGCTTTACAAAAATAACCTCACCCGGATCCCAGCGATTAGCAACCGCAAGATTTTGATATAATTCCTCATTGGACAAAAGAGTTACACCCTGATTTCGATAAAAATCCATCTCTTCAAAACAATCGGCTACCAGCTGTTTCATTGCCAAGCTCCCCTTCAACTCTACAGCCGCCAGAATAAAATGAATCCGGTTTACCGTCAATAATTTGTTTTCCTTCCATGCCATTGTATTTGGAAAGAAAACTCCCTGCACTCCGACCTTTTTCAAAATCGGATAAACAACCTCATAATGATCAATATACCCATCATCAAACGTCAGAACAAAACCATTTTCCGGAATGTCTGAAAAAGCATTTTTCTGATATGCTGCAAGAATCTCATCCATTCGCACCGGTGTATAATGCTCCAAAAGATATGCAAGCTGTTTCTCAAACAATTCTTTGTCAAGTCCCTTAATGGTCGGATACTCGCTGTTTTTTAAATCACGCACGTAATGATACATAATAAAATGTACTGTTTTTTCCACTTTAATTGCCTCCTATCCAAGTAAGTCATTCATGTCAAATTCTTTCATGGTACTTTCTCCTTTACGGATATCCGCAAGTTTTTCCAGTTTTTTATTTTGCAAAAATTTTTCTGTATTATATAAAACAAGCACATCCGTAATATCCGAATTTGACGACAAAAGATTTCCCATTGCCATTTTCCCGTAACGATAATCAATCATAATTATCTTATCAAAATGTTCCGTCAAAAATGGAACAAAGCAGTTAGCGAATGAATCTTTTACCAAAAGAAGCGTTTTACCCGTATAGGCTTTCGTCGTAATTTCCACTTGAAACGAATTTTTCTTCATAAAATACTGATAACGATTAAACCCTTTTTTCGCCTCATTGGGGAAATATAAAGAAGAATAGGTTTTCTCTTCATCATCAAACACTACTTTTGTTTTCACCGGATTTTTGCTTTCAAATTTTTCCACCACATCCGCCACGCCACCGGCATGAATCTTATTATAGGTAGTCCCATAAAAATCATCAAATACAGATACGCGCTTGAAATCGGATAAATCTTTTGCTTTCCGTCCGGTTTGAAGTGCCCATGCACGATATGCATAATAAGCCCCAAGACTTGTCCAATGATGATCCGTCCGATAGTAAATATATTCCTCATTATGCGACTGCATCGTTTTCGTTAAATCGTATATCAAGTTAGGCTCATCAACTTTTGTCTGCAAATCCCGAATCATAGACTGCCAGTCTATCGTGTCTGCGTAAGCAGGCAAAACATTTGTAAGCGCTGTCGTTTTCGATGGAACAAACATTGCCCTCACATGCTTCCTGCCATATCTTTTTTCCGTTTCATTGAGAAACGTTGTCAGATATGTTTCATTTTCCTTTATCTGCCCTGAATCAAAATCCGCCTTTTCGTATTTTTCAAGCAGGTAATTATTTTTGCCAAGATAAACGCCATTAAAGTCTTTTTTCCCAAGGGCAACCTGCTCTCGCACCGCCAGATCCACCCATTTGTCACGGAAGAAAAACTGATCACTTAAATATGTATCATATTCCTTTTGAAATTCTCCCGATAAAATGCGCTTTGCCGTGATTTTCGGTCTCTTAGCCAGTTCACGGTTCTCCACATCTGAAAACTCCCGGTCCGGCAGAACAAAAGAAGCCACCGTACCGCCAAAAAGTATGACAAAAAAAACAATGAGCATTGCCAGTTTCATCTTTCTCATCCACCACACCTCCTAAAATCGAAAATATAAAAAAGGATTATACGAAGAATTGACTAACAGCGCAACACTCAGTATAAAAACAACAACGACAAACAACGTACCACACACTTCTCGACGCATGGTCTTCTCCGGCAAAAAGAATCGGTTTATACAGGTGCGAAGCAGCGAAACCGAACCAATAATGGCAATCACAAGTAAAATCAGGTAAGAGGAAAGCAGATACATTGCCTCTCGATTAACAAAATTTCCACTGATGCCAAATAATGTTTTGAAATAATTTGTTCCATCTGCCATATCCTGCCACGAAAAAATTCCCCAGCCAAGAATCACAAAAAACATCGTATATAAATGCATGAAAAAAGATGGCAGACGGCTAAATACCGGCTTCCACAACAATTTTTCAATCATAAGAAGAATTCCGTAGTAAATTCCCCATACAACAAAGTTTCCATAAGCCCCATGCCACAATCCGGTCAAAAGCCATACAATAGAAATATTTAAAATTTGTCTGCCAAATCCCTTTCGATTGCCACCTAACGGGATATAAACATATTCCTTAAACCATGTACCAAGAGAAATGTGCCATCTGCGCCAAAACTCGGTAATACTTCTCGATTCATACGGATGCCTAAAGTTTTCAGGAAAAGAAAATCCAAACATCGAGCCAAGTCCGATTGCCATATCTGAATAACCGGAGAAATCAAAATATATTTGTAACGTAAATGCAATCACACCAAGCCATGCAGAAACCGTTGTCAAATTCGCTGCTCCCATACCGGCAATCTCACGAAAGAGATCGCCAATCGGATTGGCAATCAACACTTTTTTCCCGAGACCTATCATAAATCGAACAATTCCCTTACTAAATAAATCAATTGTTTCTTTCCGTTTTACCATCTGTTCTTCCACTGTCTGATAGCGGATAATCGGTCCGGCAATCAATTGTGGGAACAACGCAACATAGGTTCCAAACGTCACAAAGTTTTTCTGCACCTTCACTTCTTTCCGGTACACATCAATCACATAGGACATCGTCTGAAAAGTGTAAAAAGAAATACCAATCGGCAGAGGAAGATTTAACTGCGGCATTTCTACACCTGCCATATATCCGACCATTCGCAAAAAAAAGTCCGCATACTTAAAGAACCCTAACAAAAGCAGACTGACTACGCAGGCAATTGTTAAGGAACAAATCTGTCCTCGTTTATTTTCTCTTTTCTGATAACAAGAAAGACGAAGTCCGGCGCAATATGCTACAAGTGTAGAGAACAGAATCAAGACAATATAAACCGGCTCTCCCCATGCATAGAAAACCAAACTGCCCCCAAAAAGAACCGCATTGCGGAATCTCCTTGGGGTGCAGTAATAAACAACTAACATAATCGGCAAAAACCGAAACAAAAACAATAAACTACTAAATACCATGAGGCAGCCTCTCCTACAATTTCTTCTTCAATGCCGCCTGTCCTTTTTTGTTGACAGCTTTTGACGGAGACATTGCAATATACCAGACAAAAGTTCCTTTTTTCCCATAAATTGCATTCTTAAATACTTTCTGCTCAGTTTTAGAATAATCACTTAAATAATCACTCTTGCTATTTGCCTTCTGGTACTTTTTCAAAGCATTATATAATTTTTTCGCACCTTTTCCATTTTTTGCTTCCATCACACAAAGGCTGTACGCCTCTTTTGAATCACATACATACTGAATCGTTTTCACCTGGCTGCGAACTGAGTGAGTAAGCGCTCCAAAATCCAGTGCAGCCGCCGAAGAATATTTCAATTTCTTTGCACCACCGGTTGCTTTTAACGCATACCCGCAAAGTGTCTTGCAGCTTTCCTTTTTCTTTGCCGCCTGTCCCATCTGTGGAAACAGACTGATACACATAATTACCATGCATACAACCGCTGCTATTCTCATGCCGTATTTTTTCATCTTTATTTTCCTCCTCGACCATCTCTCTGTCTATCATATTTTGCCAGTATCTTTCCGAACTTAGCATATGCCGGCGGTTTCCAATGATATCCGTCTCCTGTTGCATAAGCCGCCTTCAAATACCCTTTTGAATCTTTCAAAAAACCGGTATAATCCAAATAGGTAACGCTCATCTTCTTCGCCAGTTTCTTTAACTTTCGATTAAAGACCGGTCGCTGCCAGAATCCCGGATGTCTTGCTTTTTCTGCACGCGTCACCGGTGAAATTGCACACACAATAATATCCGTATCCGGACAAGACTGCTTAATTGCCTGTAACATGTCACGGTACTCACTTAACATATTACTAATCTTCTGATAATGAATCTCGTTCATACCAAGCATCATATACACGCGGTATGGTTTGGCAGCAATCAGCTTCTGAAGTCCGGTTCTTCCATGAAACACTCTCTTTGTATGGAATGTCACCGTATTCAGTCCCCGGTATGCAATCGTCCTCTTTTTACCACCAATCGGCATATGGGCGAAACCACCTTCGTATGTCAAGCCTTCCGTAATCGAATCGCCGGCAAACACTGTTGTCCTCACATAAGTTTTCATCTTCTTAGAAACAACTTTAGAAGGATTGCTATCGGTCTCCGACAGCTGCTTTTTCTCTCCTGCCGTTATGTAAAAATAATATTTCTTTTTGTTTTTCAGTTTTTTCACAAGGCAGACATTATTTTTTGTTGAAAGCTTCTTTCGATATTTTCCATCTTTCTTTGTTGAAACAAAAACATGATAATACTTTGCCTTCTTTTGTTTCTTCCATGTCAGCTTTACACTATGGGTAGAAAAACGAACTACCTTTACTTTTTTTACACTAGGTAATTTCTTTACCGGTACGGCCGGTGTTGCCGGAATTTCAGTCGGCACCGGTGTACTCGTTGCCCCTGCGTCCGGTGTCACCTCAGGCAATGCTGTCGCCATCTCCTGTCCCTTCACCATCGTAGCACTCGGCAATGACCGAAATGGCACAAGGCTAACAATAGCTGCTGCTGCGCATACCGTCAAAACAACTCGTTTCTTTTGATTCATCGTTTAAACTCTTCTTTCTGTTTTTTTTCACATCCGTATGTATTATACGCTTATCTATTATACTAGTCAATTATTCTTGATTTTTCCAAATTTTAACCATCTGGTTTTAAATGGCACTATGCCAACCGCTAATAAATTTTCTATACATTCCAACCATTTTCTCTAATTATTTTACAAATTACTTCTTCCGATTCTTCACACTCGTCCGCAATTTGTGAAATTGACTTTCCTTTATTTAATTTCT
>ERZ894244.757-NODE-757-length-20312-cov-9.264452_pt1 | contig 20312 bp, 18 predicted proteins | sample MGYA00380299_ERZ894244 | MGnify/ENA primary metagenome ERZ894244 (study PRJEB32331, sample SAMN06328444) | human gut metagenome | biome: human gut microbiome; feature: stool | host: Homo sapiens | collected 2014-06-26 ... | reverse complement strand
TCATAGACCATTTGCAAAAGACAAAGGCGGCAATTCTTTCCTCTGAAAATAGTCTTCGCCTTGTAAACAATAAGGCGGATGAGCTCAGTATCAAAAAGCTTACAAAAAATGCCCTGTCGGTCAGGACAATGTTTGATGATCTTAAACGAGAGGGATAGATATATCATTTGACAGAAGTATGTGTATTTGGAAGATGTGTTGGGCGGGATTGTAATAGAACGCCGTAAGGGATGCGGTTTTGGTGAAGAATGCGAAAAAGGATTTCCAACAAATCTTCCAACAAACGGCCTAAAATAAGGTAAAACGACGAGAGAGAAGATAACACAAAAATCCTTATGGCACAGAGACCTGACGGTATGTAGAGACACAAGCGGACACAAGGTAAAATGAACGCGAACTTTTTGGTAAGGATGAGGTCGGCAGTTCGAATCTGCCCAGCAGCTCCAGAACAACACCTGAAATCTTCGGATTTCGGGTGTTTTCTTTTGATTTCTGCAACTTTTGGAACCGATGCAGTTTTGCGGATTTTCGCTGACCACATAAAATACCACAGACAGAACGAATCGGAGTTCCCGACATGGCATCGGGAACTCCGTGTTTCTTCTTTGCGTGATTCATGCCGGGGCTTGGGGCTGCTGCCGCTGGGCGGCAATTTCTGCTTTCATTTGGACGATCAGTTCTGCCAGTTTCTGTTCGCATTCTTTCTCGCTGTGGGCGTAGACATTTCGTGCGAGGCGGCATCCATTGGGGAGCCGAGGGGAGTACCGTCCTTCCCACAGGTTTTCGTTGATCTGGCTGACGCAGCCAGTGCCGGGTTTGCGGCGCTGCCCTTTGTGGGGCAGGAAGGTAGATGGAGCCGGTTTTCTTGGCGCTGTGTCTATATCTTGGAGGGATTCTGATTTGGCGATCCCTCGGTCGATTTTCGCCGCAGCGATTTTCCTCATCTCGTCTGTGACATGAGCGTAAACATTCAGAGTTGTTGCGGTAGAGACATGACCGATAATGGTGGAGAGAGTCTTGATGTCCATGCCGTGTTCCAGAGATGCGGTGGCGAAAGTGTGTCGCAGATCATGAAATCTGACACGCTTACAGTCTGCCCGCTCCAGTATGGTGGTCAGCCGCTTGCGGACAGCAGCGGGATCTCTGGGCGAGTCATTGTTCAGCGGGGAGGGGAACAGCCATACAGAGTTTATTTCGGTTTTGTAGTCACTCAGCACCATCAGAACAGGGGGCGGGAGGATGACGCTCCGGTTGGACGCCTTTGTTTTCGGCTCGGACACTACCAATTCTCCCTTGACCCGGTGTACCTGCCGCTTTACCTGAAGCTCTCCGGTGTTGAAGTTTAGATCGTCCCATTGGAGGGCGCAGATCTCACCACGGCGCAGGCCGGTGGACAGTTCCAGCAGGAGCAGTTCGAAACAGCCGTCCTCTTTGGCCTGAATAAGCAGCCGTTGGATCTCTTCTGGGGAGAGAACCTGCATCTCTCTGGCCTTGGCAGAGGGGAGGCGGCAGAAGTCGGAGGGATTTTTGGGGATGATCTTCTCAGAGACTGCTTTGCCCAGCGCCGCGTGGAAGGTGGTGTGGATGTCGCGGACGGTTTGGTCGGAAAGTCCTTCGCCATACTGTTCCTGCCGGAGCAGACGGCCATTTTGTTTGAGCCCAGTGTAGAACTGCTGGATGTCGCCGGTGGTGAGTTTGTTCAGCGGAATAGGGCCCAAGTTCGGGATGATGTGCTGATAGATCCGCCGTTCATAGGACATCTGGGTGTTGGGGCGAAGATTTGATTTTTTATAGGTTTGATACCAGAAGTCCAGCCATTGGGCGGCTGTCATGGTCTGCTGAGGTAGTTCCGGTTCAGACTCTTTTTGTGCGGCAATCAAACTTTTGAGTTTTTTTCTCACATTCGGCCTTTGTTTTTGCCAGCACATTTTTAGTTTTGGGCAGTCCGCTGTCATTGTAGCCGATGACAACGCGGCCCTCCCAGCGGCCATCGCTTCTCAGACGGACGGTGCCGCTGCCATGTTTTCTCTGCTTTGCCAAGGATTCATCTCCTCTCCAAGGTAGTCGGTCAGGAAACCGCCCACGATCTCAGCGGCACGCTTCTGCATATCTCCGGTGGTGTGCGCATAGGTGTCGAGGGTGAAGCTGGCCTTCGTGTGGCCCAGAATGCCAGCCAGTGTTTTGGCATCCACACCGGAGGACAGGGCATGAGTGGCGAAGGTATGCCGCAGATCGTGGAAGCGGATGTCCGGCAGTCCCGCCTCGGTCAGCAAGGTTTTGAGCTGCTGATAGGCTCGACTGGGATTTATCGGCAGTTCTGGGCGGAACGGGTCATAGAAGATCCATGGGGAGCAGATTTGGCTCTGTCGTTTGCGGAGGATCTCTGCTGTACTGGGCGGCAGGATGATCTTCCGCGTTCCCGCATAAGTCTTGGTATCGCCTGTGGTGAGCGGCTTGCCTTTTTCCTTGTGGAGGGTACGCCGCACATGGAGCGTTTCCTGTTTCGTATCGAAATCCTCCCACCGCAGTGCGCAGATCTCGCCGCGGCGCAGACCGGTGGTCACCGCGGTGTAGAAGAAATCATGCCAGAACGCATCCTTTTCAATGACTCTCATAAAAGCATCCAGTTGTGCTTCGGTGAGGATCTTCATGGGTGCGCCGTCAAACTTGGGCGGGTCAACTTCTGCCGCGGGATTGTTGGGGATCAGGTTCTGCTCCATAGCCGTTTTCAGGGCGTGGTGCAGGGTGGTGTGGATGCCGTGGACCGTTCTGGCGGAAAGGCCGGGGGATTGTCCATCTCTGGGATGTACCCGCCCGGTTTCCTGTAAGGAGCGGTAGAGCGACCGCAGGTCGACGGCAGTGATTTTTGAGAGAGTTTTGTTTCCGAGATAGGGTTTGACATGGAGTTCCAGAGAGCGGCGATAGCCGTTCAGGGTGGTGGGACGAAGCGTAGCGGCCATGTACTCGTCCAGCCATTTGTCCAGCCAGACGGAGAGGGACATATTGCTTCTTCGGTCAGATCAACACCTTTATAGGCTTCGGTGAGCTGTCGCAGCTTGACAGACAGCTCTTTTTGCGTTGGCGCGGAGATGTAACGGAAGATGGAGTCACCGTTTTTCTTGTGGCCCACCACGATGCGGCCTTCCCAGCGCCCATCCTCCCGCTTGCGTACCATGCCGTCACCGGACGGTCTTCGTTTTGCCATGGATTTTCACCTCCAATCGAATTTTGTTTTTGATCATGCGTCTGTATCGTCCTTATCATGGACCTGCGCTTTGCTGCAGGCCCGTTCCTCTTCCTCTCTGGCGAAGGAGTACACCGGTTCCTCTGCCAGTTCTCTGTGAATTCCGCAGGCGAGGCGGTAGCCACAGATGAAGCTGTGGAGGGTTGCGAGGCCCCGCAGACTGTCCTCCATATCCACCAGCCGAAGCAGGAGTTTCCGGTCATCCTTCACCAGCCGGGAAGAGAGCTCTTTGTGAGTCCGGTCGACTTCATCGGACAGGTTCTGTATCGATCGGGGCTTGGTTTCGAACTGCCTTTGCAGTGCTTTCATGTAATCGTACATACTGTTTACCTCGCCTGCGGGAAGCGGTGCGGCTCTGCCACACACTGGTACAGGACCGCTCCGCAGTTACCGCAGATCAGGAATTTGATGCGGTTGCCCAGCAGACCGTTCCGCTTGAAGGTCACCAGCGCATCGCTCTGCCAGCCGACCCGGATATCTTTGCCGCCGCAGTACTGACACTGCCTGACCGGAAGTTGATTCATCATAGTCGCTTCCTCCGTTTCTGTATTTTTGCAAACACACAATACCGGAAGAGCAGATGAATAGCCAATGAAAGAAGTGTCTGCTGCGAAAATTCTACAAAACCAACAATGCGGACGATTTGGGTTTTGCTCTGAGAATATTTTTATTGACTTCAGCAGCCCAAAATATGACGGTGCCGCGCGGGTCTTACATAGACATGGTTGGCCCTTTGTACTCCTCGTACACATTGCCTTTCAGACCGTGGGCTTCACGCTTTTCCTGAAGCTGCTCCAACCGTTTGCGGTCGATTTGGATGCCGCCGGGGTTGGACTGCGGCAAGGAGTTCTCCTGGAAGATACTGCCCATGTGGTGGAGCAGACGGGTGACGCCCAGGAACACATTGGGAGGTCTGCCACTGTTCTGCTGTTGGAGAAGCGATTCGGCATAGGCATTACCCTGCACAGCGGATTTGGTTAACCAGTGGATGCCCATCGTTTTGTCGTACTCCACGCCCTGACCCATGAGGTACAGCTTGCCCAGCATATACTGCGCATACTGATTTCCGTCCTGCGCCGCGCGGTCAAACCATTTTGCTGCTGCGGCGAGATTTTGCGCTACATTTTTTCCTCTGTAGAACTCCTTACCCAGACGGTAGGCGGCATAGCTGTTTCCACTTTGTGCAGCGGTTTTCAACCAGCGCATCCCTTGCTCAGGGTCACGCACCTCTACATCATTGGAGAGCAGCAATTTTCCGTGGGTGTACTGCGCATAGCTGTGTCCCTGCTCCGCCGCCTGCTGAAACCAGTACCGGGCATTAGTTGAGTTCGGTGTCAGCAGAGGACCATCCCGCCACAGCTTGCCCATGAGATACTGCGCGTGCTTGTCGCCGCTCCCGGCCAGTGCTTTCAGCTCAGAGACAGCGTCGCTGCGCGCCTCCAGAGTCAGGGTGTCATCACGGATGACGTCCCGCAGGTCCCAGTAGTCATAGGAGGCGTTGCGAAACTCCTCCGGTTCGCTCTCATGCTCCACGCCCTTGTCCTCAAAGAACAATTTGCACTGCCGGATATTTTCTGCTTCTTTTATCACAGCGTTTTTGATGGACCGGAATTCTTTCTGCTGTGACAGGGGCACACGCTTTAGTTCTTTGTCGTGGTAGTACGCATCCACCTTGCCCTGAAGGATCTGCCACTGCTCATAGCATTTGCGCACACTGGGAAGCCGCTCCATCTCATCTACGATCCGGTCCACCAGTTTCTTCTGCGGCTTCGGAAGATACCCGTAGGACTTCTTGCCCTTCACAGTTTCGAGCTGCAGAGCCAGTTCCAACATGAGCCGCTCCGCATCTGGATGATTGCAGATGCCTTCCTTCATGGATCGCACCATTTCCAGCATCGCCTTCCGTGCATCGCGCACCAGTTCATCACGGGACACCGACTTCTGCTCATAGAGATGGAGCATCTCGTTCTGGAAGATGTGGTTGGTGAGCGTGGATTTGATTTGGCGGATACCATCTTTGGAGAGATATGCTTGTCCTGGTTTTGCAGACCACGCCATCATATGCACGTGGGGATGTTCGCCCTCGTCATGGAAGGCGGCATACCAACGGAAGTCGTTGGAGGGTATCTTCATCGCTGCGGCGATGTCGTTGCGGTGAGCGCGGAGCAGATCCCGCCATGCGGCGGCGTTGTCGAAGCCCAACCTTGCGGCATCTTTACGTTTGAGGGAGATGATGTGGGTCCAGACGTTTCCGGCGTAGTTCTCCAACTCGTTCATCGCTGCATCCAAATCGATCCCATCGCTGTCTCCGAACAGACCGTGTTCACCCAGACGTTCCGCGCGGGGACGGGTGGCGATGTACTTCATGTACCGTTCCGACTGCATCACCGAATCCCAATTGGATTCGAGAGCCAGCGTGATGAACGCAGAGGCGTTGGCCTTGGTGGGCTTGTCCATGTAGTCGCCGTACTCATACAATTCTTTGACCTCTGGGAAATCCTTCACCAGTTTTGTGATGAGCTGCTCTTGCTTTCGTGTGGGGGGACGGTCATCCGGGATGATTTCCACCCGCTCACGGGTAGCGATGTACTTGAGGTAACCGGACGCACCGCCAGTACTCTTGATGTAGGGACTCTTGAGGATCAGCTTTGCCATTCGTCATCATCCCAATCCGTAGTTTCATCCCACAGCTGCGCACGCTTTCCCAGAGAGACGCGGCCATTGGTGGACTTCACATTTTTCACGCTCTGCGCACGGCGGCGTTTTAGATCGTCACGGTCGATCTGCATGGTATCCGCAATGATACCCATCAGCATGTCCAGTTCCACCGCATGGTTGAAGGACAGCGAGGAGAGATTTTTCTCCAGGATTTTAAGCCGTCCGTCCATAGCGGATGAGATCGCTCTGGGGAGCATGTCATTGCGGTTGGCGGAGAGCCAGTCCGCATAGAAGCTGACGGCCTTGTCGATGAACTCATTCATACTGCGGCAGTTATCCGCTTCGTACCACTGCTCAATCTTCTGCCTGGTTTCCGGCTCCGGCCGGTAGGTCAGGCGGTCTTTGTTTTCGCTCACAAATATCACTCCAATCTTCGTTAATGTCATATTAGATGCCGCTGGAAAGCCTGTGACCATCGGCGGTTTTGGGAAAGCAGACGCCAATCGTGAACAAATGCTCTGAAACAGACGCCAGAACACATGCACCTAAGAGGTGTCGCAAAATCCCCGTAAACTGCCCGCACTGCGGGCAGTTGTAGTTGCCCATAACGCCGGAAGTGGCGCCAGGGCTTTATCCCGCTTTTCCTTTCGTCCTCGCAACCTCGTCCAAAAGGGGGCAAAACCGTCCCAACCCCCTCGTTGGGGCTGGGACTCCACCCAGCCCCGAAGGGGCGCACACAGCGGCACACAGGGGCAAACACGGGGTGCTCATGCGCTTTGCCCATCGCCCGCCGGGATGAACTCGATGCCCAGTTTCTCAGCTTTCGCCTTCGCTTTCTGCTGCATAGTAGCGAGCTCTGCTTTTTCAAATTGCCGGTCGTAGTATGCCTGCGTGATCTCATGCATTGAGACGAGGGTGTAGAGCAGGTTGCCGTTTTTCTTGATGCCGTTCTTTGTGATGATTTTAGTATGCTCCGTGATGATGAGACCACGTTCCTCCAGCAGACGCACATACTTGGCAACGGTGTTACGGGAAAGGTGTAGTCTCTTGGCGATGGTCGCCTCGCTCGGATGACACTGATCTGTCTTCCTGTCCGCGCTGCGCAGCAGATAGAGGTACACTGCTACCGCACTGGCAGGCAGATCCATGTCCAGCAGGATGTTCGGAACCGGGAAGCAGTTTTTCACGTGTTCCCAACCAACGGGAGGTTTTGTTTTTCTCATGCGCGCTCACCGCCCTTCGTGTGCTCCTCCACCCACTGGATGAACTTTTCTTTCGGAACCACCATGCGGCTGCCGATGCGCAGTGTTGGAAAATTCTTTTCGTGCATCAGTTCGTATGCGCTGGACGGTGCGATGCCGAGTGTTTTTGCAACAAGATCTGAGTTGAGGAACAGCGGCAGTTCATCGTAGCTTTTGTAGACAGATGATTTCATTTTTGATTTTCCTTTCTTTTCTGTTTTGATTTTGATTGGCCGCACACCGTACACCTTCCTGCCCCAGACTTTCTGCGGCGTTGTCCCGTGTCGGCACGCTCCCCTTTGCGGATCTTGGCGCTGCTTCCCTCACGGTGTATGCACTCCGGCTGCGGGTATTCAGTTGTCGAGGTGTCATGAAACTTTTCGCTTTCGCTGTGTTCACCTTTATGTTAAAATAATTTCAAGGCGGCTTACATCAGGAAGTGATCTTTGAGGAGGTATCGGCATGGCTTCGGAATTGTACTTGATGGAGGTGGGCGATGGACGTTATTCCATCCTGCTTTGTGATGACAGGTCAATCACGCAGATGCCTGCACTGACTCCCGCGGAGACCTTGATCGCCTTTTCTGAACTGGACTACACGGACTACCGCAAGGCGGTGCGGTGGCTGCGGAACGAGCATTCTCTGTTTGAGGAGCGGATCGACATTCCTGTGAGCGACTTAGAGGACTTTGCCGCGGAGGCCATTTTGCTGACACCGGATCTGTGTGAGATCGATCCTGTGAGCGGATTTGTTGTGACGGACATTCTGCATCAAACTTTGCAGGCAGAGGATGACGGCACGGCGATGTTTCTGCTGGCTGCTGGACAGGAGATCCTGCGGGTGATGGAGGAACCGTTGCGTGTACAGAATTATCTTCGGAACATCATGGAGGTCACCTTCGACGGCACGGCTGGATTAACACCGGCGGAGCAGTATGAAAACCTGCGGGCAGCTTATGCCGACATTGCGCGGATCTGCGATCCGGCAAAGCTGCCGCGGTTGGAAAAACCACGGTCGTTCCGGCTTCGCAGCCTGATGGAACTGCGGATGCTGGTGTTGGCGCTCTACTTCGAACAGGACAACCAGCGGGTCTGCCGATGTGACTACTGCTGGGGCTATTTCATCCCGAAAACGAAAAAGGCCACCCGGTACTGTGACCGGGTGACCGATGGGCAGAGCTGCAAACAGCGAGGCGCGAATCTGGCAAGACTGGATAAGACTTCGGAGGATGAGGCGCTCCTGATTTGTAAAAAGCTGCGGGACAGAATGTATTCCCGCCTGCTGCGGTGGATCGACGCGGCACCTTCTGAGCGTTCCAACCTGATACCCATGGACTACGAGCAGTACGACCAGTGGAGCGAGAACGCTCGGCTGGCACGGGAGGAATATGTTCAGGGGAAATTGACCGCAGAGGGGTTCCTGCGAAAGATCGACACCACCCATGAGCTGACGAGCTACGAGGTGGACAAGATCGACCTGCCCGATGGGCCAAGTATGTGGCAGCGGCTTGTTGCGAGGGACTTCAGATTTGACCCGGAGAGATACTTTCCGGAAGAAATGGCATACCTGAACTTGAATCTGAACGACCCTGACCCGCAGTGGCTGATGCTGACCGCTGATGATCTGCGGAGGGAAGCGCAGAAGGGTCACCAGAGCCTGAAAGAGAAATACGGGAAATGAAAAATACTCGGGACCGGTTCGAGAGAACTGATTCCGAGTATTTCTGCTGTTTACAGCAGCGCAAGATATAAAACGGGAACGCTACAAAATGGTTGCCCTACGAGCCCCATGAATGTCTGAGGCCACACATGGGTGTAAATCTCACCGGAAAGCTGTGAGATTGAACCTTCGCTTGGCGTTAGGCAACGGAATTGTTAATGCGCAGAACAGCAACATGGAGATACCGGCGGTTGGAAGTACCTGTAATTAGCGGGCTTGTCGCTTAAAATCCGTTCTTGCAAAGGCTATTTCTCTGTGCTACACTATTACACAGATACACAAGAGGATGGGGGCGAGCTGCAATGAGCAACAGAAATATGGTTAATATAACCATTACAATGACGCGGGAGGAGCGAAAAGCATTAAAACAACTTGCTCTGGATGAGGATACCACGGCATCTGCGTTGATCCGTGAATGGCTGAAAGAGCATATAGAGCAGCAACAGGAGGTGAGCGACCATGGCGAGCATTGAGGAAAAAGTTGAGGAGCATTACAAGAAGATACTGGATGAGTTAGGAATCAGGCACTATGGAAAAACGGAGAGCATTAATCGAACCATTACAGATGCTCTGCGGTCTGCGGACTCCAAATCTGGTGGCTCTGGAAATAATTACCCCGATATTCAGCTTCTTTTGGAAAATAAGACCGCCCGTCGAATTCCTGTTATGATTGAAGCCAAGGGGTTAAAGAATCGATTGGAAAAGATCTCGAAGTCCGGGCAGATCGAGCTTATCACCTATTATGAGAAAGACAGTAAGCGCAAGGACGGTACGATACAGCATCACGCTGGCGACGCCAATTATTCCAGCATTATGAATTACGCCGTGAACGGAGCTGTCCACTACGCCAACGCCATCTTGGACAGCAGAGGTTACACTGAAGTGATCGCCATCGGTATTAACGGAACACAGATGAACGCCGATGGCTCTGTTCAGGATGCGGAATGCAGGGCGTATTATATCTCCGAAAAGAATAATCGTGTCCCTAAGCATATTCCAGAACTGGATAAGGGATGGTCGCTGTTGAAGGCGGACAATCTGGATAGATTTTTTGCAATGCTGGACAAAATGACGCTGACCGAGAAGGAATTGGAAGATTTGAGACAGCGGACAGAGACTGCGTTGGAAACGAAAATTAAGTCGATTCACCAAAGTCTGTACGATAATCCCACGCTGCGGACGGCGCTGACCACGAACGAGAAACTGTATCTATTCTGCGGTCTGATCATGGTCGGATTGACTACCAAGGGTGTGGCACCGCTGGACGTAAATCAGTTTACTGGTAATGACGATCAGGAGGACAACGACAGTACGATCATTATTACCCGAATCCGCTCTTTCCTGAAAAAGAAGAAATGTGGCGACGATAAGATACGCATGATTTTAGACCTTTTGCAGCCAGTGTTTAAAAAGGAAACCCTGTGGAGACCGGTAAATGGCGAGAGCATCCTCAAAAGCCTGTTTAAGCAGGTGAAGCAGGATATCATCCCTTGTTTGGAGAGCAATCTGCACCTTGATTTTACTGGGAAAATTCTCAACTCTTTGGGAGACTGGGTACATATCGAAAATGACAGAGAGAATGATGTTGTGCTCACGCCACGCTATGTAACAACGCTGATGGCGAAGCTGGCCCGCACTAATATGGACTCTTTCGTGTGGGATCGAGCTATGGGTTCTGCTGGATTTCTTGTGTCGGCTATGGACATCATGATAAAAGATGCGCAGGCAAAAATCCACGATCAAAAAGAGTTAGAGAAGAAAATCACCAACATCAAGGAGCATCAGCTTTTGGGCGTGGAAATCCTCGGTAATATTTATATCCTGGCTGTGCTGAACATGATCTTGATGGGGGACGGCTCATCCAACATTTATAATGGCGATGGTCATGATTACAACAATGAGACCGGAAAGTTTCCTGCCACAGTATTTCTTCTGAACCCTCCCTACTCTGCGGATGGCAAGGGCTTCAACTTTGTGCAAGAGGCGCTGGAAAAGATGACCTCCGGCTACGCCTGCATTCTGATCCAGGAAAATGCGGGCAGTGGAAACGGCTTGCCCTATACGAAAAAGATATTGGAGAAAAACACCCTTTGTGCCAGTGTCCACATGAGTGATATCTTCTGCGGAAAGTCCAGCGTTCAGACGGCTATCTATGTGTTCCAGGTCGCCCGTCCCCACGAGGTGGACGACATGGTAATCTTTATTGATTTTAGCAACGACGGTTATGCCCGGCAAAATCGCAAAAAATCCAGCCAGGAGGTCAATTTGCGGGATGCCGATCACGCTGCTGAGCGGTATGCCGAGGTGGAGGCCATTGTGCTGGGTAAAAAGCCCAGGACTCAATACTATACGGAAGAAAACGGCCTTGTGATTCGGGATACCGTATCGCTAAATGGCAACGACTGGACCTTTGCCCAGCACAAGGTGATCGATACCATGCCTACGGAGGAGGACTTCCGGAAAACTGTGGCGGACTATCTGGCGTGGAAGGTTTCCCAAGCAATTAAAGGGGACGGTGGATATGGAGTATAAGGCATTCCGAATAGGGGCTTTGTTCGAAAAATTAAATGCTCCATATATTGGGGCTGGCCGCAAACAGGACAATGTCTCTAAGGAAAGAACAGAAGAGTTTTCATTGCCGTTAATCAATTGTAAGTGGGGCGACAATGGGATCATGTACTATGGTCGGCCTTCTGACTTTGTTCACTATGAAAATGTCCTTTCTGTTGTTTATAACGGTCCGCCTACGGTTGGCACGGTTTATGCACAGCCGCTGATTGGAGTTTTCACCGACGCTTATTTGATAGCACTCAAAAAATCTGTAATGCCGCATATGTCGATGGAGCTGTGTCTTTATCTTAAAACTGCGGTCGAAAAGGCAATCCATGATACAAAATATTCGAGAGCGGATAAGGCAACATGGACAGGCAAGGTTGAGAACGATGAGATTTTTCTCCCGGTCACAGATGAAGGAACGCCGGACTGGGAGTATATGCAGGAACGAATCAGCGTGCTGGAGCAGGAACGAATCAGCGTGCTGGAGCAGTATCTCCTGGCTGCTGGATTGGATGACTACAAGCTGACGACCGAAGATCAGGAAACGCTGAATAAGAAGGCTACATTTAAGCCCTTCAGTATTGGAGATTTGTTTGTCCCGCTGAAAGGCGGGTATATTGGTACCGGAAAGAAAATTGGTTCTGCAACGAAAGCGCGTAGTGAGGAATATTGTATACCGCTGACTTGCGCCAAGCTCGGGGACAATGGTATTATGTACTGGGGCAAGAAAGGTGATTTCCGCACCTATACAAATGCGATTTCCATTATAGCTGATGGTGCGGTTTCGGCCGGCCTTGTTTATGCTCAACCGGAAGAGGCCGGAGTATACAGCCACTCCTATTTTATTAGGCTGGAAAATGTCGAGGTTTCCTATCGGACAAATCTATATCTTGCGAGTGTATTGAACAAAGTTCTTTACCCGAAATATTCCCGTGAGAGACCGCCGCGGTGGGAAAATAAAGTAGAAAATGACAGCATTTTACTTCCTGTTACGGCAGAGGGGCAGCCAGATTATAGCTACATGGAACAGTATATCCGGGTACAGGAAAAGTTGGCCATTCGGGATGCTATACAGCTCAAGGACAGGATTATCGAAGAGACAAAGTGCGTCGTTGGGGCGTAATATTGTCTGTTGATGAGATGAACGGCGTAGTTTTCTATATGTCTTGAAATGTGGAAAACTACGCCGTGTCGAGGTGAGCAAATAAAAGGGGGACGGCAACAAAATGGACAAGAACTCCAAGAAAAAAGAATTGGCGCTTCGCAGTTCTGCTGCGGAATATTTGACTTTTGTGGCCTCCACCGGCGACAGTGACGAAAGTTTTGAGATGCGTTATGAGGATGAGAATATCTGGCTGACGCAGAAGATGATGGCGGCGCTTTACGATGTTGACATTCGCACAATTAATGAGCACATTAAGAAAATATATGATGACCACGAACTGTCGGAGGAGGCAACTATCCGGAATTTCCGGATAGTTCAAGCCGAGGGGGGACGGCAGGTCAACAGAGAACTGAAGCATTACACGCTTCAAATGATCATTGCTGTTGGATTTAAGGTCAATAATCCCCGTGCGGTACAGTTTCGCAAATGGGCGGGACAGATCGTGAAAGACCATACCATCCAAGGCTGGACCATGGATAAAGAACGCCTGAAAAAAGGACACATGTTTACGGATGAATACTTTGAGCGTCAGCTCCAGTACATCCGTGAAATTCGGCTGTCTGAGCGGAAATTCTATCAAAAGGTCACGGACCTCTACGCTACAGCTTTCGACTACGACAAGGATGCAAGGACCACCCGTCTGTTTTTCCAGACTGTGCAGAACAAGCTGCATTATGCCGTTCATCGCCACACAGCGGCAGAGCTGATCGTGGAGCGGGCTGATGCGGCGAAAGAACACATGGGGCTGGCAACCTGGGAAAATGCACCAGACGGAAAAATCGTAAAGGCTGATGTGACCGTAGCCAAGAATTATTTGAGCGAAAAGGAAATGTCATATCTGGAGCGGATCGTGTCTCTCTATTTGGACTATGCTGAGCTTCAGGCTGAACGCAAAATTCCTATGAGTATGGAGGATTGGGCGAAGCGTCTGGACGGGTTCTTGGAGTTTAACGGAAACGAACTGCTGACGGGACCCGGTAAAATCAGCGCGGAGCAGGCAAAGCTTCATGCCGAAACAGAGTTTGAGAAATATCGAATTATTCAGGATCGACTCTACAAGAGCGACTTCGATCGATTCCTCATGTTGGAGCAGTCGACGCATGATGCTCTGCCGGAGGATTGACTTTCTATTGTTTACAGCAGCGCAAAATAAAACTCTTTTCTTGTTGAAAAACTCGGGGCTCCAAAATTAACGGAGGCATCCGTTAGGGGTGCCTCCGTTAGTTTTAGAACAGCTGTAGCGCGATTGAGAAGACGAAAGGAAGAGAAATGAGACGCAGCAAACTATCTGACCATACCTTTCAAAAGGGCAAGTTTATAACGCCAATAAATGCAATACCGCTGATGCATGAACTTGAAGACGAAAAGTCGTGGACTTATGGCCGCATGCCAGAGTACCTTTGGATTGGATTGATTTTGAAATATTATGGACGAGATGAAGGGTTAAGAAAGTCCTACGGCATTATTTCTGCATTACACAAATTGGCACCTGGCCTCTATACAGCAAGATTATCACAGATATTAAAGCTGGACGCAGATATTCAAAAGAGATTTTATGATTACATTATTTGCAGTGGAGCTAAAGAAGCACTTGCGCCGTTAACGGTTTTTCTTACTGCAAGCAAAGCCCCGATTTTTGCTAAGTGCTTTTATTGTCCAGATCAGAGTGTTGAGGACAGGTGTGAAGCGATAATTCAGACAATGCGTGAAATAATGGATCACCAATCTAATGAAGCAACTGATATCAGGTTTGTAGCACTCTATTTTAATCAACTTTCAGGGGAAGTACATCTTTTAAGAGAACAGGTGGATTTGCTGGTGGCCTATCCGTCATCCAAACACACTGATGAAATAATGTGCATGGCTCGTCCAACAGTACGTTCTCTTGAAATGATGATTTTGACTTTTGAAGAGGTTGACTCTGCATACTTGAAGGAATTTTGGAGGTGTGTAAGCGAAATGACAGATTGCAGTATATTCGCCATTCGATTTTCAGAGGAAAAGAGAAACATCACCGCATACATGGAAAAACTGCATGAGGTATTTGTGTATCTCTCGGAACTGTTTTTAACAGCTGCCCCGCTTAATGAGAAAATGAGTGTTTTGCTCGGGATTGCGACATATTCTTATAAGCGATTGAAGGAAATTTATGAGCATCAGTTATTTAATTCTATATCTGGCAGAAGTTGCGTGCGTGTCTTGATTGAAGACTATATTATGATGAAATATCTCGTAAAAAACGAGTCGTTTCATGAAAATATTTGGCGTGATTATCAGCTGTATGGTATGGGGCTATATAAGCTCGTTTTAGCAAGGCACAGGGAAAATGGTGCTTTAGAGGAATCTCATTTCGACGAAAAATATATCGAAGCTTTAGTCAATGAATTCAAGGGTGAAGAATTCATTGATATGGATACTAAATATTTTGACAAGCAAAACATAAGGCTTAAAGCGGAAGATGTCGGAGAGAAGAATCTATATGGCTTATATTACGATTACGATTCTTCTTTTGAACATGGATTATGGGGAGCTATTCGTGAGTCTTCTCTTTTGAAATGTAACAACCCCGCTCATAAATATCATTGTGTTCCGGATGTTGAGGACGAAACCAGATTGAAAACCGTTCTGCCAGATTGTATTATGATTATGAACAAAACTATATCTTTTTTGGACGAGATATATGGTATCCCAGAACAGTTGTTAAATGAGGTAATTAACTTTGAAATCAAACCTATTGCTGGATAAGATTCATTTAATACAAACTGAATATAAAGAATTGCTCGCAACTTTGTTGCCAAAATTAAAAAGTAGCCATTCACCAGAAGCGTTGGATGAAATTAATTTATTCTGGCTGCGTCATATCGAGGAAATTCAGCTGTATCTAAAAGCTTGGTTCCCTGGTGAAAACAGTTACGTTTTCACGGCTGCCACATTTATGGATTTTGAGGATAACGAACACTTACCTTTTTTGTTAATGGGAGACAAGCATATTCTTGATGATCCTCTGAGTAAGTATTCAGAAATACGAAGTAAAATGCCAGATGGCAAAGATGCTGAATTTCTATATGAGCAAATCGGAGTGACAGCAGAAGATAATCTGAAGCTATTAGAAAATGTTCATGGTGAAATCCTCATACTGCCGCTTCGACTTCTCAACCAATCAAATGGCTATCATTCGCTCTATAGCGTCGGGGGACAAGCATTTATTAGCCTTTTTAATGGAATCGACAATCTGAACGATTACTTTGCAAAGTGTAACAGCATTGATGATATTATACGATTTGCCCGTGAAGATATTGGAAGATTAGTGATGTTCTCGGAAGATGATAATGTGATGTTACCATTTGGAGAGCGGTTCAGGGGCGCTTTGTCTGGAACCAAATACATGGTAGATCGAGCCAAGCCAGATTCATACAATTTCTTTATACTTGTATTTGGGTGTATCCAACAAGCCATTGATGTTCTTGTATCGTGTATAGAGTACGGCTGTATCCCATATATTAGATATCCAGTTTCGCTTCACTACATCTCACTATTGTCGGAAAGTATGTTAGACATAGAGCACATAGTCAAGCTTCGTTTCAAGATGAGTGTTGCATTTGTTGTTTATCAGCTTTGCGATAAGGGTAGACTTGCAAGAGTTAGTTTAGAAGAGTTTTTGAAACAGATTCAGGCATATAACTTTAATGAAAAGCTGTTCCGAGTTCTTGCCGAACATGATATTAATGAAAATAGTTTCTTAGGGCATACAATTACACAGCTGGTAATTGACGAGTTAGAGGCATTCTATAATATACTGGCTGAAGAAAGCGGTATATAAAGTAAAAAAATCTGGCGAGTAACTGATAGAGATACAGCGGATGTGGTTTCTGACTTTGTAACCAAGGTTGCGGAGAGCGACTTTTACGATCAGCGGGCGAATGCGTAAAATTGCGGCTTGACCACAGTTCCACCACAGACAGATGTGGAAACAACGGAGGCTGCACTTCTCGAAAGTTCTGGAAACAACGTTGTTCGGAACAAAAATGACTAAAAACAAGTAGAAATTGTTATAAAAATTATCAAAAATCTCTTGGTAAGGATGAGGTCGGCGGTTCGAATCCGCCCAGCAGCTCCAAAAAGCATCGAAAACTTCGGTTTTCGATGTTTTTTTGTTGGAAAAACGTATTTTTATGTGTGGGTCAAAATGTGGGTCAACTGCCTGACCCACACCGTGACCCACACGGGGAAATGCGCGGAAAGGTTGAAAGATGAGCGGACGGAAAAGCCGTTATTCTGAAAGGCCTTTTCTTTGTTTCGCCGCGTTCTTGTATTTTGCGGCAGGATATGCTACAGTACCTGCCGTTGATTCTTTCTGCCTCTTACGAGGCTGTGCGAGGTATTTATGAAGCTGTTACGATGGTGTAAGGCCAACGCCATGCCGGTGATTGCGGTGCTGGCCGCGGCGGTGACGGCGGTGTTCGTGCCGCCTGACGCGGCCTATCTTGGCTACTACGATGTGAAAACGCTATCCTGCCTGCTGTGCGTGCTGGCGGTGGTGGGTGCGCTGCGCCGCGTGGGACTGTTTCCTCTGCTGGCGCAGAGGCTGGTGCAGGTGTTCCACACCACCCGCGGCGCGGTGACGGCGCTGGTAGGTATCACGCTGGTGGGCTCCATGCTGCTGACCAACGACACAGCACTGCTGACGTTCCTGCCCCTCAGCTGGTTTGTGCTGGAGCGCACCGGCCAGACGAAATGGACGGCGCTGACGTTCATTCTGCAGAACTGCGCCGCCAACCTGGGCGGTATGCTGACGCCCTTCGGCAATCCCCAGAACCTGTATCTGTTCAACCACTACAACATCCCTAACGGGGAATTCCTGTCCATTATGCTGCCGCCGTTCCTGCTGTCCACGGCGCTGATCCTGCTGTGCTGTCTGTTTCTGCCCCGTGAAGGGCTGACTGCCCCCCGGCAGGAGACACTGCCGGACAAGCGTCGTACTGCGGTATACGGCGTACTGTTCTGCGTGGCGGTGGCTATGGTGCTGCGGGGAATCCCCTACTGGCTGGGACTGCTCGTTATCGTGATGGCTCTGCTGGTGCTGGATCGCCGTGCGCTGCTGGGCGTGGACTGGGGACTGCTGGTGACGTTTGCGGCGTTTTTCACCTTTTCGGGCAACATGGCGCGGATTGAGCCGGTGCGTGAGCTGTTCCGGAAGCTGCTCACCCACGGGGCCATGCCGGTGGCGGCACTGACCAGTCAGGTCATCAGCAACGTACCGGCAGCCATCCTGCTGAGCCGGTTCACCGACGACTATCGAGGACTGCTGGTGGGCGTGAATATCGGCGGCGCGGGGACGCTGGTGGCGTCACTGGCCAGCCTGATCACTTTCCGGGAATACACAAAGCACGTCAAGGGGCGGACAGGGCGGTTCATGGTGCTGTTCTCCGCCATCAGCTTCGGTTTTCTAGGCGTCCTGTTGGTAGCCATGACACTCTGGATGCGGTGAAATGAGTAAACTAGAGCTCCTGCCCCATGGGCAGGAGCTCTAGTTTGTTATTGCGGTGCAGTTTGATCAGCTCACATCACCTGTGCCATGAAGCTGCCCATGGTTTGTGCGGCCTCGTCTTGCTTCTGCCTTGTTGCGTGGGTGTAGGTGCGGAGAGTGAACCCCGCATCGTAGTGCCCCAGCATACTGCTGACAGTTTTCACGTCCACGCCGTTTTGTAAAGCCAGCGTGGCAAATGTGTGTCTGAGATAGTCCCTCACCTTATAGGACACTTAGAGCGGATTTGTAAACCAAAAAAGTCAGAGGACCCTGTCATAAGACAGAATCCTCTAACTTTTGGTACAGCTTTTTCAGTCGCTTTGATGCCGCCATTTTGGAGATGCCGTAGATCTGGCCGATCTCCTCCATGGTCAGCTCCTCGCCGTAACGGAGAGAGAGCAGTTTTGACCCTGCACATCCAGCCCCGCAATGGCTCTGCGCAGATTTTCAAGCCGGAGGTTCCTAAGCGCCGCATCCTCCATGGGACTGCCTTCGTACAGGGGGTCGGAATGCCCTACGGGGCCCATGAATGCCTGAGACCACACCGGGGTGTGGACCTCACCGGAAGGCTGCGAGATCAGGCTTTCGCAAGATATGCACCGGGAGATGTCAAGTCGGGGCGAATGACGGAGGTTTCTCCATTGCAATATGTCATATCCTGTGCTATAATGCACTCGAACTGAATAACGGGGCAGCGTGAGCCGGGTTTATCCCGGCGGCGGAATGGGGTGAGAGGCCCCGCGAGACGGTCACTGTGATGCCGGTTTATTCGGCTAAGTCAGATACGCAATACGCTGCTCCCGGGCCGCTGCCAGTACCGGGGCCAAAGCTGTTATGCGAACGCTTCACCCGGCTGCCTATGGCGGCCGGGTGATTTTTTGCTGCCAGGCACCATGGCTATCATGCTTTCCATGGAAAGCATGATAGCCATTTCAAGCCGCCGGGGCGGGGGAGGACGGCAGACCTTTCCTGTCCCGCTTTCCAGAAAAATTTTTGCGCTATTTGTCGTTCCTTTCTTTTTCCCGAGACCCGGGCCGTGCTGTAGAGGACGCGGCCCGGGGGACGGGAAACAGGGGGCGTGAGATATAGGGTATTACGGATTGCCACACCAGTGACATCGGTCACTGATTCGTAATGACAAAAAGTGTGTGATTGCTTCGGCATTTACATAAATAGAAAAATGAAAGGAAAAAAGAAATGAAAAAGAGAATCATTTCTCTGCTGCTGGCGCTTATCATGGCGCTGTCACTGCTTCCCGTGAGCGTGCTGGCGGCGGACGACCACACAGGTCAGGTCCATGTGACGGTGGAAAACACCACCTGGACCAAGGCCGACGGCGCACCCTGGGAGGGGACGCTGGTGGACGAGTGGGTCACCCTCAAGGCTGACTCCACCATGATGAGCTGCATCGTGGACGCGCTCGCGGCCAAGGGCTATACCCAGACCGGCGCGGACACCGGCTACATCAGCGAAATCAACGGCATCAAGGAGAAGGATGCGTCGAAGGATTCCGGTTGGATGGGCACGCTCAACGACTGGTTTACCAGCGAGGGCTTCGCCAAATACACCGTGGCCAACGGCAAGCTGAAATCCGGCGACGAGATCGCCGTGCAGCACACCTGCAATCTGGGCGCGGACATCGGCGGCTCCTTCGACACCAGCGACAAGAGCCTCAAGGCCATCGCCCTCAGCGCCGGTGAGCTGACCCCGGCGTTTTCCAGCGACAATCATGCCTATACCATGATTCTGCCCGAGGGCGTCACCGCCCTCACTGTCACCCCTACCGCCAGCAACAAGCAGAACCGCGTCCGCATCTATGTGGGCGGCACGGAGTATGGCCGCAAGGATGCCATTCCCGTCCAGGTGGGCACCGTCATCACCCTGAAGGTGGGCAATGACGGCGATGCCGCCCCGGAGACCTACACCATCGCCCTCCAGGCGGCGGGCACCCTCCTCTCCGGCGACAATGTATCCCTCACCTCCATCCATCAGGACGGCTCCGCCGGTACCAAAGTGGCCCTGACCTTTGACAAGGAAACCGCCGCCTTCACCGGCAAGCTGGCAAACTACACCCATCTCAAGCAGTATAACGACGGCGGCTTCACCGTGACGCTCTCCGACCTGCCCGCAGGGGCCACCGCCCAGCTCAAGAGCAACGACGGCAAGGTCCTGGCGGACTTTGAAAACGGCGTGGCTTCCACC
>ERZ894244.749-NODE-749-length-20493-cov-7.684411_pt1 | contig 20493 bp, 20 predicted proteins | sample MGYA00380299_ERZ894244 | MGnify/ENA primary metagenome ERZ894244 (study PRJEB32331, sample SAMN06328444) | human gut metagenome | biome: human gut microbiome; feature: stool | host: Homo sapiens | collected 2014-06-26 ... | reverse complement strand
CTCTTTGAGGTAATTCATTTTTGAAAGGGACAATCATCAATGCATAAAATTTGTATTATTTTAGCCTATTTCGGGCCATTACCGGAATGGTTTAATCTGTGGCTTCTTAGCTGCCATTATAATCCTACAATTTCTTTTCTTATTGTGACAGACCAGTCGGTTACGATTCCGGAAGGTTATGATAATGTGCATGTTCTTCCTATGACGCTTTCCCAGATGAAGGATATGGCTGATAAAAAACTGGAAATGAATACTGCATTGGTATATCCTTACAAGTGCTGCGATTTAAGACCTGCTTATGGAGTCATCTTTGAAGATTTCTTAAAAGGTTATGATTTTTGGGGTCATTGTGACTGTGATTTGATTTTGGGGGATTTACGTAAGTATTTTACTGAGGATAGACTCCGTGACTATGATCGAATATTTGGCCAGGGGCATGTCAGCATCTATCGAAATACAATGAGATGTAATCACTATTATGAACTTTCTGCAGATTATAAAAAGGTTTTTACGACATCAAGCAATTTTGGATTTGATGAAAATTTAAGCAGCATCAGTATAGGCAGGGTCCTTTGTAGAAATCATATTCCGGTATTGTATTCCAGAGCATTTGCGGACATAGGTACAATTCATAAACGGTTCTTATGCACAACTGATAAGAATGCTGATAGGCAGATATTTTATTGGGATAAAGGAAAGGTATATAGAGATTATGAAAATCAATTTTTTAATATTCAGGAAAGAGATGAATTTGCCTATATTCACTTTCAAAAAAGAAAATTAAAAAATTGTATTTCTACAGATAAGATATCTGACGTGACTTCTTTTGTCGTTTCCTATAAGGGTTTTTTCCCAATCTACGATATTGGATTTGACGATTTGGTAAATAAATACAATCCATATCCGGGACGTTTATATGAAGATATTGAAAAGTTACGCTGGGACATGCGTCATCCCCGGTTAAGATTGCTTCGGAAGATATATCATAAACTTAAAGACTGAAGAAATACGGGAGTTTTCTATGCAGATAGCAGTCAATATCCTTACTAACATGCTTGTTATTCTTTTGAATTTGGCTTTTAATTTATATATCACTCCGTTGTATATTAATAAACTTGGATTAGGAGTCTATGGTTATGTAGGTGTTATTACCAACTTTATCAGCTTCTTAAGTGTGATGACGATTGTTTTGAATTCCATGGTAGGGCGCTTTTATGCAGTTTCTATCAATCAAAATAGGCGGGAGGAGGCTAATCAGTATATAAGTACGGCCTTTTATGTGGGACTTAGTCTTGATGTGCTGCTGCTTCCTTTTTTGGCGTTAATTGCGCTTCATTTGGAGTCCTTTATTATTGTTTCTCCTTCTTACCTGGGAGATGTTAGGATTGCTTTTATTTTGACAGCTGCTGCTTTCCTTATTAATGTTATCTCTCTGGTTAATATGACAGGTGCCTATGCATTGAATCGTTTGGATATCAATAATATTATACGACTGGTTATGATTGGAATCCGATTTGCTGTTATTATGCTTTTGTTTTACACATTCCAGGCAAAAGTATATTTTCTGGGCATTTCTCTTGTACTGGAAAATTTATTTTCTGCTGTAGTTACTTATATTACCTTTAAAAGGCTTGTTCCGGACTTAAAGTACAATATCTGCTTTTTTTCAAAGGAGAAGATGTTTGATTTACTTAGTTCCGGATTCTTTAATGCCATTGTTCTGTTAGGTGATCTGTTAATGAGTCAGGTAATGCTTATCGTTGCAAATCATACGATTCCAGCAGAAGAAGTAGGGGTACTTGGAAGCTTTATAGTTATACTCAATGGCTTAAAAAGCTTGGCCGGGGCGATTTCATCTGCGTTCAGTCCAACCACTTTGAAGTATTATGCAAAATCGGCATTTGATCAGCTGATGGATAATTCTTTGGCAGCTGTAGTGATTATCGGCTCTGTTGTTGGATGGATAGTTTCTATTTTCTGTATCATGGATATTCGTTTCTTTCATCTCTGGCTGGGAAAGGATTTCAGTCAGTATCATTTTGCTATTCTTTTTCTTATCTTGCCTCTGATATCTATCCTGACAACAAGTCAGTTTCATGTCATTCTACAGGCACTGAATAAACTGGTTCCATATTCCTTTGCTACTATTATGTGCGGCATCATCAGCATCGCAGCCATGTATCTATTGGGGAGTTATTTAGGATGGGGAATGCTTGGGATTATTATAGGATGTAATTTAATGGCTTTTATCCAGCATATATTTGTACTACCCCATTTTGTTCATACTTATTTACAGCGTTCAATGAAAAAGCTTTACGCTGCTATATTCTTTATCCAAGCTTATAGTGCTATATTTTATCTGGCTGCGGACAAAGTCAATACGTTGTTTCCAACTGGAGGCTTGATTGTCTTCTTATTGGAAGGAATTGTATTATCTTTCCTCTATTGGGGCATTTTAATTGCTATCATTCCAGGCAGATATAGACGTAAAATGTATCTGGCGGCAGCTCCACTGATTTCCCGTTTTTAGTAGAGGAATGGAGCACTCTGCTTTTGGATAAGCGGCTGTTTATAGTTATGAAAGAGGCTGTAATGAAAAGTAATCCTTTGTCGGAGCTAAAAGACATGAAAGGCGAAATTGCATTGAAACAGTGTAATGATGCTAAGGTTGTTCTTATGCTTGCCGTTGTCGTGTGCCATTGTTTTGCATTCTGGGGGGGCTGGTTTACAAATGATCCGGTCATTCCTTCTCAGATTGCCAGGTTTATTGCAGAATGGTTGGGGAGTTTTCACGTTTATGCATTTACCTTAATTTCCGGGTATTTATTTTATTATCTCCAGATGGAGAAGCAACACTACCCCAGTTTTATAGTGTTTGTTCATAAGAAATTCCATCGGCTGCTTACGCCCTCATTTGCAGTTGGACTTTTATGGGTTGCTCCGCTGACTTATTTGTTTATTCCATTTACGATGAAGGAACTGGTAAAGAAGTATATTTTTCTTTATCAGCCCTCTCAGCTCTGGTTTCTGGGAATGCTTTTGGTCTGCTTCGTGCTGGCGTGGTTTTTAAGAAATTTTGCCCGGAACCACACCTTTTTATTGGGATTACTTTGTCTGGCTGCTTATGGTATAGGAATAGTCGGTAACCATTATCGGCTGGATTATTTTATGATATGTACAGGGCTCATGTTTTTACCCTTCTTTGAGCTGGGATATAAGCTCAGGCAGGCACATTCGGATTGGTTGTTTCGATTTCATCCGGTAGTCCTTCTGCTGGTAGATCTTCTCCTGTTTTCCTTTTTGTTCATTATCCATGGGCAGATGACCGGCATATATAAGGCAGGGTATTTTGCCTTCAGATTTTTACTTAATTTATTCGGCGCTTTCAGTGCTTTTTCCATACTGGTTCAATGGTCCGGCCGGTATAAATGGGGACAGATGCCGATTTTCAAATATTTGTCTCACAGAACCATGATCGTTTATTTGCTGCACCAGCAGGTCATTTATTTCTTTATTACCTGGCTGAATGGTGCTGTTCCACCGATTGCACATGGAGTTATTAATTTTATAGGAACCCTGATTATTACTCTTGCTCTTTCAGAAGTCGTTTTGGGAGTGAAGGTCCTCAGATATTTGACGGGAAATTAATTGATTGTTCTGAATTATAAAGTACATTGTACTATCAAATGCCATTTTGGATGAATATTTTACGATATGTGTGGGCATTACGAAACAGGGAGGCTAAGGATGTCGATGAATCAGTTCAAAAAGCCAGATCCTGGTAACTTTCTAGAAAAATTATTTGATTATATCAGTCTATGTATCTACCGATATTGTTATACTGTTATAATGATGTGGAAAACTCCACAGGCCATTTATCCTAATGGAGCCCAAAATGATAGATGCCTTACACCTTCTTTGTTTTGGCTTATCAATTTGCTTCTTTTGGAATTGTTTTCCTACAATGTCGGTGGTAGCGATATTGCAAATGTGGTTTTCAAACATGATATTGAAAACCATTTGTATTGGCCTATCTATAGCTTTCTGTCTTTATTTTTAGGAACAATCATCTTCTCTTTGATCCTGACGTGGAAACTTCAGAAAAAGAGCGACGAGTCATATTTTTTAAGGATTCTTGGTTGTGTCCAATATGCTAGTGTATTTTATTTACCCTATATAATATTAGCTAATATAATTAATCCTGTTTTTACTTTTTTCAGTTCCAGAGGACGGTTAGTACTTAATATCTTTTTTGGAAATGCCAAAGCCTCATTACAAAATACCGAGTTATTAGATGTAGTGCGGATTTTTGGGGAAATGGCGCTGCAGGATTATTTAATGGTGCTAATTGGAGCATTTTTATCTTTGGCTATTTGGATTGGATGTGTTTTAGGCTGGGGAAGAGCAGTATATCTGGCACTTGCCTTAAAAAATTCTGTTAGGAATTTCGCTTTGGCAATGATTATAATGGTTGGGATTGCATTATTACCGTTTGGGGTTGAAATGGGGCAGTCTGTTCGAAAGTCGAATCTTTTTATTGATGCGGTAGATGAAGTGAAAATAGAAGAATTGGATAAGGACAGGAACTATTTATTGCTTAGTTATTTGTGCCATTATATAAGTCAATCCATCCATGATGATGAAGCTAATCAGTATAAGTATGAACTTTTGTCAGTCCTCTATAGGCTGAGCTATATTTATTATGATTTAGGATATACTGATACTGGGGGTGATTTTTCCGTATTTAACACTGATGTAAATTCATTAAATACTTGTAAATCATATTTAGATATAGCGAAGAGTATCTATAAGATTTGTCAAGGTGAAATTGGCTTACTAGAGAATGAGGATAAGCTTGGTGTGAAACCGGGAGATACTATAGGAATAAAAGGGGATCCTAGTACGAATTTTAAATTAGAAAATCCAACACCAAATCAAGATTATTCTTATTATTCGTCAGAAATGGTGACTTTGAAAAAACGTTTAGATAATCTTGAAGAGTTAGAGAAAAAGGTAAGCGCAGAAAATGGGGATTACATTTATCCGGATTTTTATATTCCTGTGAATCAGGCATATGAGATTCCAGTATATGCAAGGCTGAGCCTAGCGTTCTTTCCTTTTTTCTTCTGCTTTTAATTCATGAAAGTAATTTTGCATCTACAATCTTAATATAATCCCAATATCAAATTAAAGGTAAAAAGGTTTAACAGAAAAGGAGAATAAAAATGAATATTGCAGTTGCAGGTACCGGTTATGTAGGTCTTTCTTTAGCAACCCTTTTGTCACAGCACAATCATGTGACAGCGGTGGATATTATCCCTGAAAAGGTAGACATGGTAAACCACCGTAAGTCTCCCATCCAGGATGATTATATTGAAAAGTATCTGGCAGAGAAGGATCTGGACCTGACTGCCACGCTGGATGCAGAAGCTGCTTACAGGGATGCCGATTTCGTCATCATCGCGACACCTACCAACTATGATTCCCAGAAGAATTTCTTTGATACTTCTTCCGTAGAAGCAGTGATTAAGCTGATAATGAAGTACAATCCCCATGCTGTCATGGTGATTAAGTCTACCATTCCGGTAGGCTACACGAAGGCTATCCGTGAAAAGATGGGCACAAAGAATATCATCTTCAGTCCGGAATTCCTCCGTGAGAGCAAGGCACTGTACGATAACCTGTACCCCAGCCGTATCATCGTGGGTACAGACTTGAAGGATGAAAGGCTGGTAAAGGCAGCCCACACCTTTGCTTCTCTTCTTCAGGAAGGAGCCATCAAAGAAAACATTCCTACCCGCTTCATGGGATTCACGGAAGCGGAAGCGGTGAAACTCTTTGCCAATACCTATCTGGCCATGCGGGTTTCCTATTTCAATGAACTGGATACCTATGCAGAAATGAAAGGGCTTCAGACAGAAGAAATTATCGATGGTGTCTGCCTGGATCCCAGAATCGGGGAATTCTACAATAATCCTTCCTTTGGTTATGGCGGCTACTGCCTGCCGAAAGATACGAAACAGCTTCTGGCCAATTACAAGGATGTACCGGAAACCATTATCAAGGCTATCGTAGATTCCAACCGTACCCGTAAAGATTTCATTGCTGACAGGGTTCTGGAGCTTGCCGGCTACTACCACAGCAACAGTAAGTTTGACCCCGCCAAGGAGCAGCCCATGACGATCGGCGTGTATCGCCTTACCATGAAATCCAACTCCGATAACTTTCGCCAGAGCTCTATCCAGGGTGTCATGAAGCGGATCAAAGCAAAGGGTGCGGAAGTCATCATTTATGAACCGACCCTGGAAGATGGCAGTACATTCTTCGGCAGCAGGGTGGTCAATGACCTGAAAAAATTCAAAAGGGAAAGCCACAGCATTCTGGCGAACCGGTATGACCATTGCCTGGATGACGTAAGGGCAAAGGTATATACCAGGGACCTGTTTGAAAGAGACTGAGGAAAAATCATATGAGCTGCCATGAAGATTTATACACATTAGATAAGAAACGTTACGGGACTGACAAAATGTCCGGATTTCATAAATATTGGAGGTTGACAAATACCGGGGGGGGTACTGCGTCCATGGTATGGAGTACTTTTTCTTCTGGAACGTTATTTCAGAAATATGGACTGGGGACTGAAGCTTGATATTGGTCCCGGTCTCTATATGGGGCATGTACACGGCATTACACTGAATCCCAAGGTGAAAATAGGAAAGAACTGCAACATTCATAAAGGCGTCACCATTGGTCAGGAGAATCGGGGGAAGCGCAAGGGCGTTCCTGTGATTGGTGATGAGGTATGGATTGGTATAAATGCTACCATTGTTGGAAATATTCACATTGGAAATGATGTCCTCATTGCACCGGGGGCTTATATTAATTTTGATGTGCCGGATCACTCCATTGTTGTCGGAAATCCGGGCGTGATACGACATGCAGTTCATGCAACTGATGGGTACATTAATAGAAAAGTTTAGGGTCCTATCATTTCAAAGAAAGGAAGTCATGATTTTGAAAACGAGTATAGATTTGAAGAATAAAACTATCCTGGTTACCGGTTCTGCCGGCTTCATCGGAGCAAATCTGGTGAAAAGGCTTTTGCAGGTCCCGGGGGCCTGCATTGTGGGCATTGATAATCTGAACGATTACTACGACGTTACGCTGAAAGAGTACAGGCTGGCTCAGCTGGAAAAAGAAGCAGAGGCCTGCACTTCTGCAAAGTATCATTTCGTTAAAGGCAATATTGCGGACCGTCGTGTTATCCAGAATATCTTTAGAACCTATCATCCGGACATTGTAGTGAACCTGGCTGCGCAGGCAGGGGTGAGATATTCTGTTACGAATCCGGATGTCTATATCGAATCGAATCTGCTTGGCTTCTATAATATTCTGGAGGCGTGCCGCCATTCGTATGATAATGGAGCCAAAGGAGTGGAACATCTGGTGTATGCGTCATCGTCTTCCGTATATGGCGGGAATAAAAAGGTACCATTCAGTACAGACGACAAGGTAGATAATCCGGTATCTCTCTATGCTGCCACCAAGAAATCCGATGAACTGCTGGCTCACTGCTACGCCAAACTGTATAATATTCCTTCTACGGGGCTGCGCTTTTTCACCGTCTACGGACCGGCAGGGCGCCCGGACATGGCTTATTTCGGATTTACGAATAAACTCAGGGCAGGAAAGACCATTCAGATTTTCAATTACGGCCACTGTGAACGGGACTTCACCTATGTGGATGATATAGTGGAAGGTGTGATCCGTGTCATGCAGGGGGCACCGGAAAGGAAGAACGGCGAAGATGGACTGCCCATCCCTCCCTATGCTGTCTACAATATCGGAGGAGGCCGTCCGGAGAATCTGCTTGATTTTGTGGACATCCTTCAGCAGGAACTGATTCGTGCCGGCGTGCTACCTGCTAACTATGATTTCGAAGCCCATAAAAAGCTGGTGCCCATGCAGCCTGGTGACGTTCCTGTAACTTATGCAGACACAAAGGCATTGGAAGAAGATTATGGCTATCGCCCGGCAACGACGCTGCGTGAGGGACTTCGTAAATTTGCAGAGTGGTATAAGGAATATTACAAGTAATAGGGGAATCTGTTCATGGCTTGGAATCTTTACACTATGATGATTGTTGATTTCAATGTATGGTAAACAGATATTTAGGAGCAGAGTCTTATAATGAGTGATAATAGTGATAATGTTGTAGTCTATCGCATCAAGCATTCAAAATATCCTGATAATAATGAATTTCGACCATCAATGAAATATCCTGAATATTTTTGGGATATATCTACTGACGAGGCCAATGATGTTTTTGATGGTGTCAGAGAAGCGTTTCATCTTATGGGATATGATAAGGGAAATTATGGAAAGAAAGACTGGAATCCATTAAAGAAAATTGTTCATGCAGGCGATAAGGTATTGATTAAACCAAACTTGGTCATGGATCATAATCCGTGCGGTGATGAGAATTGCTTATATACGCAGCCCTCTGTAATTGCCGCAGTTCTTTATTATGTAATACTGGCTTTACATGGAAATGGAAAAGTGGTTATTGCTGATGCTCCTATGCAGGAATGTAATTTTGATATTTTAATTCATAAATGCGGACTAGATAAAATTGTGGAATGGTGCAAAAATCGTGCACCGGATATAGAAATCTCCTTAAAAGATTTACGTGGAATTCATAGTCATGTTAAAGATGGAGTACATTATTATTTAGAGAATCCGGAAGCAAGAAGCATCATTGTGAAGTTGAACCAGGATAGCGAGTTTAGTGAAATTCCCCCGAAATATCTGGATGCCATGAGAATTACAAACTATGATCCGGCGCTGTTAAAAAAACATCATAATGTCCTTTGCCATGAGTATGCTATTTCAGCTGATGTCCTAGAGGCAGATGTTATTATTAACATGCCAAAGCCGAAGGCTCATAGAAAAGCCGGGGTTACAGCTTCTTTAAAAAATATAGTTGGTATTTGCTCTAGAAAGGAGTGCTTGCCTCATCATACCAATGGCGCTTATGTTGATGGAAAAGCGGAAGTTTGTTCCGATGAATATGAAAAGCCTAGTAAATTAAGACGTTATGAAGATTATCTTGCTGATAAGAAAAATTTCTGGGCACAGTCGGGAGGAAATCCAAGGCTGGCTTGGATTTATCAGCAGTTAATTCGTGTGAATCACCTGACAGCTAAAATTTTTGGAGGAAGTACAAAATATAGCGAAGGAAGCTGGTATGGAAATCACACAATAAGCAAAACTATTTGTGATCTTAATAAGATACTTTTCTATGCAGATAAAAATGGGAATTTATCAGATTTTACCTGCAGGCCGGTTCGTCGGTACCTTGCCATTGCAGATATGGTCATTTTAGGAGAGGGGGAAGGACCCTTGTACCCGACCCCTAAGTCTGCGGGTCTGATTGCTGTAGGTGAGAATCCTGTTGTTCTTGATGAAATTATTATGACTCTATTTGGCACTAAAATGGAGTATATGCATACAATTAGGCAGGCTCGTTCGACAGCAGTGAAAAGGTTTCCACTTGTCCGCCAAAATCAGAAAGGACATATTATCTCGAATGTTTCTGAGTGGAACGGCAGATGTTGGCAGGAAATTCCAGAAGATTCCAAATTAATGGTTCGCCCTTCTGCCGGATGGACTAAAGCATTTTATACGTCTGATAGTAGATGATATATAGCTTAGCGTTAATTCACGGATGAACTATTTATTCTTGGTGAACATTAATATCATAATGTAAAAGTTAAAAGTTCTAAGGTATTGAAAGAAGATTATGGATAGCGTCCAGCAGCGGCACTACCTGAAAGACTACGTAATTAGCAGGGTGGTATTAATAATAGAGAAAGCAGGTCATGAATCATGGTTACTATCAGAAAATTATTTCGCTATTTGTATGACAGCGATTATCGATTTCTTATCAATTCCTATCGATTTGGTATGTATAAGGGAATGTCTGATGAGGCATACCTGAAACGGACGTTTAAAGCCGGCTTTTGATATGTGCCAGATTTGGAGAATCCCAGAACATTTAACGAAAAGCTGCAGTGGCTGAAATTTCATGGCAGGAAAGATATTTATACAACCATGGTGGATAAGTATGAAGCTAAGAAGTATGTGGGCCATGTGATTGGTGAAAAGTATGTGATTCCTACCTTAGGCGTGTGGGATCATTTTGATGATATTGATTTTTCAAAACTTCCAATGTCTTTTGTGCTGAAGTGTACCCATGACAGCGGAAGTGTTGTACTAGTTAGGGATAAGAACCATTGGGATAAAGACGCGGCAAAAAAATTATTGGAGCGTGGACTTTCCCGTAATTACTACTGGGCCGGCAGAGAATGGCCGTATAAGAACGTGAAACCAAGAATCCTGGCAGAGGAAATGGTAGACATGAACGCGGTGGATTATAAATGGATTTGATTGAAAGGAGAACCGGAAGTGCTTTGTATGTGCATGGATAGGCAGAAAGGGAATTTGACATTCAATTATTATGATATGAATTTCAATCTCCTTCCCTTTGAATGGGTTCACCCGAACATAAAAACGGGGGGGGTAAAGCGGCCTGAAAACTTCGATGAAATGAAGGAATTGGCTCAGAATCTTTCGAAAGGCATTCTGGAAGTACGGGTCGATTTTTATGATATCAATGGACAAGTATATTTTGGAGAGTTAACATTTTATCACCAGAGCGGCTTTGCACCTTTCTCACCGGAAGAATGGGACTTGAAGCTGGGACAGCTGTTGGATTTAACGGATATAAAGCGGGAATGATGCTATGTCAGCTGCCTTTGGGAATAAGAAAGGAGTTAACTCTCTCAGAGCTTATTTTCGGAGGCAGCTTTATGTTTCTGCACACAATTAAAGAAGTTATCAAATCAAATGATACTATGCGCAATGCGGCGCTGAAGGTATATTATGAAAAAAGAAAGCATGATATACAAAACGACTATATTGGATTTTTAAAGAAAGATTTCCGAAAAAGTCTGGGCTACGACTTACATCTGGATCATCCGGTTACCTTTAATGAGAAACTGCAGTGGCTGAAGGTTCATTATCGTGACCCTATTATGACGCAGTGTGCTGATAAATATGAAGTAAGGAAACTGATCGAGGAAAAAATCGGTAGATCATATCTGGTGCCCATATATGGCGCATATGACAATGCGGAAGAGATTAATCCGGACACTCTGCCGGAGCAGTTTGTGCTAAAACCTAATCATTCCTCAGGCCGTGTCCTTTTGTGCAGGAATAAGAAAGAGGTAGACTGGACAAGAACAAGAAAGATGCTGAATGGCTGGCTTGGCGAAAACTATTATTACCAGAATGGCGAATGGGTTTATAAAGACATCAAACCGAAAATTATCTGTGAACACCTGCTGCAGGGGGAGATGATTGATTACAAATTTCTCTGTTTCTATGGTGAACCCAAGATGCTTTTTACCTGCTCCGAACGGGAGACCGGGTTAAAAGTTACTTTCTTTGATATGGATTTCCATAGGCTGCCGTTCATCCGCAAGTATCCCAGCAGTGATACAATGAAAAAGCCGGTGTTCTTCGACGATATGGTTCGTTGCGCCAGAATCCTCTCCCGGCGCTTCCCCTTCGTGAGAGTGGATTTTTACGAAAACGAAGGGCACCTCTACTTCGGCGAGCTCACCTTCTTCCCTGGAAATGGCATGGAATGGTTCAAGCCAGTGGAATGGGATAAGAAAATAGGGGACCTGCTTGACCTGTCTAAGGCAGATGAACGGTATGCGGTAAAGTGAAATGGCAGTGAGATCGGAGTCTAGGACTATGAATAATGGTAGATGGTGAATTGTAAATGGCAAATAAAGGAAGGTGCGTAGTCACTTCGTGGCTGGGTAATAGCAGCGGGCAAATTTGGCCAAGTTACGTCGGGTTAAAAGCGCCACTCGGAGGCAGGGGAATTCAGCCAGTGCTAGGCCTAAAGGCCTATGAATATGACGTGATGCTACTTCAGAGCCACCCAATACGCGCATGAGAGTCATGGGATATGCGATTTAAGAGCCAGTGAATATGCAGGAGAAAACCAGTTGCTTCAGTTGAAAGGCTTTGTCCTGATATTTGCAATAGCAGTGGCTTTGAGGCTTATTGCACAATGGCAGGGGGGATGGATTTCCTGAGCGTATTGTGCTTGAAAAGAGTGGGGGCTCTCTCCAGCGTATTGCGTGGCTCTCATGGAAAATAATATAAAACGCTTACTAATCAGCGCTTCTTTATGGGAATGTTATGCGTTTTATGCTAAAATAAGAGCAGAAAATATTAACTATCAGTTGGACAGGAGGTATTTGATATGGACGATGGTATTATTATAAATGGGAATCTTAATGGCAATCCGATTGAAGAAATTCGGGTAAGCGTTTCTCAACAAGGCGAAAATATTGAGGTGATCGAAATTACAAATGTCGATATCATAGCGCCAGGTGTGCATAAGGATTTATGTCAAAAAGCTTCTGTTGCTCTTTATAATAAACTTTGTGGAACCCCCTTCTTTGGAGAAGGACTTGCTGACATAGTTCCAGGTGTACAATCTTATCTCAATGAAGCTACCGGGGTATCTATAGATGCCATTTTAGTAGACTGGGAATAATATTGACACAATATCCAGAAACTGAATCCCGCTCAAGCAGAGCGGGATTTTTTGGTACATTAAGTGGCGTTAACGATGGTGATAGCGGGGGCAAAATTCGCTAAGTAGAGTCGAGAGTTGGGGGAAAATCGTCATCTGGAGGCGGGGGAATTCAGCCAATGCTGGGCGAAGAACAAGGCCTATGAATATGACGCTGCTTCAAGAACCAACTAATACATGGGTGAAAGCCATAGAACACGAGGTAGGGAGCCAGTCGATTCAACCTCTTTTAAAAGTTGATTAATTTCCATAGTGAATACCTCATAAATAATGTATTTATAATGATATTTTATACAGCCGGACATTATAGCGATTGAAGGAGATGGAATTGTACTCAAGAACAAGAAGAAAGGCGGCGTTTCGGATGCGTACCGCCTCCAGGTATATGAGGAAATAGCGTAAATTTGCTCAGAGCGTCCGTAGTGAGGCGCAGTAGCGTAAAAAATGAGAAACTATAGGCCGAGATGCCTGTAGGGACGTATAGGCGTTTATGGAGCTTCTTCTTCCCCCATGGGGAGACTTGCCAGAGCTATACAGAAATACTGATTAAACCAAAGCCACGGAGATAGTAATTATCGAAAGTCAAGTGAATTACCGAGGAAAAGTTGACACTTACGTTTTCTCTTAAAATACTTGTTTTATCTTATTGCAAAGGTTATAATGTGCGTAGTGTGTGACAAGATCTTTCGCCTGTGATTCGCAGGCGTTGCTACAAATGTGCGGGGAGGCTCTTCTAGCTCTCCGGTTCTGTTTCCGTTGTGCGATTTCGCATTGCGGCCTCTAGCTTCTAATGAGTTGTCACACACTTTTTGCGTTGGAGGCAGATTTTTATGAAATTGGCGAGCGTGTCGAATCGTAGGGAGTTGGCTTTTTTATTGAGAGTGCCGCTTCAAATATTGACCGACTTATTATATTTTAAATCTGATAAAGAGAAGTACGGCACCTTTTCTATTCCTAAAAAAAGCGGTGGTAGAAGAGAGATTGTAGCGCCCAATGAACCATTGAAAACAATCCAGAAAAATTTAGCCAGTATTCTTTCGGACGATTATGAAGAAATTAAATCGGAACAAAAGCGTCAACTTCAGATTGCACATGGTTTTCTGCGCCAGAGAAACATATTGACAAATGCTGATACTCATCGAAATAAACGCTTCGTCTTAAACTTGGATTTAGAAAATTTTTTTGATAGTTTTCATTTTGGCCGTGTTCGTGGATATTTCCTCAAGAATAGATATTTTTTACTTAATGAGGATATTGCTACTTTGATTGCACAGATTGCATGCTATGAGGGTAAACTGCCTCAGGGGGCGCCATCTTCACCAATTATTACAAATCTGATTTGCTCTATATTAGATTATAGGATTTGGAAGATAGCTCGAAAATACCACCTTGACTATACGAGGTATGCTGATGATTTATCATTTTCAACTAATGCAAGAAGATTTATAGAAAAAAGGACGCATTTTCTAAATGATATTAGCAAAGAAATCGAGCAATCGGGGTTTGCGCTAAATACTTCAAAGACGCATTTCGAATTAAATTCGTCTCGTCAGATGGTAACAGGAATTATTGTTAATGATAAGTTAAGCGTTCCAAGAGAATTTTATAAATCAACGAGAGCTATGGCGAATCATCTATACCGGTTTGGCGATTTTTATATTGATGGTAAAGCGGGAACTTTGGCACAACTGGAAGGGCGTTTCTCCTTTATTTATCAAGTCATTTCACATAATAGAAAACGCATAAAAGTTAATTCTTTCAAAAATGAATCGAATGTTAGTGAACTGAGTGCTCGGGAAAAGGATTATTGCAGATTTTTATTTTATAAAAATTTTATTGCAAATGAAAGGCCTGTTATTATTACTGAGGGAAAAACCGATTCTATGTATCTAAAGGTAGCATTAAAAGCCTTGTCTGGAAACTATCCGAAATTAATACATCGGAACGAAAATGGTTCTTTTTCATTTGACATATCTTTTCTCCGAAGAAGATCATTGTTTACGAATTTGCTGAAGTTGCCGGAAGATGGCGCTGATGGAATGACTACTTTTTATAATGAGTTCTTTATTCATAAAAAGAGATACTCGAATCAAGCTTTATCGTGCTACAAGGATCTTGTCACATTAAGAAAAAAGTACCCTTCTAACCCGGTTTTTCTCTTATTTGATCATGAGTTAAAGAATCCAAAGCCACTCAAGAAATTTTTAAGTAATCTTGGTTTCAAGGTGGAAAAGAATGAACTCCTCCCTAAAAATAATACGAAGGTAGATTCCTTTAATGAAAGTGATTATCTTTGGCTAGATGGAAATTTTTATCTTTTGACTTTACCTAGACCTGTTAGCAAAGAGGTGCCTGAGGAATGGGAGATTGAGCAGCTTTTTACTGAAGAAACATTGAACCATAAAATTAAAGGACGTTTCTTCAGATTAGCACCTGATAAAAATGATGGGCCATTCTATGACAAATATTCCTTTGCCAAATATATCGTGAGAAATTATGAACATATTGATTTCAGTGGTTTTATGAAGCTTTTCGAAACGATAGAATCGTGTCTGGCAGATTATCATAAACGGTTAAAGGAACTCAATGTTCAATTTTCATCAAAGGCTAAAGGTAAACCGTAAACAGTAAGTAATTGGTGGATTCTTTAGCACTTGGGGATACGCGAGAATAACTTTGGCTAATCCAAATAAATCATGATGCAGGTAATGTATTATGGATATTTGGTTTTTGTGAATATTTAAATGCTTTAGGTGACTCTTGTGACGTCCAATACCCAAATATCAATAAAGAAGGCCAATGTTTTTTTATTATGATGAATTGGTGATAAGGAGTATAATATTAATAGAGGAGTTTAGTTTGGAGAGAATTGGTGAGTGATATATATGGGAAGCTTTGCATTATATTATTCTAAGAATGCTGACGGTGAAAACAACGGAGATAAGCAGGAAAAGATAAAGTTATCCGCAGATATACATTTCAATCTGTGGAATATATCTCACGACGATCAACAATTCCTTGATATTGGTATCATGCTTCATCATTTATCGAAGAATCAGTCAGTATTTTTGTATATCCCATTTAGTGTAGATCAATCAGATATTTCTGATTTAGGCTCTTTACTTTCTACAGATAAAAGGCTGTTGGCGGCTATTTTCAATGAAAACTATTCTTTGCTACAAAGTTCGAAGCCTAAATGGGCAGATGTGCTAAAAACTGATACCTCAAATTCATCAAATTCATCAGATTCATCAAAAGTAGAGAAAGCATTTTCCGTTTTTACTCTTGATATTGGGAGCAATTTAGTAGCAGAGCCATTAAACGAAGATGGCACAAAAATAAAAATCATGATACCGGTGGCTTCCAGTGGGGAACCCTACCCAAATGAAAATATCTATATCCGCTTCAGGGTTAAAACTTCTAAAATACAAGAGAATCTTATTCGAAGTTATAAAAATGCCATATCCTTATTGACAGGACTCGTTAAGGAGCGTTATGTAGTTGATTTTCGATATAACGATACTCGAAGTTTCAATGATAAAGAATTAGAGGAATTTACAACTGAAGGAAAAAACTTTGTCGCAACAAAGAAGCTGCATTTTTTGCTGCTATGCAAAGCATATGTAGATGTAGAATGTAGTAGTGACGTAAAAAAGAGAGAGATAGAAAAAGGCGTATGGCAGGGGTATGCAAAAACAGGTGGCGTTACTGATACAGATGATATTATTGCTTATCATGCCTCTAAAAAAATAGCTCAGAAAGATGAGGTAAAGGAAGAAGGAAAAACTAAAGAAGGAGATAAGGAAGATAAAGATATTGGCTCTTGGGAGTTTTTTGCGAAACAAAGTGTTGATTTTATAAACAAGAAGAGAGCCTTTAAATTATTTATTTTGATGATTATTGTTGGAGCACTGATTAATGGAATTTATGATATTGTTAAGCCTTGCTTTCTTGGACTAATTAATTCAATTCTCTCTATAATCTAATGCTTTGACATCTAATGTTTGACGTATGTGTAATGATAAAATGATTGATATGGTATTCAATATGATATATAATGACATGATAATATAAGTCATTTAATCTTATGTATTGAGAAGAGGTTGAGAGATATGGTTGAACGTTGGGAATGCATCTCACCAGATGATTATACTCGGATAATAAGCATCTATCATTATCTTGAGTCTCTTTCGAATGAATATCCTCATTTTGAGCAATGGTATTTTGGTAAGGTCATTCCTCAGCTCAAGCTATCGAAGCGGATGATTAAATGTCTTTCAATCGATGAGGAAATTGCTGGCTTGATTATTTTAAAAAATACAGAAGATGAAAAGAAAATCTCTACTTTACGTGTGAGTCCTGAATTTCAGGGCATAGGAATTGGACAAAATTTGTTGAACTGGGCTAGGTTTTCTTTGCATTGTACAAGCCCTCTTGTTACTGTTCCGCAGGTACATTATGAGGCTTTTGCCAAATTATTTGAGAGGAATGGATTTATTTTATGTAAGGAATATCATGATTATTACAAAAAGGGAGGCATCGAGTTTTCTTATAATGGTTATTTGACAGAACCAAAGGAAAGATTCTTGGCACAAAATGAGAGATTGTATTCTTATATCCATAAAGCCGGTATATGCGGAAGCGATTCTAAATGGAGTAAAAACGGTTGAATACAGGAGATGTCATTTTTCATCAGTGATTAGGAAAATGCTAATTTATGAGACTTCGCCTCTACAAAAAATAGTGGGCGAAGTTTTTGTTCGTGAAATTATATACGAATCTCCCGATTATATTTGGCAAACGACTGGGGCATATAGTGGTATAACTAAGTTTGAATTTTATCGATACTTTAAGGGGAAAAATGTAGCATGTGCAATTTTACTAGGAAAGGTACATAAATACAATGTGACAAAGTCATTATCAGATTATGGCATTGCACGTGCGCCACAGTCATTTATATATATGTGATGTTAGCGGCGGGAAAAATTTGCCAAGTAGAGTCGGGTTAAAATTGCCACGCGGCACGGCAGGAGAGGGGATTTCGGACACGCAGGGATTCCCTTGCTTCCTTCCTGCCAATCTGGCCAGAAAGGATTAAAATATGAACTACACAATGAACCCAGGACTCTAAATCAGCTCCACATATGCAGAAATGACGGAAGCCTCATGTATGGCGCGCGCCATACATGAGGCTCCTGTCATTTCTGCCCTGTAGGGATTTTCTGGAGTCCTGCGTTTCTCTGTAGTTTTTCAGTTTGTACTGATTTTTACCTTTCCGGAAAAGGTGGGGACAGGAAGGTTTTGAATCTGCCGCTCCATAGGATCATTTCTTATGCGCATCTGGGAAATATATGGAGCAGCTTCTGTCAAAGCCGCGGCCCTCTCGTGTTCCTCTACTACATAAATAACAGGAAACTGCGTTTTTTGAAAAGATGTCAAAATTTTTTTGATTTTTGCAGATGCCCCTTCCGTCTCGCTGTGCTCGTCACCCTTCCTTTGAATGGGGGCAAGCAAAAAGGAGTGAGACTCCGCTGTTTCAAACCTTGCGCCCTCTGGCAGGCGGTGGGGTCTGGAAAGTATAAAGGAACTTGCCGACTTTGCCTCGGTGGCAGGTTTAGGGAGTGAATAGGGAGAATATATAAAAATATAAACGGGAAAATCGTGTATATGATTGACCCGCTTGGACTGGTTTGATATAGTAAAAGCAGAATGAATATAAGGTGATGCTTGTTATATAAGTCTGTTTTTATTTAAACAGTCAGGAAGCATAGAGTAGTTTACAGAGCTTGATTTTATAGGGATTTTATGCATTAATTTGTCTTTAATTAGCCTGCTATTCTTCTTCTCATTCCTTGTATTATGTAAAATTCTCGAATAAAAGCAGTGAGTGATTTATCAACCGTTTCCATAGAGGTGGATGTTTATGATTACTTATTTTTCCATGGAAGGATTTCTTTCCGTAAAGGGGAGGGCGGAGATCTATTTTGTGCCGCGGCCGCATACACGCATTGCGAATACAAGATTTGAAGATAATTTTATTCAGACTCCTCGATACAAACTGATGAAAGCGGTAGCTTTATTTGGAATTAATGCTTCCGGTAAGACTAATTTTCTTGCCGGACTGCAGCATTTGATTTCCATTATCAATCATGGACTGAATTTGGGATCCATAGATGATACCCGGCGGAGCTTGATTAATTTTGATTGTAATCATGTTTCTTTCGGAATAGGGTTATATGATGCGAACCTGGACAAAGATTATGTATATAAGGTATCTTATGATTCTGAGAGGATTCTGAAGGAAGAATTGTGTCTTGACGGGCAGGTTATCTATAGCTTTTCAAATGGTCAGCTGCAGGTAGCAGATATCAGGGGAATAAGGGATAGAGATGCTATTATGCGGCTTTTTTCTGGAAATTCTACGGAGCTTTATCTGATTAAGCTTCATGATTATATGGGAAGTTACATCAGGGATTTTCGCAATCTGGCTGCCACAGTAAGAGTTAATATCAGGGATATCGTTCCTATGCTGGATAGAAATAATATCCGTATTATTAATGAAAAACAGAAGAATTTTTGGGAAGAGCAGAAAGATGGAGTTATCCGGATTTTTCAGATGCTGGATCCGACTATTACGTCTGTGGGTTTTGAAAAATGGCAGTCTGATAATTATGAAGTAGTCATTTATAGAGAAAATCGTAAGTATCATTTTGGGATGGAATCAAAGGGGCTTCAGAAAATCTGTCATTTGATGGATTCTCTGTTGAGAAATATGGTAGAGGGCGGTGTATTGGCAGTAGATGAGCTGGATTCGTCAATCAGTACGATTTCTTTGCTGGAGTTATTTAATGGCCTTATTAATACAAAACAAAATAAGGGGCAGTTTCTGATTACGTCTCATAACCCTTTCTTAATGAATCAGAATATCTTTCAGACTCAACAGCTTTATGTTGTCAGTAAAAAGATGGATTTGTCAACGGAAGTATATTCTTTTGATGAATTTGACCTTAGAAATGATAAAAATAAGTTGTATGAGGATTATTTGAAGGGAAGGTTTGGTGGTATCGGTGGGTAAGTCAATACGCAGGCCTGTATCACCAAAACGGCAGCTGAAGAAAAATATCTGTTTCCTTGTAGAAGGGATTACAGAGGAGAATGTAATTGATCATTTGTATAATAAAACTGATTTCCCTCGTATATCTTTCCATAAAGCACAATATGGTGGCGGTGGATATGTAGACATCAAACATTGGATTGCTAAGAGACGGGATAGGCTGGATATAGTTATCGTTGTTTCGGATTTGGACAGAGCAGAGAAAAAGACTGAGAAGAAATCTTTAATAGAAGTCATTCATTTTCTGTATAGAGAAAATCCTAAAAACAATATCTTTCTTACTTTTCCTGATTTTGAGCAATGGATGCTCATGGGATTGGAAAATCGCAAGCAGACTCTTTATCAAAGTCTGGGGTATGGTAACAAGGCAGCGCAGAAGTCAGATAAGACCCTGGTCATGAAATATGAAAGGAAGGGCGGCAGCTTCGAATTGGCATCGGAGTATTACTCAACTAAGCCTTTATTTTATCACAAAATGGATTTTAAACCAGGAAGAATTAAAGAAGAAAATATTGATAAGGAGCAAAGCGCATTATGGTATTTGAAGGATTATCTGAAGTTTTTAAATGACAATTGACGAATATTGATTCAGCTGCCATTTTCTTGGGAGAATTCATGTATTTATGACATTCATCGTGACCGGCGGCGCCGGATTTATTGGTTCAAATTTTATATTTTACATGATGAAGAAGTATCCGGA
>ERZ894244.744-NODE-744-length-20545-cov-9.652904_pt1 | contig 20545 bp, 16 predicted proteins | sample MGYA00380299_ERZ894244 | MGnify/ENA primary metagenome ERZ894244 (study PRJEB32331, sample SAMN06328444) | human gut metagenome | biome: human gut microbiome; feature: stool | host: Homo sapiens | collected 2014-06-26 ... | reverse complement strand
ACCAGCGTATTTTCCGCGGCACCATTGATACCATCGCAGACATTCTCCATCAGGCCCACCGGGTTAGTAAAGGTATCTGTGTTGATGCGCTGCAAAATAAAGCGTTTGGAATGATCTTCCCGCCAGATCACAAAGGTGTCGTTGATATGCCCCTCACCATAGTGGTGAGCATCGCAGAGCACAGGCCCGCCAAAATCAAAGGCATTTGCAGCAGACTGGAGCAGAGAAAAGGTAACGGATTTCATCATAAATTCCTCGTTTTCGTTATACTTCATGCCGTTTTGACGGGGCAGGGCGTTGTCCCTGCCGCACCTGACGGCGGTATTCATTGGGGGTCAAGCCTTCCGCCTTGCGGAAGCATTGGGAAAAATAGCTGGGAGAGGAAAAGCCCATCAACTCGCTGATCTGAGCCAGACTGTAACCGGTGTTGCCCAGCATATGTTTGCTTTCCTCAATGCGGCGGCGGTTCAGGTAAGTAATGGGGGAAATGCCGTACTCTCGCTGGAAGGTGTGGGCCAGATAATATTTGTTCAGGTGGGCAAGCTCTGCCAGCAGGTCCAGCGAGATATCCTCGCGGTAGTTGGTGTCCAGATACCGCTTGATCTCGGCGCACTCCCGGTTCTCGGTCGGGGCAGCCTCCTCCAGCTGCAGCGAAATGGTGGTGCAGCGCACCAGCCAGATCAGCAGTACCTCCAGCAGGTCCTGACAAACGGTCTCGCAGCCGTCTAAGCTGCGGTCGGCCTCGGCCAGCAGCATGTGCAGCAACGTGACCATCCGCTCCCGGTTCTCCCGGCAATTGAAGATGGCGTAGTTCGTATCCGCCTTGCTGAACAAAAACTCCATGCTGGCAACGCCCAGCACGATATACTCCAAGGGCGAGGCGTTCAGGCTAAGCTCGGTATGCTCCACCTGCGGGTTCACAATGACCATATCGTCCGGCTTTACCGGGAACAGCTGCCCGGCAAGGTAGAACTGTCCCTCGCCGCTGAGGCAGTAGAACAGCTCCGTGCAGGAGTGGGTGTGGGTGGTACTGTTCCAATCGCCGCCAAACCGGCTTTTGCTGATGTACAGCAGACGGAAGGATTCCCGTGGAGCGGGAGCATGACGGATATCAAATCGCTCGGTACTCATAAATGGCTCCTTTTGAGGCGAAGAACAAAAAACATAAAAATAAAAGCAAGATACTAAAAATACAAGCCTAAAAACGATGCGTTGCTTCGTATGTTTTTTCTTATTATAGAGGCAATGAAGAAAAAATGCAAGCCCTGATTTTAGGCTAATTTTTATATTTTTGTTTCTCAAGTCCCTTCGAAATATGTCAAAGTGGTTACAGGTTGGGGATTATGCTGAAACTTTTAAAAGATTTTTAGCACTTTTGCTGAAAGAATTTTTCAGAAAGCAATATCTATAAAAAATGAAACAACAAACCTCTTGAGCAAGGAAGCGAAAGAATTTATATTGGAGGCAGAAAAACACACAGTCCTTCGGGCAAAGCCTGTTTGCCCGGCTGTGTTTGAACGGAACAAAATGATGGAGGCAACACAGTATGAATCGTATTTCTCGTCGTAATTTCCTGAAGGCGGCCGGCGTTGGCGCCGCTGCACTGGGTCTGGCTGCCTGCGGCGGTTCTTCCAGCTCCACCGCATCCAGCGTGGCATCCTCCACCGCCGCTTCTTCCGCAGCGGCGGCTGCAGACGTTACCATCAAGGTAGCCGCTATCGAGACCGGCTACGGCGCTGATATGTGGAAGAAGGTCGCCGAGGCCTTTACCGCACAGACCGGCATCAAGGTGGACCTGACCACCGACAAAAAGCTGGAGGACGTCATCGGCCCCTCCATGCAGGGCGGCGACTACCCCGACGTGGTCCATCTGGCCACCGGCCGTGAAGCTGCCCTGACCGAGCAGTTCATCAAGGGCAACCTGATCGCCGACATCACCGATGTGCTGAGCATGACCGTGCCCGGCGAGAGCAAGAAGGTGAGCGAGAAGATCGCCGGCGGCTTTACCGACACCTCCCTGACCAACCCCTACGGCGACGGCAAAACCTATCTGGCTCCCATGTTCTACAGCCCCTGCGGCCTGTTCTACAACGCCGGTTTCCTGAAGGAAAAGGGCTGGGACGTGCCCAAGACCTGGGACGAGATGTGGGCACTGGGCGACAAGGCTGCCGCTGAGGGGACCTACCTGTTCACCTACCCCACCACCGGCTACTTCGACGCCTTCTTCTATGCGCTGATGTACGCCGCAGGCGGCCCCGACTTCTTCAACAAGGCTACCCACTACGAAGAAGGCATCTGGGACACCCCCGAGGCAAAGACCTGCTTTGATATCGTGACAAAGCTGGCTTCCTACACCAACCCCATCACCCCCGCACAGGCCAACGATCAGGACTTTACCCAGAACCAGCAGCTGGTGCTGGACAACAAGGCCCTGTTTATGCCCAACGGCACCTGGATCGTGGGCGAGATGGCCGAAGCACCCCGTGCAGACGGCTTTGAGTGGGGCATGACCGCCCTGCCCGCTGTCAAGGCTGGCGGCGACAGCTACAGCTACACCTGGTTCGAGCAGGCATGGATCCCGGCGGGTGCTGAGCATCTGGATGCAGCCAAGCAGTTCGTGGCGTACCTGTATAGTGACGAAGCCTGCAAGCTGTTCGCCGAGAGCGGTGCGATCCAGCCTGTGCTGGGCATTGCCGATGATCTGGACGGCGACAACAAGATGTTCTACTCCATCTATGATAACGGCGCAAAGGCAGCTATGGGCAACTTTGCAGCCTTCAGCGCCATCCCCGGCGTGGAAGTCCGCACCGTGTTCTTCGATCCCGTCAACTCGCTGGTCTCCGGCAGCATGACCGAGCAGCAGTGGATCGATGGCATCAAGTCCGCCAGCGACCAGATGCGCGCCAACATCATCGAGTAATTAAGCCCTGCCCAGCGGGGGCGGTTTTTACCGCCTCCGCTTTTTTGGGCTGTACAGTACCATCAAGAAAGGAGCGGTCAATCCCCTATGAGAACGGATAAAAGCCGCAAACGGTTCGTATTCCTCTGTGTGGCACCGGCTACCATCCTGTTTTTCCTCTTTATGATCCTGCCCACCCTCAACGTGTTCCGCATGAGTTTGTATGAGCGGGGTGCCTATTCTCCCAACGAGACCTTTGTGGGGCTTAAAAACTTCCAGCATCTGCTGCGGGACGCCCAGTTCATCCGCTCCATGCAGAATATGATCCTGCTGGTGGTAACGGTCACCCTGATCACCTTCGCCTTTGCACTGGTATTTGCCGCCATCCTCACCCGGGAGAAGATCAAAGGCCAGAACTTTTTCCGCATCATCTTCTACATCCCCAACATCCTGTCGGTGGTCGTCATCTCCGGCATCTTCTCTGCCATCTATAAGCCGGAAAACGGCATGCTGAACAGCATCATCGGCCTGTTCCGCAACATGAGCGACCCCATCCTGTGGAAGGGCGAAAAACTGGTCATCCCCTCCATCATCATTGCCATGGTGTGGCAGGCCATCGGCTACTACATGGTCATGTACATGGCCTCCATGTCTGCCGTGCCCATCAGCCTGTACGAGAGCGCCAATCTGGACGGTGCCGGGCGGCTGACCCAGTTCTTCCAGATCACCATCCCCCTCATCTGGACGAATATCCGCACCACCCTCACCTTCTTTATCATCTCCACCATCAACATGGCCTTCCTCTTCGTCAAGGCCATGACAAGCGGCGGCCCCAACGGCGCATCGGATGTGGCGCTGAGCTATATGTACAGCCAGAAGGACGCTGGCCTGTATGGCTATAGTATGGCCATCGGCGTCGTCATTTTCCTGTTCTCGTTTGCGCTGTCCGCCTGTGTCAACAAGGCCACCAGCCGTGACCCGCTGGAATTTTAAGGAGGGAAGAAGATGCAGAATACCACCGAAAAATCTTCCCGCTCTGCGGAAGGTCTGTACAAGTTTTTCATCTATTTTGTGCTGGTTCTGCTGGCCGTGACCATCATCGTGCCGGTGGCATGGGTGTTCATGGCCTCCATCAAGCAGAATGCAGAGTTCTACGGCAACCCGTGGGCATTGCCCGCCGGGTTCTACTGGCAGAACTTCGTCAACGCATGGAACGGCGCCAAAATGGGCGAATATATGCTCAACTCGGTCATCGTCACCGCGCTGGCACTGGCGCTGCTGCTGGTCGTTGCCCTGCCCGCCGCCTACTGCCTGTCCCGCTTCCACTTCAAGGGGCGCAAGGTACTGAACACCCTGTTTATGGCGGGCCTGTTCATCAACGTGAACTACATCGTGGTGCCCATCTTCCTGATGCTGCGGGACAGCGATGTGTGGCTGAAAGACCATTTCGGCAGCGGCTTTCTGCTGAACAATCTGGTGGTGCTGGCGGTGGTATACGCCGCCACCGCGCTGCCCTTTACCATCTACCTGCTGTCGGGCTATTTCGCCACTCTGCCGCACGACTTTGAGGAGGCGGCCTATATCGACGGTGCAAGCTATTTTTCCACCATGACTCGCATCATCTTCCCCATGGCAAAGCCCTCCATCATCACCATTATCCTGTTCAACTTCCTGTCCTTCTGGAACGAGTATATCATCTCCATGACCCTGATGAGCTCCACCAAGGCGCCCCGCACCCTGCCGGTAGGTCTTTTGAACCTGATGCAGGCGCAGCAGAGCGCCGCCCAGTACGGTACCATGTACGCAGGTCTTGTGCTGGTGATGCTGCCCACCCTGATTTTGTACATCTGCGTGCAGCGGCAGCTGACGCAGGGCATGACCGTGGGCGGCCTGAAAGGTTAAGGTGACAGACGATGAAAGCATATTGGAAAAACCATCCTGCCCTGCGCATGATCCTGATGCTGGTGCTGTTCGTACTGGCACTGGTGCTGGTGGTATCCGGCTGGAAAATGACCGGGCAGCTGGCAGGGCTTGGCATCATGCTGGTGGGCGTAGCGCTGCTGCTGGCAGTGCTGGCCATCTACAATGCGACCTATCAGGATTGAGGATAAGAGAGAGGTAAAGGAGAATCCCTATGGATGAAACAAGAAAGTCCGGGCGCGTGACCATTCCCACAGACTTGGACGTTGTGCCCGAAACGCTGGAGATCTTAAAAAAGTGGGGTGCTGATGCCATCCGCGACTGCGACGGAACCGACTTCCCGCAGCAGCTCAAGGATGCGGACGCCAAGATCTACTCCACCTACTATACCACCCGCAAGGACAACGCATGGGCAAAGGCAAACCCGGATGAGGTACAGCAGTGCTACATCATGACCGGCTTTTACACCGCCCCCGGCGACACCGTGACCATCCCGCTGATGAAGGGCATCAGCCCGGAGCTGATGCAGGTGAACACCAACGACGACATCACCCGCTGGTGGGAGGTCATGGATCGAACCACCGGTCAGCCCGTGCCGCCGGAGCAGTGGAGCTACGCCGACGGCAGTGTGACCGTACAGGCCGTACCGTTCCATGAGTATACCGTCAGTTTTCTGGCTTACCTCATCTGGGACCCGGTGCATATGTACAACGCTACCACCAACGGCTGGACGAATTTTGAGCACCAGATCACCTTTGACGTGCGTCAGCCCAAGACCCACAAGTATTCCATGGAGCGCCTGCGCAAGTTCATTGCAGAGCACCCCTATGTTAACGTCATCCGCTACACCACCTTCTTCCACCAGTTCACCCTGATCTTCGACGAGCTGAAGCGGGAGAAGTTCGTGGACTGGTATGGATACTCTGCTTCGGTCAGCCCTTATATCCTCAACCAGTTTGAGCAGGAAGTGGGCTACAAGTTCCGCCCGGAGTACATCATCGATCAGGGCTACTATAACAACCAGTACCGGGTGCCCAGCAAGGAATTCCGGGATTTTCAGGCCTTCCAGCGCCGCGAGGTGGCAAAGCTTGCCAAGGAGATGGTGGACATCACCCACGCGTGCGGGTGCGAAGCCATGATGTTCCTCGGCGATCACTGGATCGGCACCGAACCTTTCATGCCGGAGTTCAAGACCATCGGACTGGATGCCGTAGTGGGCAGCGTGGGCAACGGCTCCACCCTGCGCCTGATCTCTGACATTGAGGGCGTGAAGTACACCGAGGGCCGTTTCCTGCCGTACTTCTTCCCCGACACCTTCCACGAGGGTGGCGACCCGGTGCGGGAAGCCAAGGAAAACTGGGTTACAGCCCGCCGCGCTATCCTGCGCAAGCCCATCGACCGCATCGGCTATGGTGGCTATCTGAAACTGGCCTTGCAGTTCCCGGAGTTCGTGGACTACGTGGAGAGCGTCTGCAACGAGTTCCGCAAACTGTACGAGAACATCAAGGGCACCACACCCTACTGTGTCAAGCGAGTGGCCGTGCTGAACTGTTGGGGTAAAATGCGGGCTTGGGGCTGTCACATGGTGCATCACGCCCTCTATTACAAGCAGAACTATAGCTATGCCGGGGTCATTGAGATGCTGTCCGGTGCGCCCTTTGATGTGAAGTTTATCAGCTTTGAGGATATCAAGAACGACCCGCATCTGCTGGATTCGTTGGATGTCATTATCAATGTCGGCGATGCCGACACCGCACACACCGGCGGCATCTGGTGGGAAGACCCGGAGATCTCCTCCGCTATCCGCAAGTTCGTCTGGAACGGCGGCGGCTTTATCGGCGTGGGCGAGCCTTCCGGTCACCCGTATCAGGGCCACATTCTCCAGCTTGCCAGCGTGCTGGGCGTGGAGGAGGAAAACGGCTTCACCCTGAACTACGACAAATACAACTGGGAGGAGCACCCCGACCACTTTATCTTGCAGGACGCCGACCAACCCGTGGACTTTGGCGAGGGCAAAAAGAACATCTACGCCCTTGAAGGCACCGAAGTGCTGGTGCAGCGAAACAAAGAAGTGCAGATGGCGGCACACGACTTCGGCAAGGGTCGTGCCGTGTACATCAGCGGTGTGCCTTACAGTTTTGCCAACAGCCGCACCCTTTACCGCGCTATCCTGTGGAGTGCCCACAGCGAGGAGGAACTGCATACATGGTTCAGCTCCAATTATAATGTAGAAGTTCACGCCTACGTCAAGAACGGCAAGTATTGTGTGGTGAACAACACGTACGAGCCGCAGGACACCACCGTTTACACCACAGACGGCAGCAGCTTTGCTCTGCATCTGGATGCCAACGAGATCAAGTGGTATGAGATCTAAGTTCTCCTTTTCATAAACGAACACAACGGGCAGCTCTGTTATCAGAGCCGCCCGTTGTGTTTGCTGTATCTGCCGATAACGCAACCTGTGTCAATCGAACGCTGCAATGGAGATGGCTGGAAACGCAGAAATTCAGTAATGCGAGCGTAATAGACCTGCAGAAAAAAGAAACTGCCCGTGCGAGTATGCGTAAGATGGTGAAACACTTGCTGAAAAAATATAAGTATCCACCGGTGGAATATGATAAAATTTGTATACTTCAATACGTTAAAGAAAGTTTGGAGAACCATTCAAAGAAATGCTCTAAACAAAAGCGGAATACAGCTATTTTGACATAGCAACGCTACTTATATAGAGCAAAGCACTACTTATAAATAGTGGTGTCAGGAATTGAGATTTTGTGATACCAAAAAAAGACACCCTCGCTTTTGATAGGAATCTCATGCAGGGATGTCCTTATCTCAACGCGAAGGTGTCTTAATAACGAGGGTTATCTCATCACGGCTACGATCTCTTTTATGATGTTTAGCAGCCGATGAAATTGTTCTGGCGAAAGATCACGGGCAATCATCAGATGCCACGGAACGTAAAGGTGAACTCCACAGGCTTAGTCACATCAGGAATATACTCCGGGTGGACATTGGCACCCCAGCTGTCATCACCGCCAACGCCCATCTGCTCGCCCATAGCACGAATCACCGTGTAATGGACCGGGGGCAGCTCGTAGGGATGCTTGGCACTCTCCATTTCATGGGGAGTGTAGGGCAGCGCAGAGAAGAACATGGGCTTTGCGGCATCTGCGGTAAACAGCAGCCCGCGACCCTTGCGGTCCACTACCTTTGCCCAGCGCACAGCGGTCTTTGCACCGCACTCCTGCGGCACAAGGTACTGCGCCATGTTGTCTGCGACCTTGTTCTGGTAAATGCCCAGCTTTGCACCATGCTGACGATCCCAGTAGGTCTCCGCAGGGCCGTTTCCGTACCACTCCACCGTGTCGTAGTCAGCGTCGATCTTGAACAGTACGCCGAACTCCGGCATTGCTGCAAGTCCTTCCACCGGGTCATAGTGCAGGGTGGTCTGGATGCGGCCATCACCGAACACACGGTACTGCAGGCTGCACTCTGCTGCGGGGCTGGTCTGGAGGTTATAGAGATAGGTCACGACCACGCTGTCGGCTTCCACCTCGCAGGTGGGGTTCTGGAGGATGGTGCCGCCATGAACAGACGGGATCTCCTTGCCGATGCCCTTGGCGGTAGCGTACAGGCTTGCCAGCTTCCACTGACCGCGAACGCCGCCCATGTTGTTGCCGCAATCGTTGTCGGTGGGAGCACGCCAGAAGTTGGGCCGGGGGATCTCCTGAATCATCTCCTTGCCGGCATAGCGGTAGGAAGTCAGGCCGCCATTCAGATCGGAGAACAAAACATCAAAATTCTCACCCCGGACACCGATGTTGTGTGTACCGTGCGTAACGGTAAACGGCGTGACCTTCTTGCTGGGAATGGAACGGACCACAGCGATCACACCCTGTCCAAAGGCGACTTCATGACCTTTCTTTGCCCAGCTGGTGTCCTCCTTCAAACGGAAGCTGATGGTCACTGCATATTCACCGGGGAGCGCAGGGACCATAAACGGCAGCGGGAAGCTGGAACGCTCTTCGGGAGCAACATCAATATTGGTCAGTTTCTGCTGCTGATACAGCTTTCCATCACGATGCAGCAGAGCAACGCAGTCGAAAGCACCCGTAGAGGTGAACAGGTTCTTATTCCAGACTTCGAAGCCAGAGTTGTCGATGGAAATGGCGATGTTCTGATAGCAGAACTTGACCTCCTGCATCTTGGGAGAAGGAGCACGATCACCACCGTAGGCAATGCCGTTTCCGCTGAAATTATAGTCGGTAGGACGCTCGCCGAAGTCGCCGCCGTAGGCTTGGAACCACTTGCCGTAGCGGTCTTTTTTCCAGATGGACTGGTCGATGTAATCCCAGATGAAGCCGCCCTGATAGCCGCAGTCCTTCTGGTCGGCAAGTTCCGTGTACTTGTGCAAAGCACCGTTGGAGTTGCCCATAGCATGAGAATATTCGCACTCGATATAAGGCCGCTTATCGCCCTGTGCCAGATACTCTTTAATGTCCTTGACCGTGCTGTACATATGGCTCTCGATATCGGTGGTTTCGAGGAAGCGGGGATCGTTGACCACACCTTCGTAATGCACCAGACGGGTGTCATCAAAGCGGCGGACCATCTCTGCCATCTGGAGCAGGGTCTCACCGCCAAACGATTCGTTGCCCAGAGACCAGATCAGAACAGCAGGATGGTTTTTGTCACGCTGGTAAGTGGAATTCATGCGGTCAAACAAGACAGCTTTCCACTCCGGCTTATCATTGGGCAAAACGCCCTCGATGCCGCGAATGCCCGCCTGATGGATGTCCCATGTGCCATGGGATTCCAGATTGTTCTCTGCGATCAGATACAGACCATACTCGTCGCACAGGTCGTACAGTGAATCCTGATTCTGGTAATGGCTGGTACGGATGGCATTGATGTTGTTCTGCTTCATGGTGATGATGTCCCGAAGCAGTTCCTCATGGGTGTGTACGCCCACAGCACGACCCGTAATGGAGCTGAACTCATGACGGTTGGCACCCTTGAACACGATGCGCTTGCCGTTGAGCAGCATCCGATTGTTCTTCAACTCGAACTTGCGGAAACCGACTTTCTGCCCGGTCACCTCTACCAGATGGCCTGCATCGTCCAGCAGTTCAATTTCCAGTTCATACAGAGCCGGGTCCTCTGCACTCCACAGGTGGGGGTTCTCCACCGCATGGCTGAACAGAGCAGAGCCGCCGTTCAGTGCGATTTTTTCGGAGAACACTTCCAGCTCACTGCGGCGCAGGGTCAGACGGGCTGCGCCCTTACCCTCCACCTGCAATGCAACTTCCAGCGTGGAATGAGTAAAATCATCCCCGGCAAACAGCGTTTTGACGGATACATCTTCCAGATGCACGGTGGGGATGGCGTACAGCCACACGCTGCGGAAGATGCCGGAGAAGCGGAAGAAGTCCTGATCTTCGCACCAGCTGGAGGAAGTCCACTTGAACACCTGCACAGCAAGTTTGTTCACGCCCGGCTGGAGGTAGGGAGTCAGATCGAATGCGTGTGCGGAGAAGCTGTCCTCGGTGTAACCCACATAAGACCCGTTCAGCCAAAGAGCCATGCCGCTTTCCACACCCTCGAACTCGATGTGGACGGGCTTGCCCTGCATGGATTCCGGCAGCACGAAGTATTTTACATAGCTTGCCACCGGATTGAACCGCTGCGGGATCTCACCCGGCTGTACTTCTTCACGGCCATCCCACGGATACTGAATATTCGAGTACTGGGGAATGTCGTAGCCCTCCATCTGGATGTGTGCCGGAACATGAATGTCATCCCAGCCGCTGCAATCGTAATCTGTCTTTTCAAAGCCGGGGATGGCACTGGTGTAGTTCTTTGCGTAGGCGAATTTCCAGATGCCGTCCAGCTTCAGCGCCAAAGAAGAGGAGCCTGTCCGATATTCTTCGCGGGAAGCGTAAGTACGGAAACTTGCATGAGCATTCAGCACGTTTTCCTTGAAAAAGGTGGGGTCTTTTACTTTTGCAAAATCAAATGCAGCCATAGTATTTCCTCATTTACCTTTTATAATTTTATAATATTTCTCCAGCCTCCCCGGAGGAATCGCTGGATTCCTCCGGGGAACAGCAGATGAAGGAGAAATGATAATGGCTTGTTATCAGACTGCTGCACGCAGTTTTTCATTTGCTTCTTCGACCTTCATACGAGAGAGAATGAAGGTGATGATGGCATCCAGAGCAAAGGGAATCACCAGATACATGATCTTCAGCATATTGATGCAGGATTCGGGCTGGACAGCCAGCGCACTATCGAAATGGCTTGCAGCCAGCAGCCAGCCGGTGATGGCGGTGCCAAGGCCGCCGCCAAGTTTTACGCCCAGAGAAGTGCAGGAGTACATCGTTCCGTCCACGCGCTTATGCTTCGTCAGCCAAGTGTACTCAGAGCAGGCTGCGATCACAGCGTTCATATCGCCCTGCCAAGGACCCTGACCAAGAGCTGCGACTGCAGTAAAGAGCAGCATCAAGGTCACATTGCCGCTGCCCATGTAACCAGCTACAGCAACCAGTGCACGAGAAATCGTTGCCAGAGTATAGCTCATTACATTCAGCTTATACATTCCATTCCACTTTGCAACCAAGGTCGGGGTGAACACCAGTGCGATGATCAGAGGAATGTTGATTGCCCAAGAGAATACACCGAACAGATTCTGGTTGCCAAGGATGTAGGTTGCATAGTAGGTGCCCATGCTGATCATGGCACCGTAGATCTGCTGCAAAATGTAGGTGACGCAAATCATCATATAATATTTGTTACCAGCAAGCAGCTTTGCGGCCTGAACCAGATTGTACTTTTCGTCCTGCTCGATTTCCTTTTTGTCGGTGGTATCCACCAATTCGCCTTCCGGCAGTTCCTTCACGGAGAAAACGGAGAGGGTGTTGACAAGCAGACCGATGATGGCGTAGATGATTGCAACAGTGCGCCAACCGGCAGCACCACCGCCCAATGCCGTAACAGCACCCAGCGTGATGGACTGGATGAGCAGGCTGGTGGCAAAGGCGAACATGAAACGCCAAGAACCCATCTCGACCTGTTCGGCACTGTTCTTCGTGACGAGAGCAGTCAGTGCAGAGTAAGCAATGTTGTTGGCAGTGTAGAATACAGCGTTCAGCAGAGTATATGCGATCAGGAACCATGCGTACTGTGCAAACTGTCCCAGATTGGTCGGGATGGCGAAAATTGCCACCAGCGTAATGGCACAGCCAATGTAGCCGTACAGCATCCAAGGACGGGCTTTGCCCATCTTAGAATGCGTTTTGTCAATCAAAGAACCAAAGAAAATGTCCGTCACACCGTCCAGCAGTTTGGAAACTGCAATCAGAGTGCCGACAATGCCGGGGTTCAGGCCAACGGTGTTGGTCAGATAGATCATGACGAAGGAGGACAGGAACGCATACACCACGTTGCCTGCAATATCGCCTGAACCATAGCCGACTTTATTATACCACTTTAGATAACGTTTCTCGGTCATTGTGCTTTCTCCCATCTTGCTTGTTTTGTGTGGGCGCGACCAATCTGCTGCGCACTTCAGACTGGGATTCTCATTACGCAAGTTGCCCAAATCTCTTGCGTTTCGTCTGAAAATATTATAGAATCTAATGGAACGAAAAGATATAGACAAGATGGAACAAAATATGCACAAAATCAAAGAGTTTGTAATTTTTTGATAGAACATTTCTCAAATCACTGTAAAATCATCTGAAGATGAGGAGGACGCAGGGATGTATTTCAACTCAGGATATTTGAACAACTCCCGTTTGGATTTCAAAGACTACTCAAAGCCGCTGGTCGTAGGCAGCTGCGGCACTTATCGCTTGAAAAAACGCCCGAAGCTACCTACTTTTTGGGCAAAGGGTCGCAGAGACTATCAAATCCTCTATGTGGCATCTGGTAAAGCACACTTCTGGTTCGATGGTGTTGAGGAAGTGGTGACTTCTGGACACATGGTGCTTTATCAGCCGAAAGAAATCCAGAAGTATGTCTACTATGTAGAAGATCATCCAGAGGTGTTCTGGATTCACTTTACGGGATATGATGTCAAAAACATCCTGAACTATCACGGAATACCATTGGACAAGCACGTTTTTTACAGCGGCACACTGCCGGATTACAAAATGCTGTTCCGAAAGATCATCCGGGAACTGCAACAATGTGAATATGGCTATGAAAACTATATTGCTTCTCTCTTCAACATCATTCTGCTTTTAGTAAGCAGGCAACAGCAGGAAAGCGAGAAAACAACTACAAGCATGCCCGAAGAAATCGAAGCCGCCGTTGCCTACTTTAACGAGAACTATAACACAAAGGTCAGTGTGGACGATTACGCAGAATCGCTGCATATCAGTACGAACTGGTTTATCCGTAATTTTAAGCTGTACATGAAAATAAGCCCTGCACAATACATCCTGTCCCTTCGGATGGTAAATGCACAAAGCTTATTGGAGAACACCGAATACAATATTGGAGAAATTGCAGAGATCGTAGGGTATGATAACCCACTCTATTTTAGCCGGGTATTCAAGAAAGAGTACGGTGTCAGTCCGGCACAGTACCGAAAGAATCTGGAAGAATCTACTGAAAAATGAGAAGGATTCCTTATAAATAAGGAGAGTAGAACCATGCCGATAAAAAATGCGATCCACAGCCAACAAGTCTACGACCCAACGGATGAATCCATCATGGCAGAGCAGGAACTTTGCATGGAGCGGCTGTATGCTTATAATCATACCCGCCCTTCCGAACACGCAAAACGGGCGAAGCTTTTGAAAGAAATGCTTGCAGAGTGCGGCGCAGGCTGCTGGATCGAGCCGCCGTTTCACGCCAATTGGGGCGGAAAGCACAAACACCTGGGCGATTTTTTGTTAAGATAGATAAAAACAGAAAATCTTGCAACAAACCAGTGATTTGCTGCGTTATCTGGATAAAAGGGTTTATAGAAAGGAGCCGAAGATAGTGAAAAAACTGGTAGTAGACGTTGGTAGTATGCTAGTTGTACAGTATTTGATATTTTTCTTTGTTGAAATAAGATTAGGGGAACAAGCGACCTTTACAAAGTTTATAACTAACAATTATATCCTTACTTTTTGGATAATTTATCTTGCAAGTCGGATTGTGAATTACAAAATTAAAAAGCCCCGAAATAAGAAATAAATCTAAAAAGGAGCGTTTCGGATGAGAGCAAGAAAAATTGTGTTAATGTTTGCGGTAATAGCGGTGCTACTAATTATAATATTGGGCAGGCCAATAACGACTGATGCTCCACAAATTATGGGCAGTAAAGAAATTGAAGATGCACTTAATGCAGCATCCGAATTAGATGAGCAAAATGTTGTTCGTGTTGATATTCCAGACGGAAATGGCGGGTATAAAACGTTACAAGGAGAGGAAGCTAGAGAACATTATAGCAAAGCAGTAGAGCAAACACAAAAAGAGCTTTTAGATGATTTATACAAAGAAAACTCAAAGGAATCGATTAAATGAATGGCGGCTATTTTATATTGCGATAAAAAGCGGGCAGCTGTTTTGTAGCTGCCCGCCGGTGGATATAGAATGCATTATTTGTCCTGAAACCAGGAAGCCGAGTTACAGAATATACTCCATCTGCCGTTCCTTGGTTTTCATGCCCATCTTTTCATAAAAGTGCTCTGCCGAAGTGTTCCCCGCCCAGACGTTCAGGGTCACCTCATAGCACCCCAACGCTTTTGCCTGCTGCTTTACATATTCAAACAGGCTTTCCCCGATGTGCTGTCCGCGCGCCTGCTTGTCAACGCAAAGGTCATCAATGAACAGCGACTTGAAGGGCACCATATTGGTGGAAAAAGGCTGCTTCTTCAGCTGACAGAAGGCATAGCCCATGCACACATCATCTTTGTTCACGGCAACGTAGATGGGCTTGTCCTCCTGCTTCAAAAGCGCTGCTAACTCGCAGACAGTGTATTTTGTGGTGCTGGGAATAAAAATATCCGGGCGTATCTCTGCATGAATCTGCAGCACCTGCCCCAGCAGCGCAAGCAGTCTGGGAATGTCTTTTTCTTCGGCTTTACGAATGTTCATTTGTACTTTGCTCCTTTCCATTTTTGCCTCTACGTTTCCAGTATACCACACCGGGCGGCACCGGAAAAGAGAAAATGCAACCCGTTGATAGCAAAAACGTGAGCGACCGTTCTGGCCACTCACGTTTTTATATGTTGGGCAGGTTGCTTACACGAGATATGGGTCCAGCAGGGCGTCAACCTCTTTTTTACGCTTGGGGGAGGGCTTTTTCACGGCACGGCCGCGGCAGACCACCAGTTCCAGATGTTGCAAAGCCCGCAGATCCTCCAGCGGGTTTTCGCGGGTCACGATAAAGTCTGCGCTTTTGCCGGACGCGATAGAGCCGGTCACATCGCCGATGCCCGCCAGCTGCGCGTTGCGCAGGGTGGCCGTGTAGAGGGCAAAACGGTTGCTCACGCCGCAGTATTTGTGGAAGTAACACAACTCCCGCCAGAAATCGTACTGGGTAATATAGGGGCAGCCCACATCGTTGCCCAAGCCCACCGGGATGCCGTTTGCCAGCGCGGTCTTGGCGCTCTCGACTACGCCGTTAAAGACGATCTTTCCGTTGTACTGGTCTTTTTCTGATGCGCCCGAAACGGCAGTGTCAAACAGCGCATAGGGCAGCGCCGGGGAGATGGTCGTGCACAGAAATGCGCCCCGCTCCTTGTACAGACGAACCGTCTCCTCGTCCATTTTTGCGCCATGCTCAATGGAATCCACACCGTTTTCCAGCGCAGCCTTCACGCCCGCAGGGGATTCGGTGTGGGCGGCAACGGTGTAGCCCAGCTTGTGAGCTGCATCGCAGACGGCTTTGATCATCTCCGGCGGCATCTTCATCTCGCCGGGGGTGCCCTTTTCGGTGGCGTCCAGCACGCCGCCGGTGATCATCAGCTTGATGAGGTCGGGCTTTTCGGCGGCGATCTTTTCGACGAGCGCCGCGGCCTCTTCGGCGGAGTGCGCCTCGTAGGCGAGCGAACCCGCCATGTGCCCGCCGGGGACGGAGACCGCCATGTTCGACGCCAGCACGCGCGGGGCAAGAATTTTGCCCGCCGCGGCGAGGTCGCGAATTTTCGTGTCGTAATCGGCGACGCCGCCGACTGTGCGGATGGTCGTGACGCCGGAGAGTAGCTCGGTTTTGGCGTAGCCCTCGCACATGCTGACACCGATCCTGTTCGTCAGCGCGCAGGAGGTGATGAGCTTGACGAGCTTTTTGGGGTCGCTCGCCTTCTTTTTCGGCTTGCCCGAGGCGGGCAGGTGCACGTGCATGTTGATGAGACCCGGCAGCACATATTTTCCGCCGAGGTCGACTGCCTCATAGCCTGCGGGGATATGCTGTGCGTCGACGATCTCATTGATTTTCTCGCCGTCGATGCAGACGGCCTTGCCCGTCTGCGGCTCCATGTGCTCAGAGCCGTCGAGAAGCACGCAGTTTGTCAATGCGTACTTTTTGTCGTTGTGGTACATCGGAGTGTGCGCCTTTCCTGTTATCGAATCTGGCCGCTGCCGGTGATGACGTATTTATAGGTGCTCAGCTCGTCGAGCCCCATCGGGCCGCGCGCGTGGAGCTTCTGCGTCGAAATGCCCATCTCGCAGCCGAGGCCGAACTCCCCGCCGTCGGTGAAGCGGGTGGAGACGTTGACGTACACCGCCGCGCTGTCGACCTCGTCGACAAAGCGGTCGGCCGCGGCTTGGTTCTCGGTCACGATGCAATCGCTGTGGTGCGTCGAGTGATGCTGGACATGCGCGATGGCCGCATCCAGATCATCTACGACCGCGACGGCGAGAATGTAATCGAGAAATTCTGTGTCGAAGTCGAGCTCCGTTGCCGCCGTGCCGGGAATGATCTCCGCCGCGGCTTCGTCGAGCCGCAGCTCGACGGGGACAAGGCCCGCTTCTCTACGCTTGTCGACAAGCGCGGCCTTGAGCTTGGGGAGAAATTCCTTTGCAATGTCGCGGTGGACAAGGCAGACCTCCTCCGCGTTGCAGACGGACGGGCGGCTCGTCTTGGCGTTTTCGATGATCTTTACCGCCATGTTGAGGTCAGCGTCCCTGTCGACGTACACATGGCAGATGCCCGTGCCGGTCTCGATGCAGGGAACGCTTGCATTTTCCACGCACGCGCGGATGAGCCCCTTGCCGCCGCGGGGGATCAGCAGGTCGACAAGGCCGTCCGCCGTCATCAATACCTGCGCGCTCGCATGCGTTGTATCCTCAACGATGTTGACAATGTCGGAATCGCCGCCGACGGACTCAACGCCCGCCTTGAGCGCCGTGACGATGGCGTGAGAGGAGCGATAGGCCTCCTTGCCACTGCGCAGCATGCAGACGTTGCCGCTCTTGATGCACAGCGCCGCGGCGTCCGACGTGACGTTCGGGCGGCTCTCGTAGATGATGGCGACCAGACCGAGCGGCACCTGCCGCTTGGTGATGGTCATACCATTGGGGCGCTTGAACTGCGCGAGCGCGCGGCCCACGTGGTCGGGCAGCGCCGCGGCCTCGCGGATGCCCTCGGCCATCGCGTGGATGCGGCTCTCCGTCAGGGCGAGACGGTCGAGCATCACGTCGGAGATCGTGCCCTTCGCCGCCTCCATGTCCTTGGCATTTTCGCGCAGGATATCTTCGCTGTTGGCCTCAAGGCTCTCCGCCATCGCGAGCAGCAGCCGGTCCTTCTCCTCGGCGCTTGCGCTGCGGATGCTGCCCCAGGCAGCTTTTGTGCGTTCCAGAAGTTCGATCGTTGTCATGCTTCATCCCTCTTTGCCAAAAATCTTGTGCCCACGCGCTTGCCCGCGGCCACATCGTAGAGTACCTCGGGCGACTGGCCGTTGGCGATGACCATTTCGCAGCCTGCTGCCGTCGCCATCTGCGCGGCGCGGAGCTTGGTCGCCATGCCGCCGGTGCCGAGGCTCGACCCGCTGCCCCCGCCGAGCGAAATGATGTGCTCGTCGATCTTTTCCACCGTGTCGATGAGCTTGGCGTCGGGGTTCTTGCGCGGGTCTCCGTCGAAGAGCCCGTCGATGTCCGAAAGCAGAATGAGGAGGTCCGCCTGGATCGTCACGGCCACGATGGCAGAGAGCGTATCGTTGTCGCCGATGCCGAACTCCTCGGTGGAGATGGTGTCGTTCTCGTTGATGACCGGCAGCGCGCCGAGCTCTAAAAGCCGCGCGAGCGTGTTGTGGAAGTTCTGCTTGCGCACGCCGCCCTCTTCGATATCCGGTGCGGTGATGAGCAGCTGTGCCACGGTGTGGTTATACTCGGTGAAGAGCTTGTCGTAAATGTACATCAACTCGCACTGGCCGACAGCGGCGGAGGCCTGCTTCGTCGGCACGTCTTTCGGCCGTTCGCTCAGGTTGAGCTTGCCAAAGCCCATGGCGATGGCGCCAGAGGAGACGAGGATGATCTCGTGTCCCATATTTTTAAGGTCGCTTAAAACCTTGCACAGCTTTTCCATACGCTGGATGTTCAGCCGCCCCGTGGGGTGTGCCAGCGTGGATGTGCCGACCTTGACGACAATTCTCATATCGTGATCCCTCCGATCAAAGCGGGCGCGCGATGCGCGCGGACGCTGGAATTTGCCCATTATTATACCGCGCCGATTTGCATTTTGCACTCTTTTTTTGCAAATTTTGCGCCGTAATGACACAGTAAAGTGAAAAAGCACAGGCGCGCGAAAGCGCGCCTGTGCTTTTTTGTGAGATTCTGCTTAAAACGGCTTATTCGCGACCTCTAAGATCACGTCGAGCATGCCTTGGATCTGCGGGGTAATGACCTTGTTGCGGTGATAAAGCACCTGCCGCCACTGGCTCATCTGACAGTCGGCCACAGGGATGATGGCAAGGTTGCCCTTGTGAATGCTCATCTTCGCCGTGTAGCGCGGCAGCACGGAGAGATACTCTGGATTCTCGCGGATGAGCTTGAGCGCGAGCGTGTCGCTCTCGAGCTCCAAAAACGGCTCGACACTTAGATCCTGACGGGCAAGCTCGCGGTCGAACTGGTCGCGGTAGGGGTTGCCGTGGTTCATCAGGATGAACGGGTGCGACACAAGGTCGGCAAGGTGCACATCATCGCGGGCAGAGAGCGGGTTTTCCGTGTTCGTCACGATGACGACGTCCTCCTGCGCTTCAAAGACTTTGACAAACTGCGTGTCGAAGATCTGCTCATCGAGCGTGTAGATGATGTCGAGCTCATTCTTGACGAGCATTTCGGTGATGGAGGCGATATTGCCCGCGTGCAGGCTGATCTGCACGTGCGGAAAACGCTCGTGGTAGAGCGGCACGATGTTAGAGAACGAGGCAGTGAGCAGCGAATTGAGCGTGCCGACGCGCACGGTGCCGCTCAGCTCGGAATCCGACGAGGCAAAGGCGCTGGCACGCGCGATGGCGCTCACCACGTCGCGCGCGTAGGAGACAAAGTCCTTGCCGTACTGCGTGATGGAGACCGTTTTGCCGATGCGGTCAAAGAGCTGCACGCCCAGCTCACGCTCGAGCTGCTGGATCTGCACCGTGACGGCGGACTGGGAATAATCCAGAGCTTCCGCCGCACGGGAGAAGCTCTTGAGCTCCGTGACTTTTAAGAATGTGACCAGGTTGCGGACTTCCATGGCTGTCCTCCGATTCAAATTTGTAATACATTTTCAAAAATATATTAGTGGAAATATCTTAATTTGTCAATAGACGCATTATAAAAAATAATGAGACGGGCGAAAAAGTCGGCCGTGGACACACGGCCGGCTTTTTATGAAGGGGATCAGTCCTTGTACTCGTGGTGCAGCAGCTCGTGCGCGCGCTCATTGAGACCCGCGGCATACATCGCGTCGAGGACGGGGTTGCGCTCGCTGCGCTTGAACATCGCGCTGCGGTCGATCTCGTACAGGCCGTGGGCGCGCTTGAGCTTGGTGCTCATCAGCGCGTAGGGCTGGCCCGCGCCGCCGACGCAGCCGGTGCGGCAGGACATGACCTCGACGAGGTCCGCCTGCACCTCGCCGCTCTGGATCTGGTCGAGCAGCTTCGCGGCGCTGCCAAGTCCGTGGACGATGGCGGCGCGCACCTTGCGGCCGTTGATCGTGACCTCGGCAAAGCGGACGGCGTCCGTGCCGCGGAGGCCGCTGTGCTCGATGGTGCGCAGGGCGTTCTTGCTCTTGTCGGGGGTGCAGCAACGGATGACTGCCTCAGCCACGCCGCCGCTCGTGCCGAAGATCTCCGCCGCGCCAGAGCCCATGCCGTAGGGCAGGTCGGGGGATTCCTTCTCCAGCATCTGGAAGCGGATGCCGGACTCCTTCATCATCTGCACGACCTCCTGCGTGGTGAGCACAAGGTCGACGTAGGGGACGCCATAGGCGTCGCGGAACTCCTCGCGCCGCGCCTCCATCTTCTTGGCGGTGCAGGGCATGATGGCGATGTGGAAGGTCGTGCGGCCGTCCTCGGCGTCCTTCTTGCGGTAGTTTTCCTTGAGCACGGATGCAAACATCTGCATGGGGGAGCGGGCGGTGGAGAGATTCTTCAGAAATTCGGGCCGCTCGTTTTCCACATACTTCACCCACGCGGGGCAGCAGGAGGTCATCAGCGGCAAGTTCTCACCGGTCTCGAGCCGGCGCAGGAACTCGGCGGATTCCTCGCGCACGGTGAGATCCGCGCCGAAGATGGTGTCGTACAC
>ERZ894244.735-NODE-735-length-20793-cov-8.550776_pt1 | contig 20793 bp, 18 predicted proteins | sample MGYA00380299_ERZ894244 | MGnify/ENA primary metagenome ERZ894244 (study PRJEB32331, sample SAMN06328444) | human gut metagenome | biome: human gut microbiome; feature: stool | host: Homo sapiens | collected 2014-06-26 ... | reverse complement strand
GTAGCGTTCGTTATATCCGGTCTGCTGCAGCAGACCGGATATAACGAACGCTACATGGCATGCAATCTTCCATCGTATGTAGACTTCGTGAAATATGCAGCCGCTTTCGGCCTTGCCGGTGAACATGTCTCCACGCCGGATGCGCTCGCCTCCGCGGTAGAAAAAGCCATGAAGATGGATCAGCCTTACGTCATCGAGACAGCCATCCCGCCCAAAGACATGGTCGTCCCTATGGTCGCAGCCGGAAAAGGCATCGACGTCTTCGTCCCGGGGCTAGGAGAAAAGGACATCGATGTAAGGGATTAGTGATGAGTGTCTGGTGGCTAGGGATAAGGCAACAAATGACAGATGTCAAGTGTCAGATGGCTAACGTCTGATATCTGATCTCTGACTTGTTTGTATCCCCCTTTCGGGCTGCCCATGGGACTGCCCGCTCACACGGATCCACATAGAAAAAACTCCATGCCTTTGCATGGAGTTTTTTCTATGTGGATATGACTCAGTTTCTCATTTATGAATGATACATGATTCCTAGCATGTCTCCCATATTAGCGCACAAAAATGGACTCACATCTGCTGCTTAAGGAAACACTGATCGAATAGCCGAATCTGATTTAGAAATCAAAGGAAGCGGACAAGATGAAAGATCTTGGCGAGGAAAGAAGAAGTTTATTGCCCTGACCTGGCTGAAGTGCCCAATAGCTGCGGTTGAATACATTGTAACAGCCAGCAGACAGAGTCACAGGCACATCCCCCCAGCTCGTTTTGTATTTTGCAAAGAGATCCACTACGGTAGATGACGGTACTTCCAATTCCGTTTTATTGGTTCTATTAATAATGCCTCTCCCCACATAGTTCATGCGACCGGAAATGCTCCAGTCCGTATTTGGCATATATTCCATTCCCAATACAGCACTCCATTTCGCAGAACTATCCGTATGGCAGCCATCAAAAGCACCACCTTCTACTTTAGCATTCAAATATTCAAAGCCCCCAAAAACATTCCATTTTTTGGCGATTTGTCCTGTCATATTGAAGTCGATGCCTTTGTAATGATTCTTGCCATCCAGCAAATAGAATAGTTTCCCCTGCTTTTCCACATCCAGATACTGCGGCTGTGTGGTATCAAAATAGGAAATAGCAGCATACATTTTATCCCACTTATACTTCACGCCGACTTCCTTCTGTGTCACTTTCACAGCATCCAGAATTTCGCCATTATTCTGATACGTTGGGTCGGAAACCGGTACGCCTCTCGTAGTAGATTTTGCATAGGCACCATAGAAAGACAGATTTTCATTTGGCTGATAAGAAACACCGAAAGTCGGAGAGTACTGGTTGTCTTTGATGTTATTAGCCGCTTTCTTGCCTCTGTAATTCCCATGACGACGAGTGCCAGCCGCTAAAATGGACCATTTTCCAACTTTCATGGTATCCATGAAATTCAAGCTGGTATCCATTTCCTGGTACATGAACATTTTGCCCAGAGAATACGCATTATCAAAATCATAAATGGATGGATCAAAACGAATACCGGTGTAAATATTCCCGGATACATGATCACCGGGCTTATCCATATGGGTATTGTTGTTATACATAATACGATGAGAACGATCTACTGAGAATACCAGGTTATGTTCTACAGCACCCGTATGGACCTTCCATTTCAAGCCAGCCTGTGCATATTTGTTTTTCAAGAGAAAATACTGAGACCAGATCTTTGCACCCTGAATAGTTTCACCCTTCTTATTTTTCTCAATAATAGTTCCCATATCATCAATCATAATTTGGCTTTTATAAATCATACGTCGATTGGTCATATCATTCATTCCTGCATTGAGGAACCAGCTCAAGTTGTCATTGATTTTCTGCTCGTGGTTTAGGGTCGTCTGCCAGCCATACCAGTCACTGTACATGGCATTGGGATCATCATAACTCTTGCTGGCATCAGGAGCCTTAGGCAACCAGCGAGAAGTGCGGAGAATAGCGAAGCGTCGTTCTGTGCCGTTCAATCGTTCATCCACGTAGCCCGCATAGAAATTGGTTTTGCTTTTTTCCGTTTCATGAGACACATCTACAGAGATATTGTTCTTCTCTCTTCTGGCTCCGGAAATAGACATCCCGCCTTTATCATGCATGCCATATACACGGACGCCCCAAGATCCATCACTTCCCAGTTTAGTACGACTGATATCAAACTGTTCCCCCCAGTCACCATAGCCACTGTTAGACAGGGTCACACGATTGGAATCCGTTTCACCGGCCCGTTTGGTGTAGAGGTACACAGACCCAGGCTGCCCAACATCCGGTCCATTATAGGATTGCACAGAACCAGAGAGCGTCGCTGCAGGTCCTACCAGTACATCTGCCCGTTCAATGGTGTTTGTAACTGGCCCAATGCACATGGTGTAGAAACTAGGAATATTATTCAAATACATGGCAGAACCATTCGCGAGCATGCCACGCATGGAAAAATCGGTCTTAATCAGCGAAGTCCCGGTGCAAATGGAGGGGACGTTGGTGAGCACCTGTCCGATTTGTCCTGTAGGAGCAGCCATCATTTCGATGGATTTCGCTGAAATGCTCTGGGCCGTATAGGGCACTGTCATAATGTCCTGCTCCCCTGTCAATCCGAAAGAGGTTTCTTCTCTTTCGAAACCACCAGGCAATACTTTCGCTTCCACTTGATCTTTCTCTGCAGTGACAATGACTTCGTCCAATGTATTGCTGAATGCGGCTTGTCCACTGATCCCCCCAGTCAATGCCAATACAGCCGTCAATGCCATAACCAATTTTCTTTTCCCTGTCATCTTAGACTCCTCCCAGATAATTAACAGAATATTTAAAACAAAAAGCGTTTCACTAAGTATAATGTACTATTTCATTGATGATTTTACAAATTTGAATTATTGAACGAATGATTCAAATTTGTGAAAGTATTATTTCACTACAGGACATCGCCTGACTTTATTATATTTGCAAGTAGAAACATAATAACCGTGCTCATAACGGATCTTCCAATTTGTTGACCTATCAAAAAGCAGTAGACCTCTCGTGGTCTACTGCTGCTATTATATGGCGGGGAAACAAATCACCCGTTTGGCTTCTTTGACATAAACCATTTTTACAGGGATCTTATACATGTCAGAGAGATGCATTTCATTGATCACTTCTTTTGTTTTACCACAAAGAAGTTGATGATGAATGAGAAGTCCCGTATGATCTCCCAGATACAAGGCATGGTCAGGCATATGGGTGGTGAGAATCACCGCTATGCCTCTTTCTGCTAATTTTTCTATCATTTGTATGCCCCGGTATTGATTCCCATAGTCGAGATGATTCGTAGGTTCATCCATGACGATCATATCTGGTTACTGCAGAATGGCACGCGCAATGACTGCCTGCCGTTGCTGCCCGCCGGAGAGCGTATTGAAAGGTTGATCCCTTCTATCATAAATCCCCATCTCTGCCATAATAGTGTCTGCTCTGTCTTCATATTCTTTAGAAGGAGATTGGAATAAGCCCAAATGAGGGGCACACCCCAAAAGCACATAATCTTTTAGAGCGAAAGAGTAGGCATTATCCTGCATCTGGGGTACATAACCGATATGGCTGGTAAAATCACTCCCTGCCTCGAAGGCATCATATCGATGCCCTTCATCATCTTCAAAGAATACACTGCCTGTCTCAGGATGCAGGAAACCAATGATGCTCCGAAGCAAAGTGGACTTGCCCGCTCCATTGGCCCCTAGAATGGAAAATATTTCTCCTTTCTTTACCGTAAAAGAAACATTTTCCCATAAATGCTGTCCTTTCTGATACCCAAAGGACAAATTCTTCACTTCCAGTTTCATGATAACTTCATCCTCTGCCGTACCAATAAATAGAAATAGAAAGGCGCACCTACCAGGCCGGTCAAAATACTGAGCGGAATTTCTGCATCCAGTGCTGCTCTGGATAAAGTATCAATAAAAAGAAGAAATAAGGCGCCAAGTACCATGGCAATGGGTAATAACTTGCGATTATCCGGTCCTACCATCATGCGAGAAAAGTGAGGAATGACCAATCCTACCCAGCCAATGGTCCCGCTGATACAAACGGAGCAGGCTGTCAGAATGGTGGCACAAAGAATCACTGCATACCTGAGGAATCCGTTGTGTTTCCCTAACATATGATTTTCTTCTTCGGATAGTGTCAGAATATTCATCCGCCAGCGAATGAGCATCATGAAAATCATGCAAAGTAAGATAGGCACTCCGCTAGATAGCAAATTCGTCCAAACCACAGAAACAAGTGACCCCAGCTGCCAATATGTAATAGCAGGCAATTGTGTATCGCTATCTGCCAGGTACTTTATAATTCCCAAAAGAGAACCCGTGAGACCACTCACAATAATGCCGGAAAGCACCAGCATAACAATGGAATTTTTCCCTATGATGCGTGGAATCGACACCGCCAGGAAAACAGCCAGAAGACCACCGACAAAAGCCCCTCCCTGGACTCCTACCTGAGAGAATCCAAGAAGAATGCACAAGGAAGCTCCTACACAAGCACCGGATGACACTCCCAGCATATCTGGTGCCACTAGAGGATTTTTAAATACGCTCTGGTAAGATGCCCCGGATAAAGACAAAGCGGCTCCAATCATCATAGCAGCTAAAGCCCGGGGGAGACGGAGTGTATAAATAACGCTGCTGGCTTGATTCGACCAATCCTGTACCATTGGATACAAAGGAGCCAGGATAATTTTCACCACATGAACAGGTGAAATATAATATCTCCCTAGACTGATACTGCACACCGCCATCATCAGTAAAGCAAAAATCAGCAGCAGCAAGAGGCAATGAAACTTCCTCTCCGTGATAGTATTCATAAGATCTCCTTCAAGCACATGTCATTCACCAACGGCTATTTTGATTCTCTTTATCCGCAAAGATCATAGCCAGATCTTCATCAGACAAATCATAATGCATGAAATCTTTATAAAAAGCCTTGGTATCTCTTCTCACATCAATATCTTTGAAAATTTCAGGTTGTAAGAGGGTGGCCAACCATTTCATCATGAGCGGTGTCTCTACCCCTGGTGCATCCCAGCGGTATATACCCATCGGTACTTTATATACGTGGTGATTCTGAACTGCCTTCACGGTACTCCAATCCTGTCCAGGAATTCTATTTTCATATAAATCGTCCGGAATAAAGGTATCAAAATTACTCAGAAGAATAATATCCGGATTGATGCGATACACTTCTTCCATTGAAATATCTTTGTTGCTGTCTGAGTTTGCTTCCTGCTCAAATGGATTGGCACCACCGCCAATTTGAATGGCTTCGTGAATAAAATTATTATTGCCTTGGAGACGCAGCTTGCTGTTTTTCAAAAACAGAATCGTTGGTTTATCTGCTTTTTCTACCTCTGCCTTGTGAGCTGTGATTTCACTATACGCATGATCATAGTACGCATTGAGCTGTTTTGCCCGATCCTCTTTTCCAAGCATCTGCCCAACAATGAAGAAGCTTTTTTTCAGGGTATCTACACTGTCATTATTGATCATGACAGTAGGAATCCCGATTTGTTTCAGCTTATCGGCATCTTTTTCTTGATAAGACCAAAGCACAGCGCTGTCGATGCCTGCATCCGCTAAACTTTCCGCATGGATAGAAAAATCCTGTCCAATCATTTTGGCATCCAGTTGACCAAAGTGACTGTCCATTTTTTCCAGGAAGTGTCCTTTATAAGCTGACATAGCCCCTGGATGAACGGCGCCCAATCGATCGGCATTGCCATCCAGGGCATATACCACGGAAGCCCATGGAAGGGGTACAACAGCCATTTTTTTCACCGCTGGCATTTCTACCTCTCTCCCTGTAATATCCGTAATGGTGACCGTCTTTGCCGGTGTCACAGGCTGCTGATTCTCCGTACTTCCGCACCCTCCAAAAACAGCAATCGCACCTGCTAACGCTGTAAAAAGTATAGCTTTCTGTATGTATTTCATCGATATTCTCCTCTAACTCATATAGAAAATAAGCCAACAGCTCAGAAACCTCTTCATTTGAAAGTCACTAACGACTAAGCCCTGTCCTTCCTGAAATCAACCCCCAAGGCATAGAGACAGTTTTCTTTCTGTCAAAGAAAGGAAAGAGCCACGGATCACAATAGACAACATCTGCCCAATCTCGTTCTTTTACTAAATCAGACATATTTCGCAAAATATGGAAAGTATCTCCGCCAGGAGCACTTCGGATGAGCTTTTCCGATTCTTTCGACCAAGCCATGGAAGACAATCGAATCTGGGCATAGCCTTCGTGCCAAAGTGCATGAGCCACTCCCATAATCTGCACCGGTTCTCCTATAAAAAGGATATGCTCCTCATACTTTTTAGGAATGTCCATCCGATGAATCTGCAATTTCCGTTCACCTTTTCCGTCCCGCAAAAGTTCCTGCACCTGCTTCTTCCATGTGGACCAGGCATGATCTCCCAATGGACGAGATATGATACTGGGGGTTTGTAACCTTTCCTGCATCCACCTTGCGGCAGCAATCCCAGCGGTAGATACGACCCAATTCAGAACAGGAACGTTTCTTACCGCCTGTTGTCCGTCAAAAATCACTTCATATCCAAGTTGGCGCAAGAAAGAAAGTCCCTCTTCGAGGTCTGTCATAGGACCCGCTAAAAGCGGACTGTACCCCAAAATCTGCACCACTTTCTTCTTCTCTCTTAAAAGCCAATTCGCCTTACATCTGACCTGCTGCAATTCCGCCTGACTGACCCCATAGAGAGCATCATGAAATCCATCCGCTTCCCAATACACCGCCTGGTAGTCTTTCTCGCAAAGACTTTCTGCCACACTCTCGCCATCCATGCCTATAAATGATGGTACGGCCGTGCCAATGAAGGAAACTCCGGAAAGCTTCGTTTGCTTCAACAAAGCATCTGCCTGTTTTTTCGTCGTATCTTCCATGCCAAAGACGAAATCACGGGTCACTACAGTCGGGTAGTACACGTGCTTCTGGTCTTCTGTCATATCACAATCACTCATGCAGCTGCGACACCCTGCTGGTGTAACCAGTACATTCGCCCATCTATGACGCCGCATCCAATCAGAAATTCCGGCTCCATCAGATACTGGTGGCGGTAGTTGGCTTGATAATTGATCGATTGTACCGGTTTCTTTAGGAAAAGTACGCATAAAGGTATCCGCATCCAGGCGTTCTTTTTCTTCTTTCCCCAAAGGTCCCCGGTAAAAGCATTTTACAAGCACCCCCGTTTCCTTATATAAGTTTTCTTCCAAATTATGGAAATCCAGTCGTACTAAAATATCCAGGCAGGACAAGTAAAAAACTACCACCTGAACACCCGGCACAAGAGCGGCCTTCCTTAAGGCTTCTCGGATAATATCTTCAGCATTCCCCAGAATATAATCCGAATTTGTCAAACTGACATAACGAAATTGATGCAAAGTCCCCATTTCTTTCGCTAAGATATATGACTCCCGAATACAGGGAATAGAACCTGCCGCTACCACCATGACATCTTTACGCTTCCAAAATCTCGTCATGGCAATTTCTGCTTTAGAGCGCTTTTCCGCTTGAATCGTCTTCAAAGTAACTGTATTCGTATATTAAGCCCCATCTGAGATGGGGGACCCGGTGGAGCCGTAGCTTTGCCTAGAGTATAAAAAATCCTCCAGTGTTAGAATAAAGAGGGTCTAGCAAACCACTTTAGCTAACAAAGGAGGAGTCCAAATGGACAACAATAGTATAGCTCATACCAAATGGAATTGCACATATCATATCGTATTCATTCCCAAATATCGCAAGAAAGTATTCTACGGGCAAATGAGGAAAGATTTGGTTGAAATCATCCGAAAATTGTACGAGATGAAGACAGTGGAACTGATCAAGGGAGCCGTATGCGTGGATCATGTGCATCTGTATCTAGGGATACCGCCGAAGTTGAATATATCAAACGTAGTAGCCTATATCAAAGGGAAAAGTGCGTTAATGATATACGACCGACATCCCGAGATAAAAGCCAGATGGGGAGAACGGCATCTCTGGGCACGAGGCTATTCTGTAGAAACCGTCGGGAATATCAACGAAGAAGTTATCAAGCGTTACATCTCAGAGCAAGAAGAAAGCGACAAGTTCGAGAAGTAAGTAAGACGAATAAGCGAAAGAGCCGCCATAGGCGGTTGTAAGTACAAAGACATTTTGCTAGACCTGCCATAGGCAGGTGTCAGTACAAAACCCCGGAGGGGTTCCAAATAAACCCCCATTTGAAATGGGGGTTGCTAACTAGATTAGGTGATCCATTGGAACGCTTGGATAAGGTTATTCCTTGGGAGATGTTCCGTCCCACGCTTTCTACTGCCCTAAATCGCACTGTTGATCCCAATGGTGGTAGACCTCCTTATGACATCATTCTGATGTTCAAAATACTTGTTTTGCAGCGCTTCTATAATCTGAGTGACGACCAGACCGAATACCAGATTCATGATAGAATGAGCTTTGGACGCTTTTTAGGCCTTTCCCTCGGTGATACTGTTCCTGATGCTAAAACAATCTGGCATTTTAGAGAACAACTGGTAAAAGCAAAGGCTATTGATGAATGCTTCCATCTTTTTGGACAGATGCTCGAAGACCAGGGGATCATTACCCACAAAGGAAGCATCGTAGATGCTACTTTTGTAGACGCGCCTAGACAACGTAACAGTCGCGAAGATAATGCCAAGATAAAAAATGGTGAAATACCAGAAGAATGGAAAGACCCAAAGAATAAAAACAAGTTAGCTCAAAAAGACACAGAAGCTCGTTGGACCAAGAAAAATAATGAAACCCATTATGGCTATAAAAATCATGTAAAAATTGACGCTGAGAGCAAAATGATTACAGGTACTATAACAACACCGGCCAATGTTCATGACAGCCAGCCCCTTCCAAATCTCATTGATGAAAAGGATAGAGTTCTTTATGCAGATAGTGCGTATTCTGGCAAGCCAGTTCAAGATAAGTTACCTGCTAGTTTAGATTGCCAGATTCATGAAAAGGGCTATAAGAACCACCCCCCCTCACAGACGAGCAGAAAGCATCCAATCGTATCAAATCCAGTACTCGTGTAAGAATTGAGCATGTATTTGGATTTATGACCAATAGCATGCACGGCATTACCCTGAGATGTATTGGATTTGCTAGAGCTTGCTTTAATAGCGGCTTAACGAATTTGGTATACAATTTATGCCGATATGAGTTTTTGTGCAGCACGCGACATGCGGCTGCTTGATTTAGCATGCCCAAAAGCAAGAAAAATCCCCTAAAATTGGGAGTTTTTAAGCATTTTGACAAGAAATGAGGTCAATGATGAGAATATTTATACACAGACTCTTGAAAAATTTCAATATTGCGAATATGGGGAATTTGTAAGGGTGTTTTTAGAGATTCCCTTAAACCAATGACGTTTTCAAAATCTATCATTTGTGGATGATGGACTCGGAACATAAACCTTAAACCTGCAGTATATTCCATTTCAAACGATAGGAAAAGTATAGCACATCCTACAACGAGGGACTAGATATTGAAAAAAGCACACCGCTGACCTATTTCAGAGATGTGCTTTTTCATTGGCTCAAAAATTCACGGCCAAGTAGCTCACTTTTTCATGGCCATTCAGGAGTCATTTTCCAAATCGTCCATCGGATGTTTATATGGAGCTGCTTCAGGCCCACAATACAATCCATAAGAATCAACAATCCAGTATGTTCCATTATAAGGAACCCGACACCACTGATGGGTCCACTTATTATGATTCACATGCTCATAGTCAATACCTAGCATATTTAGACACAGCCCCACGGCACAAGTGGCCCCCTGACAAGACGCCTTTTTATTGATGAAAAAGCCATAGGCATCTAGGAAATGAGGTGCTGTATCCGAATACTCCATGCGATTATCAAAGAAATCTCGAAGTTCCTGTGCAATCCGTTTCATCTGCTCTTCCTGCGGAAGGCCCACTAAAGTTGCCACAAAAGGTTTTGCGGCCTCATAACATTCAGAAAGTTGTTCATCACTCAAATTCCAATGAAGCTGCTCATAATTGGCAAGTTCTGAAAGCGGAACAATTCCTTCCACAAGGCCTGGATCAGTACCACCAATTTTCCCATTATAAAAACCTTTGGGGATAATATTCGGATATTCCGTATTTCCTATTTCGCCCTGTCCCGTAACAGACGTTTCTCCACTTTCTACCACATGGATAAGTACATGATGTTGTGCCAACGAACCATCTTCATTGAATACGGTGCAAGTAATGACCGCTTCCCCCGGTTTGGTAAATAAAATCTTGGTTGGTTCTGTATCATTACTCAGTAGCAATTCACAAACATCATGATTAGACGTCTCATATAAAACCTTAGGCACCTTCATAAAGAAACAGTCACCAGTTTGTACAGTGACTTCATCTGTTATTTCCCGTTCTTGTCCATGATACATAAATGCATCTGCTGGACTAGCTAATAGTAAAACTCCCGCTAGACATAAGACACTGATACCGCTTTTGAATAAAAATTTCGCGCTCTTCATAAAACTTCACTCACTTTCAATAGGATTGATATTCTATACCAAACCACTGAGCTGATTCATCCCATTTGAAAATAAACTGGCCCACTGTATTCTTACGATAATCCTTCACATCCACCAAAATTTCATCATCAACTGTCCGCGGCGTAGACAGTATCAAATCATCAGCAGAACCCACGGACCTCAAATCACTTCCCACATAAGGGCTCAAATCACTGATTTCAATCGCATGGTAATAGCTGCCTTCACAAAGACCAATCAGTGCAAAAGAACGATCCAACGCTGCTCCACCATACACGAAATAAAAGACTTCTCCCTGATCCCCAGTAATCCGATAAATCTCACCATTCAAATAGCGTAATGATTCTACCTTTTGTTGTCCTATATACACACCAGTACAAGTAGAGGAACCTTCTTGCCTACCACGTCGTATTGCGCCATACATATTTTTATGGGTAAATTTCAATGCTGTATTCCCATATCCAAATACACATTGCGTATCCGTCAATTTAGTATAGCCCTCTCCACGAGCTAACGAAGGACCACCTGCTCGTGTATTATAGTAGGAACCAATTTTGACTGGATTGCTAAATTGCATAGCATCCACCAGTGATACATTGGCAAGTAAAAAAAAGGCTCCCCCTACTATGGCTAAACCCATTTTTCTCATGCTTCCCATTGTCATTACACTACACCTCGATTCTCTATTTTCAATAAATGATTCTTTCTATGCCAAACCACTGGGCGTCTTCATTCCACTGAAAACGAAATTCTCCATCTCCGCCAGTAGGTGAGCGAGATTTATAAGGAACAACGATAGTATCTCCTTCGGTGTACATTTTTCCCACCAAATAATCCCCATGGCAATTAGAGCCACCATAATTAGGTGCATTCTTGAAATAAGCTTCCATAATATCTTCCCAACTTACATACGTCACAAAAGTACCATCTGCACGCTTGCCAATTAGTTCAAAATCTTCGTAAGAATGCCCTTTTGATACTGGATATAAAGTGATTCCACTATCCGTCGTAATCAGATAAAGTACCGTATGTAACTGGGATGTATCTACATAGCTTGACATATCTTGATTTCCCACGCGAATTTGTAACGGTGTAGTATATCCATTGTAACTAACATATACCATATCTTTTCCATGCCCAAAAGCCGCCATGCCTTTTCCATATCCCTTAGCATTATCTCTATACTTAGTATATTTGTCCCCTCGATTAAATGTTTCTCCCTCAAAACTAAATCCATGCCCCACTTGACTCCAATTAAATGTACCTAATTTAACCGGTTGAGACAATTCCATAGCCACCGCAGAATTAGAAAATAATCCTAACGATAACATGGTAACTATAGCCACATGTTTCCCATTCAATTTCATATCATTCTCTCCTTTCAGTAAGCATGATATTCTATGCCAAACCATTGGGCAGCCTCATCCCACGGGAAATGAAATGCTCCCTCATTACCATTCTTATTTCCTAAAGGAACAACAATTTCTGAACCAGACACATAGGCATTTTGCAAACGTAAAGCACCGATATAATCTAATTGAGACAAGTTTCTTTGCATATATTTACTCAAATCATCAATGGTAATTGCTTGATAATAACTCCTTTGACATAATCCTATTAAATAAAACACTTGAGAAGGCCCCGCTATGCCACCATAGCATAAATAAAAAACAGTTCCTTCATCACTCGTAATACGATAAATACCACCAACATCTGCCACATTTTCTAATACTTTTTGATTTCCAATAAAAACGCCTTTACTCCTAGAGAGTTTTTGTCCAGATAGTGGTGCAATAAAATTTTCCCACTTAAAAGTCAGTGCAGTATCTCCAGTTCCAAAAGTACAACTATTCGATGTCTTAGATGTGTATCCTTTCACATAGACTTGTGATGGCCCACCCCTTGCTGCTGTCGAGTAGGTTCCTAAATATTTCATTTTCAACTCCATAGCTTCTATTGGAAGCATATAAGACAATGAAATAAAAGTAATACTACCAACAATAAGTGTTATATGTTTTTTATATCTTTTGACATATCCAAATTTCATTTTATACCTCATAAGCAATCACAATATTTCTTGCTGAATACCTGTTATCAGTTGCTAGTTGTTTGGATTTCCCAACAACCAACAACAATCACTCACGTTCTTTCTTAAAATCCCATAACACTGCCTACCGCCAACCGCTAACTACCAACAAAATCAAATCAATTCCAAATCCGCATAAGTCGGTTGTGCCACCCAGTTCCCATGGCTATCCATAATGCCATATTTATCATCGCTCACACCCACCACAGAGAATCCATGCTTGAAAGTTCCTACAAATTTAAATTTCCCTTTCGGCAATGTATATAGTACTTCCCCATCTCGATTGACAATTTGATACTTACCGCCACCATAAAGCCAGGCCACTTCTTCCAATCCAAAAGGTCTCATTTCCATTTTCTTAGGAAATTCAGCAACCACTTTCCCATTGGTCACATCCACCAATAGGCTGCGTTCTTTTTCGTAAAATAGAGCTCGATTGCCACTCAAGAACTCAATTCTTTCATACGCTGCTGGTGTCACTTGTGTCCCATCTTTAAGGCTAATAGCACACATTTTCTTCGATGCTATATCTTTCAATCCAATCAAGTATGCTCTATCATCAAGATAATAAGATTTCATCGGTTCCGGTTCATATTTTCCAGGAGCAATAATGACATTCCCCTGTCGATCAATGAAAGAAAAAGCATGCTTATCGGCTTTATTTTGTACCATAGTTCCCATGCGACGCATTAGGTACGCAAAATCAGTTTCTCTATCAACTAAAACCTTACCTTCTTTTGTCACATAGCCACGGCTACTGACAGACGTTCTTCTAAGTGGTTCAAGTAAAGTGGTCCTATATCGGTTATCAAAAGGATCTTCCACAAAGCTCAATGGTTTGGGTACAGTTTTAGCTTCTGTCTCTGCATCCATTGCATCTTCTTCCATCTTAGAAACGGTATTACCAATACTACTTCCCAATCTATCACCAAATAGTCCAGCCGCCATAGCCACAAATCCACTAACATGAGATATTTTTCCATGATATTCTGCTATTCCATCCACGAAAGGCTGAAATTCTCCATCCGGCAACTCAAAAAGTTTATTCCCTGCACTATCCACCGCTATATTTTTTTCGTATAAGTCCTTAGTAATTCGAATATCCGAATCTCCCCCTAAGCTATAGGTTGATTCCACCTGCATATCTTGTGCTAATCCTGCCATAAAATCTTGAAACCCTTTCGGATCATTTTTATACGTCTCTTGAGCTTCTTCGATCATCTTAGCTAATTGCTTACTTTTTTGTATTTCTTCAGGCACATATCCCACCTGTTGATCTTGTTCTCTTATTTCAACCACACCATCATTGATTGAATAGATTCCTGATTCCTTAAAATCCTTGCTATTAAAACTCACAATATTTTTATTGGAATCAATCTGCATAAAACCATATTCCCCTTCAAAGGTTGGTGTTCCATCCATTTTAAGAAGGCTAAAGGTATATTTCTTAGGACCACTCCCTAGAAAGAGAGATTTTAACATATTTTCTTTAATTTCAGTCTTAGCAATAGCTATGACACCTCTGTCATAGCATTTATTGTATAATTCTATAGAACCTTCATTAACTACTTCATTTAGATGGTCAGTATAGACTGTTTCCATCAAAGGAAATAAAATTTTTCCTACATCGGCTCCTTGTTTATACATTTGAGCATCTGAAACCGCCCCACGCTGCGTAGCAGCAACGATTTCATCTGCAGCGTAGATATAAGAACCGGTCATTCCCGGTAAGAATGCCATAGTTACCAAAATACTAGCAGTTAGAAGAAGTGTATGTTTTCTTTTCATTATATATTTCCTTTCTCCTTTTCCGGATTGTAAATGCATACTTGCTATACCTTGTTTTTCATCCCATTTTTGAAGATTCTGTAGGCAGATTAGGCTAGCACTAGTATTACACGCATTGTATTCCACCATTACGTACAACGCATTTCCTATAAAAAATAATTAGCCCTCACTATGTAACAATTCGTTTCCCATTGCGATATTGATGAGCTTCTTCTTCGCTATATTTCAATGTATCCCACTTGAGTTGGACATATTTAGCTTCTACCCATCCACACTTCTCATATCCCATATCTATGTGATACCAAAGTTCACCATCAACATTCAAAACACCAATCACATCAAAACCACTATTCTTTCTAAATTGTTCTTGTGGTATTTCATTTTCGCTAGGCTTTAATCGCCACCAAACATTTTCTAAAAGTACATAACCAATTTGCGGTGGTACTTTTGTTTCTCCTGGCATGATAGTTCTTTTTTCCGCCGTATCAGCCTGTGTAAAATCTAATTTCCCCACTAAAGAAAATTGATTGCTTTGTGGATCAGGAAACGTAGAAGTTACCATAATCGTTCCTTCCCATGGTTCTGCCAAAGGGTTCATAAGTTTCACATGATGCCGTCCCAAAGTTACATTGGGCACATAATATACATCTGTCTTTCTCCCTTTGGCTTTGGGATTTAATAAAATTCTTCCGTCCAATTCCACCACTGTCTTTTGTTCCACATAAAAATTAATAGCTCTAGTTTCTATTTGATATGCACTTTGCATCACTGGATGTATATCTGCAGCCATTCCTTCTACTGTTCCTAGTAATCCCACAGAACATATTACGCTTACGTGAAATAAAAGCCATCCCTTCATTTTCCGATTCATCATCAATCTCCTTATTCACAAAAAGCCGAAAGCAATAACCTGTCTGCTTTCGGCTTTTCTCTAATCTCCCTTTGTGCTCATTCACAGCAGAATACAGGTAACATTAGGCTTATAATAATACTTTTACCTGACTCGAACTGTCATAGCATTAAAACTGCTACTTTCTAAATCCAGATCCATATCGGTATTCCGTTGCAATAACTCAAACAAATTGGGAGCAGAGCCAGTATATTTAATACTTAACACACCACGTCCATTAGCATAGTTATTGAAATTGACACCATTTACTCCTGGAAGTGTTCCAATCACATTTTTCACTCTATTGATATCATTTATGCTATTAGCAATCACTACGACTTCAAAGGCTTGTCGATTACTGCTATAGGTATTCATAAGCTGCCCCACTAAGTAATCCCCCATCTTAGCACCGGCTTGAGCCAGTGCTTTTTTAGATGCAATGGATTCTGTGATATCTGCCCCTGAACCATATGTACCATCAGCTGCAATAATTTGACCTGTACGAGCAATATACATTTTGGCTTCTACACGAGCACGACAGGAAACAACCCCTGTATTTGCACGGCGATATCTTTGCTTTGGTAAATACTGAGCTACATCACCAGCCCCTTCACTAAAGGCCTCCCCTACAACCAAAATATCAGCCTGCATAGATTGTGCTAAATCTCGTAACTGCTCTTGATTCATATACTGCGGCTGATTGTAGTTATACCGTTTATTACTCATATCAATCATATTTTGGAAACCAGCTTCCAAAAATTTTTTGACTATCGCTGTTTCTCCAGCCGGATCAGGAATCCGATAGCGCATATGCATCTCAGGAATCATGACTGCAATTTTGGCATCACGCATATTCACATCAACGACTTTATGTTGCATGAGCGTACTCATTAACTTAGAATCCGGATTGGTATCTACATCAACAACTGCCGTTACTTGATATGTTCCATCAGCGTTTTGAAAACTACTAAGTACGCGGCAATTTCTAACATATCCTTCCGTAGTAGTATGTATATCATCTCTAACCAATTCAAAATTATGAGTATCTGTTTCGGAATTAACTAAGCTCCCTGCTACTTGTTCAACACCATTTCTCATCGCATCCCGCTCTGCTTCATTCTGGGTCGTACCATACCCACTCACAGTTACTTCCTGCGCCATGGACGTGGTTCCTGCTAATAGAAGGCAAGTCAAGATGGCCCCTACTACTTTTCTCATTTATGCCCTCTCTTTACTTTATCGCCAACTTTAATCTGCCCTTTGCCATTAGAAAATGAACAAATAGAATAATTTGATTGGACTTCTACAATTTTTACCATGCCCACATTATTTTCCTCGACTGCCATCAGTTCATGCGTAACTGGATTCATAATGGGCTGTCCTTCACGATATACAATAAACTTTTCACCAACACGTACACCGTTATCAGAGCCAAGATCCAAATACACCTGAGAATCCGTTACATGAGCTACATTCCCAGTCAATGGATTTTTCTCATTAAGTAATTTAATGACTTCTTTTGCGGCATCATTGACAGCTTCACTAATACTAGCTGTTCCATCCAATCCACCAAGTTCTTTCGCTACAGTTTTAGAACCTTCTACGATTTCAGCAAAAATAATTTTACCAGTCCGATTGTCTACCAGACGAATATCAAACTTAGCAACGGCCTTCTTACCACTATAAAGAATATTATCAAAAGGCACAATTCTTGCATCTAAGAGACTTCCTGTTAGTGTATAATCGGCACCAGACAATTCCCCAAACTGAATTGCATTATCCTCAGAAATTAACCCAGTTGCACCAAGTCCCATTTCGGATAAAACTTCATCTAAACGATCTCTTTCTACTACATCATATTGCCCACTAGAAATCAAAACTCCAATCAGTTGACTTTCAAAATCTTTAGCAGCACGATCGCCATCATATCCCATATTAGAATGAATACCTGGCAATGCAATAATTTTCTTAGCAGCATAAGAAGTATTTCCCATCATACAAGTAAACAACATACATAATAACGCGGTAAAAATAACCAATACCTTTTTCATATGCTCTCCTCTACAGATTCTATTTGTACCATTTAGATTTTCTGTGTAATCATAGTAAAAACGGTTTGCTATGAGTTGTCAGCTGCAAACAACCAACAACTCATAACAGAAATAATTACTAACGGTAAATAGCTAACCATCAATGCCTAACTGTTTACCACCGTGGTCCTGGACCACCCGGGCCCCTATCCCCGGGTCTCGGGCCCGGTCTGTCTCCAGGTTGTGGTCTTGGCGGATCCTTCCTCTTGATTGGTGGACGCGGTTGTGGCCCCTTATCCCACTCTGGACGTGGCTGGGGTCTCGGTTCTGGTCTTGGTTGCGGACGTGGTTCTGGTCTTGGTTGCGGACGTGGTTCTGGACGTGGTCCTCTATCCCAGCCCGGACGTGGTTGTGGTCTTGCAAGTAGGTGTAGTCAATAATATAACACGAGCCACAGTTTTTCTTTTAACACTCATAAAATACCTCCATCAATATTCCAAAACTACAGCATACTGTGTGCCAAAGCCACTCCTCTGATTTTCTGCCAAAATGCGATCCCCATCTTCTGGAGTTACAACGACATCACACTGGTGCTTAGTACGTTCTCTTAAACCAACTGCCTTAATAATAAGTGGACGTGCCCCTGCTCTAGACATACCATTTTCTGCACGATTCCATGCTTCTGCACCTTGTGCATAAGCTGCCACACCATGAGCCACCGCATAATCGGGATCAACATTATGTACACCATAAATAGCACGACCATTGGTATCAAAAATACCTGGGCAAAAGGTCCTTTCTAATGGCAAACCTTTTGCATCAATGATTAAGCCAGTATATCCCTGTCCATAAGACATATTTTTCTGTCCTGGAGTCACAGTAGTGGTTGTCGTGGTCGTAGTTGTTACAGAAGGTACTGCTGTATTTTCAACAGGTGCTACATAAGAAGAACTAGGAAGTGGCATTGGCTGTGGTTCATTATTTCCTACCACTGCACGAATAGCAACATCCCCTACACTACCAATACCATAAAGTGGTGCTGCCATAACTACATGATAAGTCCCATCTTTAAATTCTTCAGAAACAATTCTAGCTCCTGTAACTACCCCATTGATTTTGGTTTTAACCAAATCGCTAGTAACGATATAATTTTCCATTGTAGTCTCTGAATCTACCGAAATCCCTTTGATAGATTCCAAAAGATTTCTTTGTGCATCTACAATAGCAGCACGACGAGCCATTAATTTTCCTCGATTAATAGGCATTCCTGCTGGTACACTGCCAAATCCATCGGACTGAATCATTTCTGCTTCATCATACGCATTAGCTGTCATCCCAACAAAAGGAATACCAATTCCTGTTGGCATAATTCCTCCAAAACCACTCAAAGTGGCTACAACTGCTAAAGCTACTACCGCCTTTTTCATTTTCATTTGAAATCCTTCCTTTCTGCAGGTATACCAGATTCATTTTTATAACTTTCACCCAGTATCCTTCTATACATAACGAGAAATGGAGTAAAGAGATTTCGCCACAAAAGAATTTTTCCATTTCTATATTTTAAATTTCAATAGAAATGGCATCACTTTTATAAAAATCATATTTCATAAAAGTAATAGCAATTCTTTTTAGTGTCTATAGGCATTATACATGTTTATAGTATGTTGTTCAATGTCTAAAGACATGATAATTTATTTTTAAAAGGGGGATTTCGTGATGGATATTGGAGCACGAATTAAATACTTCCGCACTAGAAATGGTATGAGCCAAGAAAAATTAGCTTGGGATGCTGGGATCAATCCAGCTTTTTTAGGTGAACTGGAACGAGGAAAAAAGAGTCCTACAGTCAAAACATTAGAGAAAATAGCCTGTGCTTTACATATCAATCTATATGAGCTTTTTATCGGTCCTGACAAGATTTCTTTAGAAGATAACATGCTATTGCAACAGATAACGCAACAACTTCGATTGCAACCTACAGACACCATTCAAAAAATTTCACTGATCATTCAAACCATACTAGACATAAAAAAATAACAAGCTCTTATCACTTTAGAGCTTGTTATTTTTTATTATCTATCTTTCGCATTAAATAATGTCTAAAGACATTATTTAATGAGTGATCATCATTTAGATTTTACTCTCCTATCTATGTCACCACTGCATAATCAAAAAACTCCTCCATAGAATATTTGATATGATCCCCCTAAAGCAGACAAGATAAATAACCAAACTGCTTTAGGGGGATTTTTTTAATGGCCAAAAGGAAACATTCAGCAGATTGGATGCTTGCCAGAGTGAGAGAATATCTTTCCGGCAAAGGATCTTACCGACAAATCGCCAGAGCGAATGGGATATCCGAGCAGAGTCTTCGTGACTGGGTAAGGAAATACGAGAAACAGGGCGAGGCCTCTTTCATAGAAAGAGCTGGGAACGCAAGCTACAGCAAGGAATTCAAGGCAAGCTGCGTCCTTGCCGTGCTACGTGGCGAGGGCAGCGTTGACGACATCGTAGCCAAATACAACATTTCAAGCCGTTCCGTTCTCCGGCACTGGATGAACGTTTTCAGGAGCGATTTGGAGTAAGGACGCCAATGGAAGTTCGCATAGCAGCTCTGCACGCGAAGAACCCGGAACAGTTTCCGATTGCCGAGAACAAACGGATTCAGAAATACAAAGCAAAATTCGCGGCATAACAAAATGCCGCAAATCCCATGCTGATGCTAAAACACCAACATGGAATTTACGGCAGTAATTTTTTTTAGATATTTGCCATGTCTACCTTGACAGGGGCTGATCATGATGAGCGATAGCCTTTTTACATGAATCTCTATTCGTCTTTATAAGGAACGATGGAAGCGCAGTGTGCCATGACGGTGATGGTGTAGTCTTTCTGTCCTTCGTCTTCCATTTTCTTCTTGGCGATCTCCCATGCTTCCTCGACGGTAGCGACCGGGATCTGGTTGGTCTTTCGGATGGCTTCGAAGTTCTCCGGCTTGGTGACCAGAATGATGGTGTACTGGTGGGTCATGCAGAAGAGGTTGAATGCGACGAAGAACGGGATGGTGAAGTGTTCACGGAGAGCCTTTTCCATATCGGCTTCGGTTTCATACTTGAAGCTGTCAAGATAAGCGGCCGGTTCATAGATGTCAGAGGCTTCCATGATGGCGATGATGACGCCGCCTTTCTTGGTGACGACATCGGATGGATCGTAGCACTTGCTGCCCTGATAGAGGGAAACGTCTTTCGGATAGCCGCCGGCGCAGGCAAAGACGATGTCGGCTTTGTCGGTGTAGGGGACTTTCTGGGTCTTGTAGACGAGCTTGGTGCCTTCGAGCCATGCTTCGTAGGGGTCACCACCGACCATGCGGCAGATCTGGCCTTCAGAATTGATGACGGAG
>ERZ894244.721-NODE-721-length-21027-cov-10.708230_pt1 | contig 21027 bp, 17 predicted proteins | sample MGYA00380299_ERZ894244 | MGnify/ENA primary metagenome ERZ894244 (study PRJEB32331, sample SAMN06328444) | human gut metagenome | biome: human gut microbiome; feature: stool | host: Homo sapiens | collected 2014-06-26 ... | reverse complement strand
CAGTGAACCCCAGGGCCCGGTGCATGGCCTCGTCACAGGGTGCGCAGCATACCGTCAGGCTGGCGATGCTCCGCTCCCGGCACAGTGCCTGGGCGGCCTGCACCAGCTGCCGGGCCACGCCCCTGCGGCGGAATACCGGCTCCACATAGAAATCCTCCAGCTGACCAACCGGTCCGCAGGCAAAGGTGGAGAATATCTCCGCCACCGAGCACATGCCCACAGCCCGGCCATCCCGCCTGGCCACCAGGAAGGTGATTCTCCCCTCCCGGACGGCCTGGGTCAGCCGCTCCTGCTGCTCCTCCGTCAGGGGTTCCTCTCCAATGTCCTGGCGATAGCCGTTTTCCAGCTTCCCAAGCTGCCAGTCTGTCGGGTCGGTCAGCCGCTCCACGGTGATGGGCCGGTGCTCCCGGGGCGGCAGCAGCATCAGCGGCACACCCCACTCATCGGCCCCGTTGGCCACAAAGCCCAGTCGGCCCCAGAATCGCTGCCGCGGCGGTGTGGTGCAGTTCAGCTCCGCGTATCCGGCCCCCTGTTCCCGGGCCCAGTTCAGCAGCGTCCGGGCGCAGGCCGTGCCCATTCCGCCGCCCCGGTGCTCCGGCAGCACGCAGAACTCCAGAATGAAGCATTTGCCGTCCTCGCCGGTGAACACCGCCGCCAGGGCAAAGCCCACATCCTGCCCGTTCCGGGAAAACACCAGCCAATGGACCGGATGGACCGGCCGGGTGCGAAGGCTCTCCATGGTCCGGCGGTAGTCGTCTCCCAGAAAATACGGCCGGTCCTCGTCCTCCGGGTCCGGGAAAATATCCCGGCAGAAATAGGCCCGAAGCCGTTCCCAGAACAGGGACCGTTCCTCCTCCGTGACGGCCTCGCGGATGACAATATTTTCTATCATGTACTTTTCCTCCATTATATTGCGCCAAATGACGCGATTTACGGGAGGGTCAGCAGCTGCGGCCCCTCCCCGGCCGCACGATATGATCCATCATGAAGCATTCCTCCTTTTCCATAGTTATTCCCGCAGGATATCGGGCGGACAGAGTCGTCCGCCCCTACAGGTCTAAATGCATGGGCTGGGACTCTGCCCCACCCCTGTGCGCAAAAAACTCCCTCTGCGGTAAACGCAGAGGGAGTTCCTTCCTGTAACTTGCGAGGCCCTTACGGAGTAAAAAAACTTACTCGGTGACGAAGGGCAGCAGAGCGATCTGACGGGCGCGCTTGATGGCCTCGGTCAGCTGACGCTGATGCATCGCGCAGGTACCGGTGGTTCTGCGGGGCAGGATCTTCGAACGCTCGGAGATGAAGCGGCGCAGCTTGGCGGCGTCCTTATAGTCGATATACTCGCACTTGTCAACGCAGAACTGGCACACCTTTTTGCGCTTGCGGTTCGGGCCGCCGGCGCGAGGGGCTCTGTTTTCGCGTTCCATAGCCATGGATGATTCCTCCTTATCAGAATTGGGGTTTTCGTACCCACATTAGAACGGCAGCTCGCCGTCCTCTTCAATTTCGGCAAAGCCGCCGCTCGCGGGAGCGGTGTAGCTGTCGGCGGGAGAGCCGTAGGCAGGCGGGGCGTAATCGCCGCCGGACTGCTGGCCGTCGCGCTTGCTGTCGCCGAAATAAATGTTGTCGGCAACCACTTCCGCGCTGCGGCGGTTGTTGCCATCCTTGTCTTTCCAGTCGCGGATCTGTAATCTGCCCTCGACCACGGCCATGCGGCCCTTGGTGAAATACTGGCAGACAAATTCAGCGGTCTGGCGCCAAGCGACTACGTCGATGAAATCGGTGGCCTTCTCGCCGCTCTCGCGGCTCTTGAAGTCGCGGTCGACCGCGACGGAGAAGGACGTCACCGCCGTGCCGTTCTGCGTGCGGCGCAGCTCGGGGTCACGGGTCAGGCGACCCATGATGACGATACGGTTCAACATAGCGCGTTCCTCCTTACTCGCCCTTGCAGACGATCATGGAGCGGATGATACCATCGGTAATGCCGAGGATACGGTCCAATTCCTTGGGGAAATCGGGCGCGCTGGTGAAGGAGATCAGAACATAGTAGCCTTCGGTGATGTAGTTGATGGCGTAGGCCAGCTTGCGCTTGCCCCACTCCTCAACCTCCATAGCCGTGCTGTTCTGCTCCACGAGGGTCTTGAACTTTTCAGTCAGAGCGGCGACCTGCTCTTCGGGCAGTCTGCCGTCCATGATGAAAACGACCTCATAGTTTGCGGAAATCTTAGCCATTCTTGGTTGCACCTCCTTTTGGACTGATGGCCCACACGGATTCATGTGAGCAAGGATTTGCCTGCAATGCATATTACAAGCTTTACTATTATATAAAACTTTTCCGTAAAGTCAAGCAATTTTTCAAAAATACCGCCCCCTTTGCGCGGAAAAATCAGATTTTCCATGTTTTTCCAGTGTAAAGACGGCCGCATTGCTTGCAATCGGGCGGAAATTCGTGTAAAATTGTCGGTAGAGTTTACCAAAGGAGCGATACACCATGAAAAAGTTTTTCGCCGCGGCGCTGGTAGTGAGCATGCTGACCGTCCTTTTGAGCGGCTGCATGTGCCAGGTCGCCGATACGACGTTTCAATTTGACGGCAGCGGCACGGTCGAGGCCAAATTCGGCTTCTCCGAGGAAATGGTCAACGCGATGAATATGCGCGCCGAGATGACCCAGAACGGCTTTTCCTACTTTCACTACGATGGCCACGGCTACTACGGCGACCAGGCGAGCGAGTCGTTTGCCAATGCTGATGAGTTCAATGCGATCTTTGCCGAGGTCTCCGCGGAGATCGCCGAGGTGAGCAAGGCTGCCACGCCCGGCACGGTCACGCTTTCCGTTGCATCTGACGGCGGGCTTACGCTGACGGTGCAGAACACCAAGACCGACCGCCGCAGCGCGATCAAGACAGAGCTTGCCAAGCAGCTGCCCGACTACTCTGACGCACAGATCAACGCGCTGCTTGAGGACATGGTGATGACCTACCGCTTCGCTTTCCCCGCAGCGCTTGTGGACTACAACGCCGCTGCCGGCATCACGGTGAAGGAAAACGTCGTCACGGTCGACTACCTCACGCTGGAGGCGGGCACGTACCGCTTTACGACCTCTGAAACCGAGAGCCTGCACCAGCGCCAGCTCGGCACTGTGACACAGGATAGCATTCCCGCGAGCGGCACGGCCTATATGCGCCGCCAGACCATCGAGTTCGACGGCCGCGACGTCACGCTCCAGACCTACGCGCTGCCCGGCAGCAACGGCGGCGAGACGAATTATGTCCGCCTGCGCGATATTGCGTCCCTCTTAAACGGTACGAACGCGCAGTTCGGCGTGGACTGGGACGGCAATGTCATTATCGTACCGGATGAAGCCTATAAGCCAAACGGAACGGAGATGCAGGCACCGTTTTCCGGCGACCGCCATTATCAGAAAGCCGATGCCAAGACTGTGATCTACGGCGAGAGCATCCCGTTCACGGCGATCCTGCTGACCGACGATCAGGGCGGCGGCTACACGTACTACAAGCTGCGCGACCTCGGCAAGGTGCTGAACTTCAACGTCGGCTGGTCGAACAGCCGCGGGATCTATATTGAGAGCAACCACGCATACGAAGCCTAAAGCCTTCAAAAAAGCGGCCTAAAGGGCCGCTTTTTTGAGTGGGAGCGTTGCAGGCCGCTGCGCGCATAATTCGCCCGCTGTAAGCGGGTGAATTCCACACTTGCGGCCTGAGAAGTGTTTTTTCTGACGCGCGTGTCGTCAGAAAAAACGATTAAAATTTATTTCGAGCCTGCGGGCTCGAAAGTCTGCGAGGCTTTTCAGTGCTTTCTTAAATAAAAAAGAGGACTTCCGTTAGACAGGTGTTCGTAAAACATGTTTAGACCGAAATTACGAAATGAGCATCTGTCAGGCGGGGTTGGCAACGAAATAACGGGTATCCGGTGAACGCCGGATACCCGTTATTTTTGTTGTCACGGCAATATCCCAAGAAGCCCTGAAAAAGCCAGTCATATCAACGGCTTTCACTGCTCAAACGGCGCGTACTACACCACAATTACACCATTTGTGAAAGAGTTTTGATGTGACACTTTTATAGAATCAAAATAAAAAGGGCAGAGTGACATCTTGTTTGAGATGCCCTCTGCCCTTGCTGAATTATGGATGTGCTTCTTTTTCCTCTGCTAATGAATGGATAGCATTAACAATAGTTTCGACTTTCGATATGTAATCCTCAACAAATTCTTTCGTTATGTCATTTTGCTCAGCTGAGGCATGACTTCGATCATTCTGATGGGCAATGGCATTGCGCCGTTGAAACAAGTCTGTAATGATTTTTGCTCCATCTTTCTGGGAGGTTTCTTCTTTGGGGCGGGGAAATGCCTTTTTCATCGTGTCACTAAATCCAATCCCAATTAGATTTAGCTGATCTCTCATGCTTTCACAAGAAAGGAATACATCCCGACCAAAACGATCGTTCAGATAAGAGAAAAACCAATCTTTAGATTCCGTGGCGGAAAGTGCCTCTTCAACTTTTTTCATCGGTACCATAAATGAGGCGTATTTTGCGGAAGCCTCCCAAGCCCCAGTGAACATTCTAAAAAGACAGTACTTACTCATTTCGTGAATATACAAATTAAGGCAATACCGTATAAATACCTATTGTACTGCTCCACGCTTTGTGATACGATAAGGCTATCTTACCGGGCATGTGTGCCATGCGTCTGCACGCCCACATTTCAGCATGGCAAACCGCCCGCGTTTTGGAACTCTGCAGGAGGGAGGCAGCTCCCGCAGGCTTCTGATCATTCAATATTTTTAGGAGGATACATATGAAAGAGAGAGTTTTCAGTCTGCTCACCGCACTGATCCTGCTGGTGACATCGCTCCAGATCACCGCATTTGCGGCCCCGGTCAGCGATGACATTCACCCGCAGTATACTTACAGCAACAATGGCTACACGCTGGAGAAGGTTTCTCACGCAGAGACGCCCGCCGGTAAGGCCGACGGCTTTGTGGACTACTACCAGTACACCGACCCGAAGGGGAAAGTATGCACCGGCGTGGTCGAGCACATGTATGTCTCCGGCTCTGATACGCCCGTGGCCGATACGGCCGCGGAGCTTGCAAAGCTGAGAGAAAAGCTTGTGGCCAAGTATCCCAATGCGGATACCAAGCAGATCGACAGCATGCTCTCTGAGATCGAGGCGAGCCTGACCGGCGACGCCTGCCAGTCCTACGCCTTCTCCGCGCTGGGCTATGGCGACTGGGTCTACATCGGCACGATGTACGGCGGTACCGGCATCACCAAGCACAACGCCAAGACGATGTTCGAGTCGCTCGGCCTTTTGAAGGAGGAGACGAACCAGGACGGCTCCACCAATCAGGAGGCTATGGAATACAACCAGAAGCTGATCGACAATGCAGTGGGTCTGCTCTACGGCGACAACTATTACACCGAGCATCCCGTGCCCACGCAGGGAATCCTCTTCAAGATGAATGTCAAGACCGGCGAGAGCAAGATCATCATGGCCGGTTCTGTCAACGGCTATCAGGTCACGCTGCGCAACGCCGTTGAATACAATGGCCGCTTCTATTTCATCGGCACGCAGGTCGGCACAGAGGCTGTGGCGGATGCCGCCACCGGCATCCCCTCCATCTTCGAGGTCAACCCCGAGGACGATTCCTTCCGCACCGTCTATCAGGCTGTGACGCCGGGTGAGTACCAGCGGATGCAGGCCGCCCACGTCTTCCCCATTCCCCGCGCGATTGCTGTGTATCAGGGCTCTCTGATCGCTTCTGTTACGCAGGAGGACGGCGCGCACATCATCGCCTATACGCCCGATGCGGATGACTTCAATGCCGACGGCAGCTTCAAGGGCATCAAGATCAAGGACGACGCGCTGCGCAACCCCGAGTTTATCGAGATCGCGGAGCAGAGCAAAGAGCTTCTCAACTACCCTGCCTACCATATGTATGACGCCAACTACGGCGGCACGGTCTACCAGATGATCGAGTACAACGACAAGCTGTATATGGCGATCAATGCCGGCCAGAAGGCGCTGCACTCCACGCTGAACCCGGAAGAGGGAGTTTACACAGCGGTCGACCCCGATACGCGGGAGGAGACCAAGTGCTTCGCGGGCTATGCCATTCTGGAAGGCACGCTGAAGGACGGCAAGTCCCCCTCTGACCGCGATGCATGGACCTGGACGCCGATCATCGGCAACACGGCGGACGACCAGTGGGACAACAGCGTCAACCAGGCCGATACGCATCCTGCCAAGTACACCTTCAAAATATTGATCCCACCCGCTTCGCGGCCGCGATCTGCACCATGGAGGTCTACAACGGCTATCTCTACATCGGTGACTATAACGACGTGACCCAGGCGACCTATCCCATGCTGCAAATGGACTTCATCCATCTGGCAACGCTCCTGTCCCAGTCGGTGAACCTGTATCGCATGAACGGGCAGCATGAGATCGAGCTTGTTGTGGGCGACAAGACCCAGACCTTCCCGAACGGCTCCATCTCCGGCCTTGAGAGCGGCTACATGGGCCTCAACGGCCACGGCAGCCGCATCAACCAGTATACCTCCATGACCCAGATCTGGGACACGGACAAGACGGATGACAACGACGGCGTGATGCTGCTCGGCACGCTGGATGAGGGTTCTCTCCTGCGCCCGTTGATCCAGATCATGAACGGCGACGTGCTCAAGATGAGCGAGGACGAGTGGAAAGAGAAGATCAACTACCTCAAGGTTCTCATCCAGCTGCTGGTCGAAAAGAATCTTGGCGGCGATAGCGCGACTGCCGACCTGTTCGCCGATGCTGCGGCAGACGACGCCTCTTCTGACGACAGCGCGCTGACGGCGGAGGAAGAGGTCGCGCGTGCGCTCGCGGCGGCGCAGTCCTTCGACCTCCGAAACGGCGCACAGCTGGCCTCCGAATTTGATGAAAACGTCGATCCGGATGCTGTCAGCGAGCCCATTAGCCTCACGCCGGAGCAGACGGCTTCTCTGGTCGAGGGCATCGAGAACGGCACGATCGTTCCGCACAGCATGGATGCAGGCCGGGCTGTGGAGGCGCTCTCACTCACCTATGGCATGAGCACCATCACCGATCTTGTCAGCGCCAGCGGACAGGAGAATATCGAGGCGTTCTATGAGGTGTATCGCGAGCTTGTCGAATACTATCAGGATCTCAAGGACAGCGGCTATGTGGAGCTGCCGGAGGCGCTTGAAAAGATGCTCGATCAGGTCCTCACGGTGGAGAGCGCCAGACAGCTCAGAGCGCTGCTTACCTGCCTCAACTCGGTGAGCACCTCTGTCATCGGCTGCGATACCTATGCCATCACTACGGACGCCAACGGCGGCAATTTCGCGATCAATGAGGTCACGCTCGACGGCCTTGGCGATAACTCCAACCAGACAATGCGCAACTTTGCCCTTACGGACGACTATGTCGTTTTCATCCCGGGCAACGCCGTGAGAGGCGGCTCTGTTTACCGCCTGGCAGACTGGCCCGGCAAGACGGATCCCACGCCCGATCCCGAACCTGACAAATACGAGGTCACGCTCCGCAATGCAGGCGACGGCGCGACCGGCGCAGGCAAATATGCCGCAAACGAAACGGTAACGATCACCGCCGGCACCAGACCCGGCTATGTCTTCCGCGGCTGGACCTCCGACGATGTCCAGATCTCCGACGCCAGAAGCGAGACTGCCAGCTTCACCATGCCCGCACAGGACGTGACTGTTCAGGCCAACTGGGCCCGCAGAAGCTCCGGTGGAAGCAGCAGCTCCACACTTTACAACGTCATTGTGAAGGACAGCAAAAACGGCGAAGTGACCTCCAGCCACAAGCAGGCCGCCAGCGGCGCCACCGTCACGCTGACCGCGAAGCCGGATCAGGGCTATGTGCTTGGCACGCTGACCGTGCTGGACAGCCGGAACAAGGAAGTCAAGCTGACCGCCAAGGCGGACGGGACCTATACCTTCACCATGCCGGCCAGCGACGTCACGGTCCAGGCCGTGTTCAGGGCGAGAGTCCACTTCCGCGACGTTCCCAGCGGCGCCTACTATGAGGATGCCGTAAACTGGGCCGTGGCAAACGGCATCACAAACGGCATGACCGCAGATCTCTTTGATCCCAACGGCATCTGCACGCGTGCACAGGCCGTGACCTTCCTGTGGCGCGCCGCAGGAAGCCCCGCACCCAAGTCCAGCGCAATGCCCTTTACCGACGTCCCCGCCGACAGCTACTTCTATAATGCTGTCCTGTGGGCCGTCGAGAACGGCATCACAAAGGGCACCAGCGATACGACCTTCAGCCCCAGCACGACCTGCTCCCGCGCGCAGATCGTCACGTTCCTGTGGCGCAGCCAGAGTTCCCCGGCTGCAGGCAGCGCGAACCCCTTCACGGATGTTTCCGCAAGCGCCTATTATGCAGACGCCGTCCTGTGGGCTGTGAAGGAGAACATTACCAAGGGCACGAGCAGCACCACGTTCAGCCCCGCTGACAACTGCACCCGCGCCCAGATCGTGACTTTCATCTGGAGAACACTGGCGTAAAACGCGCACACTGAACCAGCGCCTGTCCATCCTCCCATGGCGGACAGACCACCAGCGAAACAGCACAGCCCGGACGCACCGCCGTCCGGGCTGTTTCTCCCCACACCGCCCCACCCTCTGAGGCTTTTGAAAGAATCCGCAGCAATGACAAAAATCTTATTTATCTGCCACGGCAATATCTTAAGAAGCCCTGAAAAGTAAGTAATATCAACGGCTTTCACTGCTCAAACGGCGCTTACTACACCACAATTACAGCATTTGTGAAAGAGCTTTGATGTGACAGAGCTTATAATTGAAAATACAGTTTAATGACGCCATTTTTTTCTTCGGTGCAGAAAATGGCGTCATTACCGTTATCCGTCTATTTGCGTAAAATCCTGTCGCAGCTCAATGCGGTACTGTAAGAGTTCATCCGTTGGCACGATTTTTGATATATCATGTAAGTCTCCAATGGATATAGATAAATGATCTTCAACAGGAGGATTCGTCACTAAAAACCGAAACTCCTGCTGATAAGAAAAATCCGCCGCATCTTTATTAAATGCAATATTATCGCGATTAGATAGAATTGAATTGACACGCTCAATGCAATTCCCTTGATTATACGAAACACAGTTTTTTATATAGCTGATATTTTCTCGACAAAATGCTTTATTTACTCGCATCAGAAATTCGTCAGTATCTAAAATAATCAATGCATATGCACCAAGACCTGTTTTCAATTTCTGTACTTGCTCGCCAGAGAACGAAACAGGAATAACACAGGCATTTCTATCAACTCGGTATTCTCCACAATTACGTTCGTCACAACAAAAAAGGCAAAATACTGGATATTTTTCGTATCCAAAAGAGAATACCGTTTCTTTGGCCGTACCACTTGCAACAATGGCTGACGTATTGGGATCTATAAGGGCAAATTGCCCTCCATTCATCCTCCATTTTCCGTCATATTTGTCTGGCTTTCCATTACCGGACTCATACTCCAATTCATTGTAAAAACGGAGATTTTTCATGTATAATGATCCACCTTGAAAACGCTCAAGATTTTCTAATGTTCCAAATTTGATTAACATGTGGAACTTTTTTTGCTTTCAGCTACAAGAGCATCTAAAGAATCAAATCTGTCCATATTGACCTCCGTATAACTACTCGCTTCCTGCTTAACCATTATTTCTTTTTTCGCTTTCCCTTCCCATGTGCCATCTGCGGTCGTGCTTTCCCTCGCTGGCTGATGGGGCTTTTTAGGTACTTGGACTTTTTAAGACCGCTGATGATTGAAACAAATTCTTCCTTTGTGAGTGCGTCGTAATCGAGCCCGATTGTTGCAAGATATGCACGGATTTTCCTTTCCTCAGAGCTGCCCTCGAAGTTCATCGCTTCTTGTAGCTGTTCCTGCACGGTTGCTGCGAGGGATGTTTCATCCGCAGTCATGGTGTCGGGACGATGTTCATTCCGAATATCACGGAGAATACCTTTCAGGTCATCTGCAATCAGGCTTCCGAAATACTCGTCCTCTCTGATCTGCGCGACTTCCAGCGTCCGCAGATGCAGATCATTTTCATTGTCACCGTTCTTCATCAAAGCCATCTGACGGACTGCTTCCAGCACGGCGTTCATGTCGTTGACCCGCATATCTGCGATCCGGTCAACGTAAATTTCTGTGTCCAGCATGAAACGCTGGAAATCCTCATGGCAGATCAGCTCCGACAGCAGACGGTGGTTGAACTTGCCTGTTCGCAATACTTCGATTGCATCGTCACCCAAATGCAGAGCGTTCAGCTCTGTGTTTGGGTGATTTTTTTGTTCTGTCAGTCCCAGCAGATAATCGGTGGACACGCCGTAGAACTTTGCCAGTCCCACCATGCTGAACGGGCTGATGTCCTTGAAATCGTCGGCTTCGTATTTTCCCAGCGCGGATTTTGAGATTCCTGTTTCCGCAGAAAGCTGTTCCAGCGTCAGCCCGCGCTCCACGCGCAGATCTTTGAGCCGTTCCTGGATGGTGAGTTTTGGCTGCATAGCGGTGTCCTCCCTTCAAATTTCTGCCCTTTTCCGTTCTTGTCCATAAGCGTGGAAATCTGCGTTTTTCAGCGTGTTTTCCGACCTCTTGGATATACGGGAGAGGGCTATATTTTTCGCTAAAATGGTCTTGCAATCGCACCTGAACCTTGAAAATTGCATGACCGTCCGAACGGGATATGTCCCCCAGCGAAGCAGCCGCCATGACCGCGAAAGCGCGAGCGTACCAACGGGGACGAAACGCCGGGAGCGATCCTCCGGGCAGGAACGACGTTCGGAAAGAGCGGTAAAACGAACATAAAAATCAAAGCAAGTGAAAACGGCGAAATAGTTTTCTGCTTTGTGCGGTTATCCGCACGGAACAGAGCGCTATCCGACAGCGAATGGCGCTTGTCGTTCAACATGATATTTCGCCGTTTCACGCAAAGACACACCAAACGGCAAAAGTGGAAGGTGCTGCCCATGAGTAACGCATCATCGGCGGCATTTCCAGCAAAAAACCGTACATCAAAAATCAGCGCCCTATGGCAAACGGATGTCACGATTTGACAAACCCATTTTACCATAGAGCGCGCCGAAAAAACAGGAGGAAAGTTTGAATATGAGAAAATCTGAAACCTATCGCAACGAGATCAAGTCCTACATCGTCCGCACCGGCATGACCATGACCGAGGTGGTGGACTACCTCTCCGACGAGTACGGCTGGAGCCGCAGCGTCCCCAACCTCTCCGGTAAGCTCAAGCGTGGCTCGCTCCGCTACGGCGAAGCGGTAGAGCTGGCGGACGTGCTGGGGTATGACATTGTGTGGAAAAAGCGGTGAGACACATTCCCAAAAAGTAATATAGTAATAAAAATAATTAAGTACTATATTGACAAAATCCTTTTCTAATTGTATCATGTAAGCAAAGAGGTGATTTACATGAATCGGCTTATTTCAAAATGCCCCGCCTGTCATGGGACACTGCGAGTTAGCACGCTACAATGCCCTGATTGTGGCATGGAGCTAAGAAATACGTTCGACCTTAGCCCTTTTGATCGGCTCGACAAGGAGCAATTCGAGTTCTTGATTACTTTTTTGAAAGACAGAGGAAACCTGAAGGAGGTACAGTCTGATATGCAAATATCTTATCCAACTGCAAAAAAGAAACTGGATGAATTGCTTGCCGCCTTAAATCTTGGCGGTGGAACGGAGAAGCTAATGCCAAAGGAAATTGATGTAAGCCGCATGGATGTGGACTATACAAGCACACTCGCGTCCGAAATCATCAAAGCAAAGCTGAAAGCGCACGGTGGTCACATCACCGTATACACAGCCAGAGGTCTTCCTTGTGAGATCTACGCAGAGTCAGACGGAACAACTTTTACAAGTGATAAGTTGCCTGTTAAGCCAGCCTACGACTATAAGGTGTTTGACGATATTGTAGAACTCCTTATAAAACAAGGCGGCAGAGCAAAGAAAGGCAATGGAAGAAACTATAAACTCGGTGAACCTGGCTGTGAGGAAAATACCGTTGTCGGTACAATAGCGCTTCACCGCGGTCGAACAATCGGAAAATCGGTTTTTGATCCCGTGTTTGTAATGGCTGCAATTTTAGAGTGGGCGGGGATTGCTAAGAATGGACGTGGCGAGTTAATTCTAACTGAGGAGCATAACGATCTATGATACAATTCTTACTCATTGCTTTTGTTAGTTTCTGGTACAACCTCTTATTTAAGAACAAGTACTAAATCATATTGAGCCTATTGGGAGGACGCGAAAATGGCGCGAAGGATTTGCTGCCCGAATATTTTTTGCAGAAGCACAAACATTGTTCCAGTGTCAACCAAAACAAAATTTTCGGTTGGAAGAGCTGTTGTCGGTGGAACTGTGGGGAGTCTGTTTAACCCTCTTGGCACGATAATCGGTGCAGCCAGCGGAATAAACGGAAAAAGGGGAAAGACTAAATTTCTATGCCAGGATTGCGGAAAAGTTTTTGAGCGAAAAATATAAAATGGGGGCACGGTTATCACATGGAGGTATTGGCAAGAACATTTGAAGAAGAACTGCGTGAAAAAATGAAACAAGCAAAGAAAGAGTGTAAATATAACCCTACACGGTTCAACCAGATGTTAGCGCAATACGGAGGTGTCGAAACCGCACGGCGGCTGATTGCAAGTGCGCAAAAAACGGGAAATTTATCAGAAGGGCTATCTACACTGTGGTCTTGTGGGCGCTTGGACTTATCAATGGAAGAATCGGTATGCAAGCCGGAGTACGCGGCACTTTTTTCTGAAACAGAAATCATGTATTGCAAGAACATCCTTAGAGAATTGGGCTGCTAAATAATCCCTTTGGAACAAAGGGCGCACTTCTATACTCTCCTGACGGGAGTATGTGCGTCCTGCGGAGCAGACAGCCCGGACACGTTTGAATGTCCGGGCTGTTTGCGTCGCGTTGCTCCGTACAAGGGAGTGCCTCCCTTGCGACGCTTATGCGTCTATCCCAGCGCACCTTGCAGCAGAAACAGTCTGCTGATGCAGACCATTTCCGCCGCAAAGTCTGAAAAATTCATCCCGTAAGTTAGACCGTCTACCGAAAACGTAGGCGGTCTTTTTGTATCCATCTATCTATCAGACCGGAGGTCAAAATCATGTACGAAAAAGAAATTGAAAAGCTGCAAGCCAAGAAAGAGAAGGTTGAGCGTCAGCTTGCACAGGAGCAGCACAAAATCCAGTGCCTTGAAAACCGCGCCGCCTACTACGAAAAGGGAGATCGGCGCAAGCGGGCGCATCGGCTCATCACTCGTGGCGCTGCCATTGAGAGCGTCGCACCGCAGACAAAGGATTTGAGCGAAACCGCGTTTTACGCCTTTGCCGAACAGGTCTTTGCTCTGCCGGACACGCAAAGGCTGCTCACGGAAGCTGTCAGCAATCACGCAGGAGGTGATTGAGCATCGCACTGTTCCATTTTCATGTAACGCAGATCAAGCGCAGCGCGGGGCAATCCGCCGTAGCTGCTGCCGCCTACCGCGCCGGGGAAAAGCTGCACAGCGCATACTACGGCGAGGACAGTGATTACACCCGCAAGGGCGGCGTGATCTGCTCTGAAATCCTGCTGCCATCCCACGCGCCGCCAGAGTACGCAGACCGCGAAACGCTTTGGAACGCCGTAGAGAAAGCCGAACGCGGGAAGAGAGCCCAGCTTGCATACAGCTTTGACATTGCCTTGCAGAACGAGTTTTCCATGCAGGAGAACATCGCTCTGGCAAGGCAATTTTTGTTGGAGAACTTTGTGAGCCGAGGGATGGTGGTGGACTTCGCCGTTCACTCGCCCGATAAGGAGGACGGCGGCATTTCCAACCCGCATTTTCATGTCATGTGTCCGATTCGTCCTATTGAGCCGGACGGCAGGTGGGGCAAGAAACAGCGGCGGGAATATGTGCTGGATGAGCATGGAGAGCACGTTCTGGACGAGGCAGGCAACTATGTGTTCAACGCCGTTCCTACGACGGACTGGGGCAAACCGGAGACACTGGAAGCGTGGCGGCAGGCATGGGCTGAGATGTGCAATGCCAAGTTTGCCGAAAAGGGCTTTGACTGTTGCATCGACCACCGCAGCTTTGCCCGTCGGGGCGTAGAACAGATTCCCACCCAGCACGAAGGTCCCACCGTCCGGGCGATGGAGGCAAAGGGCATCCGCACCGACAAGGGTGATCTCAACCGTTTCATTCGGAAAACCAATGCACTGCTGCGGGAGGCGAAAGAGAAAATCGCCGCGCTGATCGGCTGGTTGAAGGACGTAAAAGCCGAGCTTTCCAAGCCCCAGCCGCCTACGCTTAATGATCTGCTGGCGCTGCATTGCGCCAATCGCAACAAGGGTGCGTACAGCAACAAGGCGAAGAACGCTAATTTGCAGCGCTACGCCGAGACGTTCAGCTTTTTACAATCCAAGAAGCTTTACACCGTAGATGATCTGGAAAATACGCTTCACGCCATGCAGGACAAGATTGACACGCTGAAAAAATCTGCATCAGCAAAGCAGACTCGTATCAAAGAAGTAGACGAGTTGCTGCGTATGGTGGACTACTATAAATCCGGCAAGTCCGCTGCGGATAAGCTGAAATCCATCCGCTTTGAGAAATCTCGGCAGAAGTACAAAACCGAACACGATGATGAGCTGCGGACGTTCTACATGGCAGAGCGCAAGCTGAAACCGAATTTCAAGGATGGCAAACTGCCCATCACCGCATGGCGCAAAGAGCGGGAGCAGTTGGAGCAAGAATACAAGGACACCCAAACGGAGCTTTCGCCGCTTTACGCCGACGTCAAAAAGCTCTGGGCGATTCATTACAGCATTTATGAGGTGCAGCATGAGCGGGAGCGCCAGGACGCTGCCACACGGCAGAAAAAGCAGGAAATCGAACACTAATTTGAATAGAAAATCCGGAGGTACTTATGAACGAGAACAAAGAATTTGAACACGAAATCGACCCTGACCTGTTGGCAGAAATCGAGGAATGGGAAAAGGCAGACCACGACGAGCCAGCGGAATATTACTTCTCCAATCCAGACCCGTATCTCAAACCGCAGCCCTTATCGCCCGACCATCCCCGGCACAACTGCTATTTCAACGAGGACGGGCATCTCTGCGCGAAAAACCTGTCCGCTTTCTGGGTTCCCGAATTGACCGTCACCGAGGTCATTCACGGCACGGTTTACACCGTCACGGGCAGCTATGAGGGAACAGAGAGCTTTGTCCGCAAGCTGGAGCGCATTACCAGCAAAAAGTTTGCAGAAAAGATGGAGGATTCCGAATGACAAATACAGAGTCTCTTGGTACAATAGAAGCAACCAATCCTGTACTGACAGTTGCTCCACCAAAGGAGGATTCAGAAATGAACGGAGCAACAAACAAAATCACAGCACTCTACTGCCGTCTTTCACAGGAAGATGAACGAGCCGGAGAGTCTTTGTCCATCGAAAATCAGAAGGATATGCTTTTGCGGTATGCACGGGAGCACCATTTCCCGAATCCCACATTTTTTGTGGATGATGGCGTGAGCGGCGTGACCTATGACCGCCCCGGTTTTCAAGAGATGCTTGCGGAAATTGAAGCAGGACGGGTGGCTGTCTGTATCAGCAAAGACCTATCCAGACTTGGCAGAAATTCCGCGCTGACAGGGCTTTACACCAACTTCACCTTTCCGCAGTATGGTGTCCGCTATATTGCCATCAACGACAATTTCGACACCATTGATCCCAACAGCACAGACAACGATTTTGCGGGCATTAAGAACTGGTTCAACGAATTTTATGCGCGAGATACCAGCCGCAAAATCCGAGCGGTGCAGAAATCTAAGGGCGAGCGTGGCGTGCCGCTGACAGTCAATGTGCCGTATGGTTATCTGAAAGACCCGGAAAATCCAACCCACTGGAAGATTGATCCGGTTGCCGCCGATGTGGTGAAGCACATTTTTTCCCTGTGTATGGAGGGCAGAGGTCCAAAGCAGATCGCAAACCAACTGAAAGCGGACAAGGTGTTGACGCCAACTGCCTACAAGACATTGCAGGGAATCAAAAGTCCAAATAAGAAGCCGGAAAATCCCTATGATTGGCACAGCAGTACCGTTGTGGCAATTCTCGAACGGCGGGAATACACGGGCTGCACGGTCAATTTCAAGACCTTCACCAACTCCATCTGGGACAAGAAGCAGCGGGAAACACCTGTTGAGAAACGAGCGATCTTCCCCAACACGCATGAGCGCATTATCGACGATGATGTGTTTGAAAAGGTGCAGGAGATCCGCCAGCAGCGTCACCGAATGACCCGCACGGGAAGAAGCAGCATTTTCTCCGGGCTTGTCTACTGTGCGGACTGCGGCTCTAAAATGCTGTATGGTTCGTCCAACAACGGAGATTTCGATCAGGACTTCTTTGACTGCTCCTTGCACCGCAAGGACAAAGAGAAGTGCAACGGACATTTCATCCGCGTCAAGGTATTGGAGCGGCTGGTGCTCAAGCACATTCAGGCAGTTATGGGGTATATTCTGCGGCATGAGGATTATTTCCGCACGATCATGGAGGAACAGCTCCGCGTGGAAAGCTATGAGCAAGTCCGCATCCGCAGAAAGCGTCTGGAAAGCAACGAGCGGCGCATTGCCGAACTGAAAAGACTGTTCATCAAGATTTACGAGGACAACGCCAGCGGGCGGCTGACGGATGAACGCTATGATATGCTGAGCCAGACTTATGAAGCGGAGCAGAAGCAGTTGGAAGCGGAAGCAATCACCTTGCAGCAGGAGATTGAAGTACAGGAACGACAGAACGAAAATATTGAAAAGTTCATTCAGAAAGCGCACAAGTATGTCGGTATTGAAGAACTGGACGGTTATGCGCTGCGCGAGTTGGTGTCTGCCGTCTACGTGGATGCACCGGACAAGTCCAGCGGCAAGCGGGTACAGCACATCCATATCAAGTACGACGGACTGGGCTTTATCCCTTTGAATGAGCTGATGAAAAAGGAAACGGCGTGACTCTCGTCACGCCGCCCCTTGAAAACACGAAGTTTTCACCATTTTTTGATTTTACTGTTTTACGACCACCCGGCATTCGGAAGTCCTCTTTTTTGACTCAGTTGAGCTTGAGGTGCTTCTGCATCACGCCGAGGAGGGGGATGCCGAGGACATAGCAGGCGACAGCTTCGCCGAGACCGACGGTGAGGGCGTTATAGAAGAACGCGGGCGGGAAGCCGTTGCCGACGCCCGCTTCCTCCCACGCGATGAGCGCGCCGATGAGGATGGCGTTGCAGAGCACGGGCGGCAGCGCCGCCGTCCACTTATTGCGGCAGCGGGCGGTGAGGAGCGCTGCGAGCAGTGTGGCCGCCGAGCCGACGATCATGTCGAGCGGGCCATAGGGACTTAAAATGTTGGAGAGCACGCAGCCGATAAAGAGGCCCCAGCTCGCCTCGGGCATCAGGAACGGCAGGACCGTCATCGCCTCGGAAAAGCGGAGCTGGATGGGACCGTAGGCAAGGTTCAGGGCGTTGGAGAGCATCGTCAGCGCGACGTAGATAGCCGCGATGAGCGCGCAGCGGGTGAGCTTTTTGGTGTCAAAGTGCATGGGTCGGGTTCCTTTCTGAAATCATGCGGGTGGGGTGGAAACGGATGAAAAACATGGCGCGGGCGGCCATCTGGCCGCCCGCAGCGGTTTTTACAGAAGCTCGGTCAGGTGTAGGTGCTTGACGACCTCGGCGCAGCGGGGGCAGAGACCCTCGGCGTTTGCCTCGAGCGAGTGCTTCCAGCAGCGCGGGCACTTTGTGCCGGCGGCGTTATCGACCTTGACGGCGAGCGCGTCGCCGATGGCCAGCTCCACCTTGGAAACGATGAAGATGTCGGCCAGCGCCTCAGGGCTCTCGTCGGCGAAGAAGCGGTCGCTCTCGGGCACGGTCAGGTGCACGTCGGCCTCCAGGCTCTTGCCGATGACCTTGGCCGCGCGTGCCTCTTCGAGCGCGCCGTTGACGACGGTGCGCACCGCGATGATGTGCTCCCAGCGCGCCATGGTCTCGCTGTCGAGGGCGTAGGCGGTGAAGGGCTTGTTCATCTCATTGAGGACCACGTTGCGCGCGTCGTCATCGCCGGTGTGCGGCATGGCGAGCCAGATCTCGTCGCAGGTGAAAGCGAGGATCGGCGCGAAGAGCTTGGAAAGCGTGTGGAGCGTGAGGTACAGGGCGGTCTGCGCGCTGCGGCGGGTGGCGCTCTCCGCGCCCTCGCAGTACAGGCGGTCCTTGACGATATCGAGATAGAAGCTCGAAAGCGTGTTCACGCAGAAGTCATTCACCGCATGGGTGATGATGTGGAACTCATAGTCGCAGTAGGACTGCTCGGCCTTCTCGATGAGCTCGTTGAGCTTGGTGAGGAGCCAGCGGTCGAGCACGGGCATATCCTCGGGCTTGGTCAGCTTTTCGGGGTCGAAGTCGACAAGGTTGTCGAGCATGAACTTACAGGTGTTGCGGAACTTGAGGTAGTTCTGGCTGAGCTGCTTGAAGATCTCCTTCGAGCAGCGGACGTCCGCGTGATAGTCCGCGCTGGCGGCCCACAGGCGCAGGATATCCGCGCCGTTCTCGTTGAACACGTCCGCGGGATCGACGCCGTTGCCAAGGCTCTTGTGCATGGCCTTGCCCTCGCCGTCGACCGTCCAGCCGTGGGTGACGCACTCCTTGAAGGGCGCGCCGTCGCCGAAGGCGCCGACCGCCGTGAGCAGCGAAGACTGGAACCAGCCGCGGTACTGATCGAGACCCTCGAGGTACATCGTGGCGGGCCAGAAGCCCTGATCCTTCTTCATGGACGCGAAGTGCGTGGAGCCGGAGTCGAACCAGCCGTCAAGCGTGTCCTCCTCTTTGGTAAAGCCGGCGTTCTTGCCGCAGTGCGGGCAGGTGAAGCCCTTGGGCAGGATGTCGGCGGCATCCATATCGAACCAGGCGTTGGAGCCCTTTTCGGCAAAGAGGTCAGAGACGGCCTTGATGGTCTCGTCGGTGCAGATGGGCTTGCCGCAGTCCTTGCAGTAGAACACGGGGATGGGCAGACCCCAGCGGCGCTGACGGGAGATGCACCAGTCGGCGCGCTCACGGATCATGCTCTTCATGCGGTCGATGCCCCAGCCCGGGACCCAGCGCACGTCGTCGCACGCGGCGCAGGCCTCATCCTTAAAAGAGTCGACAGAGCAGAACCACTGCGGGGTGGCGCGGAAGATGATGGGGTGCTTGCAGCGCCAGCAGTGCGCGTACTGATGGTGCAGGGATTTCTTGCCGAGGAGTCTGCCTTCATGCGCGAGGGTAGAGATCACCGGGCCTTCCGCTTCCCAGATGGTCTTACCGACGAGGAATTCGCCGGCTTCTACCGTCATGTGGCCTTTTTCATCGACCGGGCAGACGATCGGCTGGTGGAGCTTGCCTGCATTTTCATAGGTCTTGTAGACTTCGAAGTCGTCGACGCCGTGTCCCGGTGCGGTATGAACGCAGCCGGTGCCGGCATCCAGCGTGACATGGTTGCCTTCCAGAACATAGATGGTGCGGTCGCCGTAGGTTTCCGGAGCGAAATGAGCCAGCGGGTGTTCGAATTTCGCAAGGTCAAGTTCAGAGCCCAGCATTTCACGGCCGACAAATTCATAGTCTTCGACTTTGCAGTCGGAAAGGGATGCCGGAGCGAGCTCCTTATTCATGAGATAGTATTCATCAGCAGCCTTGTTGTGTACCCAGACATAGGTGAATTTCGGATTCACGCTGATGTAGCAGGAAGCCGGGATGGTCCACGGGGTGGTGGTCCAGATGACGGCAAAGACCTTGCTCGGATCTACGCCTTCCGGCTGGAGACCATGGACGTCGATCATCGGGTATTTGACATAGATGGACGGAGACTTTCTGTCCTTGTATTCGATCTCTGCTTCGGCCAGTGCCGTCTCGCAGTGGGTGCACCAGTAAACGGCCTTCTTGCCCTTGTAGATGTAGCCCTTGTTCGCCATTTCGCCGAAAACTTCCAGTTCCTTCGCTTCCAGATGCGGGTCGAAGGTAACATAGCGATGTGCGAAATCGCCGACAACGCCCATACGGATGAAGTCTTCCTTCTGGATCTCGATCCATTTCTTCGCGTAAGCGAGACACTTCCTGCGCAGTTCCAGCGGGGTCATGTTCGCACGATCTTCGCCGGAGTCCTTGAGTACGGCGTATTCGATCGGCAGGCCATGGGTATCCCAGCCCGGTACATAGATGGCTTCATTGCCAGCCATATGGTGGTATCTGACGATGATATCCTTCAGTGTCTTATTCAGCGCATGACCGATGTGGATCTTGCCGTTTGCATAAGGCGGGCCATCGTGCAGTACGAAGGTCGGTGCGCCTTCCTTTTTTCTCTTTTCGATTCTCTTTTCATACAAATGATTCTGCTGCCAGAATTCTACGAAGCCCGGTTCCTTTTTCGGAAGGTTGCCGCGCATCGGGAATTCTGTTTCCGGTAAGTGCAGGGTCTTGCTGTAGTCCATGACGAATTTCCTCCTGGGGTCATACAAATGACCAAAATAAAAAATTCCCGCCCGATAAGGGGCGAGAATTGATTTCCCGTGGTACCACCCTCATGACCTTTTGGCCACTCGGTACAATTAACGATGTCCCGTCGGGGCTTTTCTTCCCCGCAGCTCTGAAGTGATCCATCCGCAGCCCCAACGCTCTCCTCCCACCATCGGAAAGCTCTCTGTGCATGAGGTCCATGCGAAACGTCTTCATCCTTGCCTTTACATAACTTTTGTTATTATAGGCTGATTGGAAAGGCAAGTCAAGAGGAAGTTTTTTGGGTTAGCCCGTGGGACGTACTGCCCTTTGATTGTGAATGAAAGTTCTGCTCGAATGAGGAATTAGGAATGAAGGTGGCGGCTCCGCCGCAAATATATATTTTGCAGCGAAGCTGCCACCACAATCCTGAAC